>Ga0207416_1000981_pt1 | contig 41818 bp, 34 predicted proteins | sample PaiPotPPM11metaG_FD_184107 | JGI IMG/M metagenome (GOLD analysis project Ga0207416, IMG submission 184107) | Iron sulfur acid spring bacterial and archeal communities from Banff, Canada, to study Microbial Dark Matter (Phase II) - Paint Pots PPM... ...
GCTGAAAACCCGAACTTCCGTCATGCCGATTGAAGCAAGAAGCCCGATTTCACCCGGCCCGATTCGCCGCCCGGCGGCAAGAACCGGACTGAGAGCGCGGGCCTCGCTCGCTTGCTGAACGACGTTCTCAAATCGGCCCACGGAGCGCAGGACGCGAACAGTCGATCCCGCGGACTCCGTGTCCTCGATCATCACCACCGCATCCGCGCCACGCGGCAGCGGCGCGCCCGTCATGATCGAGAGGCCTTGGCCCGGGCCAACTTCACCGGGGAAAAAGCTGCCGGCGCGAACTTCGCCGAGGACAGTGAGTTCAGCAGGGGCGCCTGAAAAATCAGTGGAACGAACTGCGAAACCGTCACGCATGGAGCGGTTGAAGGAAGGATAATCGCGGTCGGCGCGAGCCTCTTCAGCCAGGATTCGGCCCTGCGCCCGTTCCAGGGAAACTGATTCGATGGAGAGAGGCGGTTTGAATGCTGCGGCTTTTTCCCGGGCTACGGCCAGGGCGCTCTCGAAACTCAGGATCATGGCTCGGTCGTTGCCATCAGCACCAGCGGTCAATCTGCCGCGTGGAGATCGCTCCTCTGTAGACTGCTGAATGTTGTCCGCTCGTCACTTGCTATTTGTCACGGTCCTTGCTACTTCACCCGGTGGGAGGATCCCGAAACCATCAGCAGCCAGTGAGCTCCATCGAGCGAATATTCGGTCTTGAAGTTGAGCGTGGTGGCCGAGGTAAATTCATTGGTGGTACGCACCTGGACGTGCTTGCCGCTATTATCATCAAATGCGCTCGAGTAAATCCAGCGATTTCCCGCAATGGTCAATTTGGGCCTTCGCACGTTTCCATTGTTTCGCGACAAGCCGAAAAACTGGTATGTATGTTCCTTTTCGTCATAGGTGTAAATGCTGAGGTCGTTCGAGGGCCCTGCCGGGGTTTGAACCTTTTGGTCACAGACAAGATACCCGTGGTTCGGCGACCAATTGCAATCGGTAATTCCACCAACGCTCGCCGCCTTGCTATAAGGAGTATCCAGGATTTTGCCGTCGCCGCTCCACTGGCCCAGATAAGCGCCCAGGGCGCCCAAGGGCGATGGCGGAGTTGCCGCGTCGGCCATATCAATCACACCGCAAAAAGGTAGAAGCAGGGCAAAAGCCGCTGCCAAGCACAAAAGCTTTTTCATTGGAACATCCCTCCAAAAAGCAGGTTGACTTGAAATCTTGTGGGCAGGGCGTTGAGATCTCCACACCGTTTCTGCGCTGGAGTCGTCAAATCGGGTTAGCCCTGGGGCTTGAGCCAATGTGAAGCGAACCGCGAATCCTTCATCCAAACAGTTTGCTCGCGCTCGGGGCCAGTGGAGACCATGGCAATCTCCACACCCAGTTGGTCCGAAATGAATTGGAGATAGTCACGCGCCTTTTCGGGCAATTGATCGAAGTGACGGAGCCCGAAAGTGGATTGCTGCCATCCCGGCAACATCTGGTAGCGAACCTTAACTCGTTCCAGCACTTCGATTTGCGCTGGAAACTCGCCGAGCGCTTTGCCGTCCAGTTCGTACTCGACGCCGACTGGAATTTCTGAGAGGTGATCGAGGATATCCAGCTTGGTAATGACAAGAGCAGTCAAGCCGTTTAATTGCGCGCTATATCGTGCCGCCGGAACATCAAACCAGCCGGTGCGCCGTGGACGTCCTGTGACGGCGCCGTATTCGCTGCCCCGCTCACGGAGTTTCTCGCCATCCGGCATGGCCGCCTCGGTGGGAAAAGGACCGCTGCCGACGCGGGTGGCGTAGGCCTTCGAAACTCCTACCACGCCGCTGATTCGCGTCGGTCCCACACCCGTCCCGGTGCAAGCACCGCCCGCTGCCGCGCTCGACGATGTGACGAAGGGGTAGGTCCCGTGATCCAGGTCGAGTAGTGTGCCTTGCGCGCCCTCAAATAGCACGCGCTGGCCTTCATCCATCTGGCGGTTAAGCCAAGCGGAGACGTTGGTGAGATAAGTGACAATTTGGCCGCCGATTTTCCAATATTCCTCAATTAACCTGGCGGTTTCGCCCGCTGTGCCACTACGCGAGGCGTACTTTCCATCGCAGAGGATTTGACGATAGCGAGTCTCAAAAACTTCGCGGTCGAGAAGGTCGCAGGCGCGCAGACCCCGGCGGCCCGCCTTGTCCTCATAAGTCGGGCCAATCCCTTTGGAAGTCGTTCCAATCTTTGCGGACCCGAGCGCTGCTTCGGCTTCCGCCTCATGAGCAGGATGATGGGGAAGGATCAGGTGCGCGCGGTCACTGATTCGCAGGCGGCCGCTAACATCGATACCGGCCTGGCTGATCGTTTCAAGCTCACAGAGCAACGCCTTGGGATCCAGCACCACGCCGTTGCCGATGACGGCGATTTTGCCGGGCCGCAAGATGCCACTGGGAATGAGCTGCAGGATAAACTTCCGGCCATTCGCCACCACCGTATGCCCGGCGTTTGCGCCGCCCTGGTAGCGTGCCACAATGTCAAAATGTTCGGCCAAGGCATCCACCACTTTGCCCTTGCCCTCGTCCCCCCATTGCACCCCGACGAGTACACAGCCGTCGGCCTTTCTGGGATTCTGAGTTTGACCCGTCATCCGCACTTTTCTATTCCGAGGCAAGAAACCCAGGTGAGGTCCATGCAGCGTTTGCGCACTGGGAAGCCTGATCTATTTTGACATCACAGGCTAGAATTGAAAAGACTTGAAATCCACCGGGAAACTGCCGGGCCCAAAAACAGGAAGAAGATTCGCATCTTGGAGCCGGCCGCGAATCGGATGAAGACGCGCCGGGCTGAATTGGAAAAGCCTGGGCGCACCCTCACCTCAGAGGTGCTTTTCCACCATTTTTGTAATGTTATCTTTGGAAGTGGCGCCGACAATTTGCTCGCGGACTTGTCCGTCCTTGAACAAAAGGAGGGTAGGAATGCCCCGGATCTTGTAGCGGCCTGCGATCCCCTGATTGTCGTCTACGTTCACTTTAACCACTAATGCCTTTCCTGCAAACTGTTCCGCCACAGCCTCAACGGCAGGGGCGATCATCCGGCAGGGCGCGCACCAGGGAGCCCAAAAATCTACCAGCACCGGCTGCGTGGAATTAAGTACCTGATTGTCGAAATTCTGGTCCGTTACCTCGACCATACTATTGCCTCCCATTCTCGTTTGTTTCTGCTATTTACTCTGTCCCTTGCATTGGATGCTCAAGAAGCGGCTAAGGTTCGGCCCCGCTCCTGATGCAGCCTTTGGTAGATTTTGGCATACTCGGCGGCAGAGACCGCCCACGAATAATCCTTGCTCATACCCTCCAGCACCAGGCTACGCCACGCTGCAGGTTCCTGATACCTCTTCAGAGCGCGCGTCAGCGCGCCCAGCAGCTCAGCGGCCGAGTAATCCTGGAACTTGAAACCAGTCCCCGAGACGCCATCGAAGTCTTGAATGGTATCATCGAGGCCACCCGTCGCCCGGACCACCGGGACAGTTCCGTATTTCAGGCTGTAAATCTGATTCAGGCCGCAAGGCTCGTAGCGCGAGGGCATCAGGAAAATATCCGCTCCAGCTTCAATCTGGTGAGCCAGCTCATTGTCATATGCAACTTTTACCAGGAAGCGGTCCGGGAAACGCTCTGCGAACGACCGGAAGAGCGCCTCATATTTCGGCTCGCCCGTTCCAAGTGCGACGATATAAAGATCCATCGCCATCAGCGGTCCCGCAATTTCAGCAATCAGGTCAAAACCCTTCTGCGTTGCAAAGCGGGAGACGATACCGATCAGAGGATGTTCCAGGCGCGGCTGTTTCACTCCCATTTTTTCAAGCAACGCCTTCTTGCATGCCGACTTGCCACTGAGGTCAGCGGGCGAATAGTTCCTCGGGATCAGCCTATCCGTGGCGGGGTCCCACGCCTCGTAGTCCACGCCGTTCAAGATGCCTCGCAGCCGGTCTGCGCGCTTCTGCAACACACCTTCCAGCCCAAAGCCCAACTCCTCCGTCTTAATCTCCTCGGCGTATTTGCGGCTCACCGTGGTGATGAAGTCGGCTAAAACTATTCCCCCTTTCAGCAGATTCACTTTACCGAAAAACTCCAGTGCATCCGCGTTGAAAAGGTTGCGCGGAATACCTGTCCGGTCGATCACCTTCGATGGGAAAATCCCCTGGAAACCCAGATTGTGAATGGTCAGCACCACGGAGACATTCTTCAGACACGGTTCGTCCTGGTAAAGGGTTCGCAGGTAGACGGGGACCAGCGACGTTTGCCAATCGTGACAATGGAGGATATCCGCCGGACTAGCTGTGTGTTTGAGGAATTCCAGCGTTGCCAGGCAGAAGGCGGCAAACCGCTCCGGGTTATCCGGATAATCCTTGCCGTCTTTGGTCTGGTAAAGGCCTTCCCGGTCAAAATATTCCGGTATCTCAACCAGGTAGTGGCTCACTCCCTTGATCTTGCCGCCATCCTGAATGGAAGCGGACTTGAACCTAGGCCCAACCGGAAAGGTGACGCTTGAAGCCTCTGGCACGGGGTGCCCGGGCTTGGTCATACGATAACGCGGAATGAAGACGTCCACCTCGTAGCCCTGGGCGGAAAGCGCCTGCGGCAGGGCGCCAACCACGTCCGCCAAGCCACCCGTTTTTGAGAAGGGCACGCACTCCGAAGCGATAAAAACAATCCTCAACCGATGCAACCTCCTCGGCCCTGAGTCCAGAAGCGCAAAGAATTTACGGTAGAGGATGCTCCCCGCGATGTCAAGAACAAAGCCCCCGCATTTCCCAAGGTCTCAGGTGACGTGAGGCCTATGTCTAAATTCCATCAGCAACTATCTAATCCGGATTTCTCACCGCGCCAACCCTGAATGCTGGTTGGTGGCTTTGCTGGAGAGCAACGCCAGTTCAAACCCAAGGTTCTCAATTCACCCATTGATTCTATGGGAGTTATTTGGGTTTGTCCTGAAGATTGATTATCTCTTGTACATTCAATAGCTTACAGTGACGCCAATGGCTTTGTTCCTCGAGACCCATTCTTGTCTATTATTTTCAATGACTTGCATGTCATTTACTGCACCATGCCCGGATTGGCACTTTCCACTAAGCTAAAACCCGCATTTTTACTGGGTTTCTTGACAAGCTGCCTGGGCCTTGTTCCTCCAGGGGTAGTTGGACGGTTCGGACCGGCCCGCCACAGGGATGGGGATGGGTTCACAGGATAAAGTCCTATTACCGTTGATTGGCCCATGTAAACGGTCCTCGTGAAGCGGCGTTTACTGGAAATATATTACCTCATAAGTGCATAAATGTCAAGGACTTTCTGGGTGAGGTAGTGGTACGTTTTGGCGGCTGTAGCGGCGGTCTCTGACCGCCGGGTAGTGGGTCAGTTTGCTGTAGCGGCGCTCGGAGCTTGCCCTGACAGGGAGCGCCGGAAACTGTTGAGAAATAAAGTTCGGCGGTCACAGACCGCCGCTACAGCAAGCAAACTGAGACACCACCGGATTGCGGGGTCCAGCGCCGTTTACTGAACTGTCAGCGACACACTCACGCTGTTGGTAAGCGACCCTGCCGTACCGCTCACTTTCAGCGTGTACGTGCCGGCGGGTGTTCCCGAGGTCCCGCCACCGCCACTACTGGTGCTGTTGCTGCCACATGCGGAGGCCATCAGGATCCAAAGCATCACGGGTGCAAGAATCCAAGCTGCCCGCCGGGTCTTCCTTTGAGCGAAGAGCGTGGTGAACATCAAAAGACTAAGAACGCTCATGATCAAAACCCAACCATGACCCGAACCGGGGGGTGGAGGCAAAGTACGGGAGAATGGCGGGGCCAGGCTTGCGGCCGTCGTCACCACCGTAACCATCAACGGCGTTGCGCTGCCGTTGGAATTGGGGGTGACAGAGCTGGGATTAACCGTGCAGGTGGAAGCGGACGGCTGCCCGGAGCAAGTAAGGCTGACAGCCTGGTTAAAGCCGCCTTGAGGCGTAAGTGAAAGCTGATAAACGGCGTTCGCGCCCGGTGAGACAGTTTGGGTGGTGGTGGTGGCCGTGATGGCGAAATCCGCGCCCGTGCCAGCCAGCGGGACAGTCTGAGGGCTGCCCGGCGCATTATCCGCGACGCTGAGAGTCGCAGCCAGGTTCCCGCCCGCCGTGGGTTTGAAGGTGACACTGATGGCGCAATTGGCGTTCGCCGCAAGGGGGGTTGTGCCGCAAGTATTTGACTCGCTGAAATCGGTAGGATTCGTTCCCGCAATCGTGATGCCAGTGATAGTCAACGGAGAAGTACCGGTGTCGGTCAGCGTTACCGTCTGCGGGTTACTGGGAGTATTAATGGTCTGGCCGCCAAAATTCAGGCCGGCGGGAGGTGAAAGGGCCGCGCCAGGACCCGTTCCGGTTCCTGTCAATGGGACTGATTGGGGGCTGCCGGGAGCATTATCGGCAACGCTCAAGGACGCGGAGCGAGCGCCTGGAGCCGCAGGCTTGAAGGTGACAGTGATCGTGCATTTAGCATTCGGCGCGACCGTGGTGCAGCCATTGATATCGCTGAAATCGCCAGGATTCGTTCCTGTAAACGCCACGCCCGTAACCGTCAAGTTGATGTTGCCGTTGTTGGTGATGGTGACGGTCTGGGGCGTGCTGCTCTGTCCCGTGACCACATTCCCGAAACTCAGGCTGGTGGGGTTAAATACAACTCCAGCCACCGAACCGTTGCCGGTGAGGGGTACGGTTTGCGGGCTGCCCGGCGCGTTATCAGTAAGGGTGATGGCGCCGCTTTGCGGTCCAGGGGTTGTCGGAGAGAAGGTGACATTCATCAGGCAATTCTGATTCGTTGTCAATTGCGTGTTAGGATTGCATGTGGTGCCTGCCGCTAGGGCGAAAGGCCCGCTGATGACCACACTGGTGAGAGTTACGGTTCCCGACCCGGTATTGGTCAAGGTCACCGTCTGCGGGGCGCTGGTGGTGCCCGGAGATTGAGCCGCAAAATTGAGCGAGGTGGGCGAAATTGCGATGGTGATCAGCACGCCGGTTCCGGTAAGGTTGATCGTGGTGGGGCTGTTGCTGGACGTGTCCGTGATCGTGAGCGTGGCGCTGGCCGCTCCCTGAGCCGCCGGATCGAAGGTCACATTTATAGTGCAGTTCGACCCGGCGTTGACTGGCGAAGCGGTGCAGTTGTCCGTCTCCGCAAATTCGGAGGCATTGGCGCCTGAAATGGCGATCGATGAGATCGTCAGCGGCTGGTTACCGCTGTTCGTCACGGTAATGGGCTGCGGGGGACTTTTCGATCCCGTATTCTGGTTTGGGAAATTGAGCGAAGTGGGGCTGATGAGCCCATAGGGCGCCGTGATCCCAGTCCACTCGCTAAGGAAAGCGTCACCGGGATTCGTCGCTCCGGCGGGGCCGCAGGTTCCCACGCAGGCCTGAGCCGTCTGGTTAGCAGTGGGAAAAGCAGTCGGATTCACCGAAGTCGTAAAGCCCGTTAGGTAAGCGTTGCCGGTAGAATCCAACGCGATTCCATTGGCTTCATCCTCGCTGGCGCCGCCCAGATAAGTAGAAAACAGCAAGACGCTACCCGAAGAGTCAAACTCGGTCACGAATGCGTCCCGACAGGTCGTGGTACCGTTCGTGCCGCAATTGCTACCGGGACTGCCTTGACCAAGAGACTTGTAGGGGGCGTCCGGGGTGGTTGGGAAATTGCTGGAATTCGAGCTGCCCGTCACATAAGCCGTGCCGTTCGCGCCCAACGCAATGCCCGTAGCGACGTCAAAGTTGTTCCCGCCCAAAAAGGTTGAATAGATCAGGGCGCTGAGATCGGGTTTGAATTTGGTCACAAACGCGTTTTGTATTCCGCCGCCAAACGTTGATTGAAAGGCGTTTAATGTCGGAAACCCTGCTGGACCGGTACCATTCGAGGCCGTGAAGCCAGTGACGTAGACGTTTCCGGACGAATCGACTGCAATGCTATTCCCGGCGTCTTCCTTGGTCCCGCCCAGGCGGGTCGAATCCACCAGTCCCGCCGATCCGGTAGCGGTCGGGTTGAGCTTGGTGGCAAAGGCGTCACCCTCGCAAGTATGGTTGGTGTCGAGCAGGCAGACGTTCTGAAAAGCTTTTTGCGTGACGGGAAAGTCGGTGGACTTAGTTTCGCCCGTCAAGTATACGATCCCACTGCTGTCCACAGCCACGCCCTGCACATTGTCCGCGCCGCTTCCTCCCAAGTACGTGGAATAAAACACAGCCGGGCTCTTGCCAAAGTTGAATTCGGTCATGAAGCCATCGGGGACACCGTGGTTGCACGTGCCGTCGGTACCGCACTTGGGCTGGTAGGCCCCCGTTGTGGTGAAGAGGTTGTCCGAGACCGTCACGCCTGCGATAAACACGTCGCCGGCGCTGTCCAGAGTAATCGCGTTGGCATTGTCGTTTCCGCTGCCACCGAAATAAGTGGAATACTTGAGCGTGGTCCCGCCGGGTCCAATCTCACTCACAAACGCATCCTGGCACGCGCCCGATGGCCCGCCGCACGCCGTTTGATAAGCGCCGGGGCTGGTTGGAAAATTCGTAGACTGCACTTCACCGGCTACGTATGCGTCGCCAGAGCCGTCCACGGCAATGCCGAATCCCGTATCATCGGCGTTCCCACCCAGATAGGTCGAATAAACCAGGGTGGAAGTGGAGGGCGTCAACTCCATCACAAAGGCGTTGCCGTTGCACGGCGGATTGCCCATGTCGCAGGCAGTTTCAACAACGCCCGCGGTCGTGGGGAAATCGATCGACAAGGTGTTGCCAGTCAGATACGCGTTTCCCGACGAATCCAGCGCCACGCTCTGGGCGTGGTCGAGAAGGCTACCACCGATATAGCTCGAATAAGTCAGCGTCGGGTCGATCACCAGCGGCAGGCTCTTGTTATAACTTCCCACCCTGAAATTCACCAAGGCTTTACCCTGCGCGTTGGCGCGCTTCACCGCGTACCGGGCGTTCACAAAGTTCTTGTGGGAGCCGCCCGCTGCGTCACGGGAAACTTGATAGACAACGGGTTTTGCAAAGCTCACGGCCCCGGCCGGCGTGCTCAGTACCAGGTTGCCCTGTGAATCGACTTGAAGCCCGCCTTGGCCGTGTTTGCCCGTCGCGTGTTTCAAGCTGCTAAGGCCGTCGATGGAGAGGGTGATAATGCCGGGATTGACGCCCGGAGAAAGGTCGAAGTCGTACTCCAGGCGGCCCTGTGATCCGTAATAAACAAGGTTTACACCCGGATAGATTCCGTGGTACTCCACCTTGGAAAACTGTGGGACCTGCGTGTGCCAATGAGCCGGGTTATTGCCAATGAAATAGTTGCTTTTTCCCGGGAGTTCACCCAAGCCATTGGCTTGCGCGCCCGGATTGGAACCGGCGAGCTCCAACTGTAAGACGTCAACATGTACGGCCGGGACATTGGCCCCTGGCTGTTTTTGGGTGGCCGGGCGCTTGGAGGGCTGTTCGCTGGCTTGGCGCAGCTTAAGCACGACATTATGGTCGGTCAAAAAGAGGGCATAGCCGTCACCCCTGGAAATGAACTTCACCTGTGGATCCGTCTGACCCTGGTTTGCTTCAAAGACCAGAGGCATGTGGAGGAAGTCTTCACCAATCTTCTGCCGGGCTTCCGGTTTAAGGACCGCCGTGGCGCTGGCCAAGGGCCTATGGGACCCAATCTGGAAGCCAGACGCCGGAGCTGCGGATGAAAGTCTCACGGAGTGTCCCAACGGTGTTAGAAGCGTCAAAGCCAAAAGAAAAACAAACCCCCGCCACATGGAGCGCGTCAACCGGCTCCGTCCCCTCTCTGCTGCTTGCATTTACATGCCTCCTCAGGCGATAACTAGACGGTAACTCAAAGGTAAACTTTGGTATTCTGAAATACCATGCAGAAAGCCAGATGTCAACCCGATTGTGGGTAGTGTCGCAGTCTGCTGTAGCGGCGCTCTATGAGCGCCGGAAACCGTTGAGTATCCAAGTTCGGCGCTCGTAGAGCGCCGCTACTGCAAACAAACTAAGACACTACCCGATTGTGGCCCAGCAGCCGTGCGGGCTGTCACGGGCGCTGCGCTCGCCGCCACTCCATGACAGAGCGTCACGCTGTCCGCATTTTCGAGCGGTGGAGAAAACACCAACTATCATGACCCTTAAACAGAAAGGTTTCGCTCTATCGGGCGGCTTACAAGCACTCTTCATCGGGGCGCTGGTTTTTCAATGGGCTCCGGTGTTGGGCTGGGCTTGGGGAAATCGCGGCCATCAGATCATCAATCGCGCCGCGGTTCAATCCCTGCCGCAACCGCTGCGGGCTTGGTTTGAAGCCCGGCTCGAGTACCTGGCGACCCACGCCAGCGACCCGGACGTGCTGGCCCACAATGATCCCGAGGAACGGCCCCGTCACTATACCGACGCCGACGCCTATGACCGGTTTCCCTTTGCCCGGCTCAGGGCGCAGTTTTGCGTGGAACATCGCCCACCCACGGGATTAGAAATGCGAAACGGAACCGCCATATGGCAAATCGGCATTTATACGCGGCGGCTTGAGGACGATTTTCGCGCCAGGAAGTGGGGACGGGCTAACCACGATGCCGTTTTTCTGGCGCATTACGCCGGGGATATCACCCAGCCGCTGCACACGGTGGCCAACTTTGACGGCCAATTAACGGGTCAAAGCGGCGTCCACAGCCGGTTTGAAACGGAGATGGTGAATGCACTGGCGGACCGTTGGAAGCTTGATGTGGCGCCGGCAGCCGAAATTCCAAACCTGAATGAGCGCATTTTCGACGAATACATTCGGAGTTATGCCAAAGCTTCGGTGGTGCTTGCGGCAGACCGCAATGCGGTTTCCGGGCTCAGTTATTTTGACCCCCGGTACTTCAGCAGGTTTTGCAAACTGGCCGGACCGGTGGCGGAGAAACGGCTGGAGGATGCAGCGACATTCGTGGGTTCGCTCTGGTATACTGCGTGGGTGAAGGCCGGCAGCCCGAACTTGAGCGGATGGACGATTCCCCTTCAGACTTCAGGCTTCGGGCCTTATTCTTCGGCCCGTCCATTCTGGGGCGCCAGGAATTCCGCGCTGCGGTTCGCCAAGGATGTTTCGAAAGGTTCTCCTGATTAGCGTTATTTGCGCCGCGATGGCCGCCGGATTCTGGATGGACCGGTCCATCCGCAGACCGAAACAAACACACTTTGTTCAATTCTCAAGCTCCGGCCAGACTTTCCAGGGGTGTGTTGATTTCCGCCAAGCGACATCCCGCGTGGGGCAAAACGGGTGCGTGACAGGCCAGATCCTGCGCGCTTACACTTCGCAATCGGGGAACACATTCCTGGATTTTTGCCAGGACTACCGCTCCTGTCCTTTTACTTCGGTCATTTTCTCTTCAGACCGCCCGAGATTCGGTAATCTTGCGGCGCTTGAAGGGAGAATCGTGGAAATCCGCGGCAACATCAAAACTTATGCGGGCCGCGCGGAAATTGTGATTCGAGATCCGGAACAAATCCGGATACCTCATGAGTGAACCTTCATTTCCGCTCCTCGGGGTGGTTAGCATGGCCTTCGTTTTCAAAGTGGCCGCTGGCAAGCAAACTCACACTTCATCCTCGCCGGTGCTTGCGCGGTTCCACCCTATTCGAGCCGCGGGTGTTTTTGTGCTTTTCATGGGATGTGGATGGGTCCATGCGGCAGCGCAGCAGACTGCCGCGAACCCAGCCCAATCCGCGCCTCCCGCCCAACCCAAGATCCTTCCGCAGGCCGTTGAATACCTTTCCCAAGGCAATGAGTTCTACGCGCAAAAGAACTTTGCGGCGGCAGCGGAAGCCTTCCGGAAGGCCGTTCAGGCACAACCCGAACTGGGGGACGCGCACCGCGGTCTGGGACTGGCGCTTTGGAACGAGGGGAAAACAGACGAGGCCATCCGCGAGCTCACCGTTGTGGCCCAGCTTCAGCCGAAAGATGCTTCGGCCCATTATGACCTGTCAAAGGCGGCCTGGGGACTTGCCAACCGGGAGAACGGACTTTCCGGGGGGGGCAAGAGCGTCAACGCGGCGCGCTACCAGGACCTGGCCATTTCAGAATTGCAAAAGGCTCTGGCGCTGCGGCCGGGTGATGCCCAAATGCACTTGGATCTGGCCGAGATGTATATCGATTTTGGCCAGGCCAAGAAAGCGGCGCCCGAAGCGGAAAAGGCTGCGGCTCTGGAGCCAAAGAACACCCGGGTGCTGCTGACGGCGGGGCGCGCATTGCTCGCCCAAGGCCAGGAGGACGACGCTGCAAAAGAATTCCAAAAAGCACTCGAGATCAATCCTGGTGATGGTGACGCCTACATGGCGCTCGGCCAACTTCGCCTGTATCAGAGGAACCTGCCGGAGGCGGAGAAGGAGTTCCGGAAGGCTGTTGAAATCGCGCCCCAATATTCTCCGGCTTGGGCAGCGTTGGGCCAGCTTCTTGAGAAAACAAGCCGCATGACGGAAGCTCGATCCGCGCTTCAAAAGGCTGTGACCCTGAATCCGCGCGATTGGCAAAGCGAATACCGGCTTGGTAAGATTCTGGCCCAGGGAGGCGATCCTGCTGGGGCCGTCCGCCTTTTCCAGGATGTCCTGAAGGTCGATCCCTCGTATTTCCCGGCGCGAGAACAACTGGCGGAAGGGCTGCTTCGCCGCGGGGATGTCCAAGGAGCGATGACCCTGGCTGAAAAGTTGGAAGCTGAAAATCCGCAAGCGCCCGAAGGCCATCGGGTGATGGCGCTGGCGCTCTGGAAACAGCGCAATTACGACGCTTCGCTCGCAGAATGCGCCATGGCCCTATCCAATGATCCGCAACCCGCGCAGATGCTGGTGGTGCAGGCGCTCGACCTCTGGCAACAGAACCGCAAAAAGGAGGCCCGGCTGGCCTTTGTGCAGGCAGGAAAAAATCAGCCCAATCTGGCCAGCTCGGAGGTTTTCTGCCGGTTGATCCTTTGCGACGGCCATGACCTGGGCATCGTTTCCGATTTCCTTCAGAAAAACCGCTGGGCCATCATGCCGCAACCACAGTTTTGAAGCGTGTCGACAGGATCCCCACTGCCGTCAAACCGCGCGAGGCGAAGGACCCCAAAAAGGAAATCAGCCATCAGTTTTCAGCCTTCAGTAACTGCCATTTTTTCCCGGCGCGCGGTGACTCCATGGAACTCCCCACTCACCGAGGCCTGGAATACCTCGCGAGTACCAAATCCACCAACTTGGCGTCGCTCATCTCGCGCGGTCCGAAGATGACATTGTCGATCAGCCGGGTGGAACCCACGCGCACCGCACCCAATGCCACCGATCCGGGTTCAATGGTTTCGGGGATTTCCAGGCGCCGGGGTTCGCGGATCGTCACGTAATCCGCCTGAAGGCGAGGCTCGGCGGCCAAAGCGTGCTGCATGGCGTTTATCACGGGCGCAGGACTTCGTTCTCCTGCCCACCAAAGTTCCTGAGCGCGGTGCAACGCCCGAGGCAGCACGGTGGCTGCTTGGCGTTCCTCCGAATTCAGATAGAAATTGCGGGAGCTTTTCGCCAAGCCGTCCGGCTCACGCACCGTCGGTACAATCTCCAACTGCACATCCACATTCAGATCCTCAACCAACTGCCGGATGATGACCACTTGCTGAAAATCTTTCTGGCCGAAACAAGCCACGTCCGGCTGGACGATCTGGAAGAGCTTCAGGACCACCGTTGCTACGCCGCGAAAATGACCAGGACGGACGGCGCCTTCGAGCGTCGCGGCCATTCTTCCCGGATCGACGTGAGTCGAGAAGCCTGGAGGGTAGACGGCCCCAGCGTCCGGCGCAAACACAGCGTCCACCCGCAGGCTCTCCAAAGCCCGGATGTCCTGTTCAAGGTTTCTGGGATAGGCTTCAAAGTCCTCGCCCGCCCCGAACTGGGTAGGGTTTACAAAAATCGAGACCACCACCACCGGGCATTTTGATTGGGCGCGCTGGATCAGGCCAAAGTGTCCATCGTGCAACGCCCCCATGGTTGGGACCAGGCCAATGGCCCGCCCGCGCGTATGGACCGCCCGGCAATACCGCTTCATTTCTTCTACTGAACTGACAGTCTGCATGTTTCCTGGTGGTGTCTCAGTTTGCTGTGGCGGCGCTCTATGAGCGCCGAATTTTATTTATCAACACCTTCCGGCGCTCATAGAGCGCCGCCACAGCAAACTGAGACACCACCTGTTTCCTTGCAAAAAGGATTTAATGAATTATGATATCTGACGCTGGGAATTGACGCGCCGCGGCGTGCTTTTTTCCCACAATTCTTGCACGAATCTTCTTGAAAGTTCATGGTTGCAATCTTGCCCGGCGTTGCGATAGTTTAAGCGTCAACGTGGAGGGCTGGAAATCAATTTAATTCTGTGATGCAAGAAGGTCAACTAAAGCGAGGCGGCTCGGGTGGCCACAGGATGACACCCGCCGCGAGTTCTCCGGGTCCCCGTCTACTGGGGCGGCCCAGCCTCAATCTCGCCCGAGGCGGTCTGGCCCCGTAATCATGGGCGGGCAAGTCACGTCCGATTAATCGGACGATGCAAAGGAGATTGCACATGCGAAAAATAATCATGACGCTGTTCACCGGGGGTTTTTTACTAACAACGGGCGTTTCATACGCCAAGAAACACATTACCGACCAGCAGATACAGGCTGAAATTCAGGACCGGCTCTACCACGCATCCGTTTTTAAGCATGGACAAGTCCAGGCCACTTATGACAACGGCGTGGTCACGCTGACCGGCAGCGTGGATAGCCTCGGCGTGAAGGATGATGCCGCAAGAGCGGTGCGAAAAGCGCCGGATGTAAGCAAGATTGTAAACAACATCACGATCAACGCTGAGGATATTACAGACCGCCAGATCGCCTTGAGCGCCAGAAAGCAGGTTGTTCTTTACCCATTCTTTACGGTGTTTGACTGGGCCACCTTCAGGAGCCAAAACCACCATCTGCAAGTGTCCGGTTACGTTACGGAACCCTACAAAAAGATCGATATCGGCCGTCTAATGGAACGCGTCAAAGGTGTGACCGAAGTCCAGAATGACATCAAGGTTTTGCCCACTTCCGTTGACGATGATCAGGTGCGAATGGCTATTGCCCGCGCCATATATACCGATCCTTACTTTGCCGGTTATGGCAACCAACCGATTCCGCCGATTCACATCATCGTGGATAATCTGAACGTGACGCTCTACGGCGTTGTGAACAGTCCGGTTGACCGCCAGAAAGCAGAGCAAGATGCGCGGTTCGCCGCCACCTATTTCAGCTTGACGGATAAACTTTCGGTCGAACATGAATGACCCCGGCCAGCAAACATAGGCTACGTGAGGCCCTTGACGTCCTGCGCGGTTTCGAGACGGCGCAGGACGTTAAGGCAGCCCGCCGCTTGGCAACCAGGAGCCAAGCAGCGCGGCAGTCGCCACCGGCATCCAACGAGATTGATCACACCAAACTCCTGAGAACCCGGTAAGGAGGAATTCATTTGGAGCCGAAATGCCCTTCCAGCGCTTGACCCCGCACCGCTTTCTTCCCGTCTTTGCTGTTTTGCTTTTCATTCCACCGCGAGCTTTTCCGCAGACCAAGAATCCTGCGGATGGCGTCACCCAGGGGAGCTTGAAACTGGCGCGAGTCTATCAAGCGCTCGAACAATCCTACACCTCGCGGTTGGACCCGAACCATGCCATTCTGGACGGGGCCATCCGGGGAATGCTGGCAACCCTCGATCCCTTCTCTGCGTTTTTCGACCGCGATCAGTTTGAAGCGCTGCAGCAACAAACGCGCGGCGAAGCTTTGGGCTTTGGCTCGATTCTCTTCGTCAAGCCCGGCAAAATTCTGGTCCTGGAAACGGCGCAAGGGTCGCCCTCCTGGCGGGCAGGGCTTAGCCCGGGTGATGAAATTACGGCCGTCAATGGGACTCGAGTCGCCCGTTTGGATCTAAATTCATTGGTGGCATTGTTGCAAAGCGCCAAGAGCCATCAGGTGACGCTGGAGGTGATCCATCCCGGCCATTTTGTCGCCCAGGAGTATAAGCTGCAACCCGCGGAGGTGAACCTGCCGTCCGTGGACGAGGCATTCGCCTACGAAAAAGGCGCCGGGTACATCCGGCTTACCTCCTTCGATTCAAAGTCTCCCCAGGAAGTGGCGGAAGCGCTCAATCATCTGGGAGGGAACAACCTAAACGGATTGGTGCTCGACTTGCGCAATAACCACGGCGGAGTGCTGGATGCCGCGATGGGCGTCGCCAGCCTGTTCTTACCACCCGGCAAACTGGTGCTGACGGTGAGCGGACGCGCTGTTCCGGAGAAAGCCTACCTGACGATCCCCGCACCCCTCTTATATCAAAAGCCGCTCGTTTTGCTGGTGAATGGGGAGACGGCCAGTGCCGCAGAAGTCCTGGCGGCTGCGCTCCAGGATCACGACCGGGCCCTGATTGTGGGTGAGCCGACCTACGGCAAAGGCGTGGTGGAATCCGTCATGGCGCTGAGCGAAAAAACGGGCATGGCTCTGCTCACCGCCGAGTATTTTACGCCGAGCGGGCGCTCCATTCAGCGGCCGATACCGGGAACGGCGCTGGCCCATCCGGAATTGGGGAGAGCGTCCAGAAACGCAAGCGAGGCAACTGCCAAGCCGTTGACTTTCCACACCGATGATGGCCGTCCGGTGACGGGTGGCGGCGGCGTGACGCCGGACGTTGCGGCGCTGCCGTTGACCGCGGACCCTTGGGAATCCTTCCTCGACCAGCGTGGCATTTTTACCAGCTTTGCCTCGGAGTATCTCACTACGCACGGTGACGTGAAGGAGACGTTTGATCCGGATCAGAAAGTCCTGGAAGACTTCAAGGACTATCTCAACCGGCAGGGCATTTTGGCGCCCGCCAAGTACTGGGAAAAAGACCAGGAACTTCTTCGGACCCGGATCAGAACAGAAATCATCAACCTGGTCTTCGGATTGGATATGGGAAACCAGATCCAAACACGCCACGACCCACAGGTGCAGAAGGCGGCTTCATTACTGCCGCGCGTTCCGCTACTCTTGAAGGGCCCACCCAAGCACTTCGCTTTAACTACTTCCCATCCCGGTTCGCCGGGAACCGTTGGGAAGAATTAACGGAGATCATTCATAAACCTGACCCGGCGGCCCCTCGCCTGGCGCTTTCGCGCCTCTTCGTGCAGGGACGAGGACAGTATTTTCAGATACATCCCAGTACTTAATGACAGGCTGCAATTAGTGCACGGCCGTCGCTTCAATCTCCACAATCATATCCGGATCCACTAGCCGGGTTACCCCCACAAGTGTGGTGGCGGGGTGAACTTCGCCAAAGGATTCCGCGTGCGCCTTGGCCACCTCCTGCCATTGGTCGATCTGCGTTACATAAATCCGGGTGCGGACCACGTGCTCCAAAGTCAGCCCCAGCCGGCTCAGCGCGTTCTTGATATTTTCTATTGATTGCTTTGTCTGCGCATAGGCATCACCCGGAGCCAGGACCTTTCCTGAAGGATCGGTTCCAGTGGTTCCGGAAACGTAGACGACCTCTCCAGCCTGAACGGCCCGGGCGTAACCGACAATAGGCTCCCAAGGAGTTCCGGAAAATATCTTAGTGCGTTTGGTCTTCATGAATTATCTCCTGTTCAATAAACCCCGGCGGATGTCGCCGGCCTTGCCTAGAAACCATTGGGCTCGACTGTACCCGGTTTACACCTTTTCAGTAAACCGGCGATGGGCCTTGGCAGCTTGCGCCAAGCGGCGGCGCCGGCGCTGGAGCGCCTCGCGGTATCGCCTCTTCTCCTCGGCGGTTCGAGGAACCAAGGGTGGCACGGGAGCCGGATGCCCATCCTGATCCACAGCCACGTAAGTTACCAGGGCGGAACTGGTCTGCAACCGCTCACCTCGAATGTAATCCTCCAGGAAAACGTTAACCTCCACCTCCATTGAGGTGTGGAAGGCGCGGGTGACAAATGACCGTAGCAGCACAATTTGCCCGACTTTAATGGGATGGGCAAAGTCGATTCCATCCACGCTGACCGTCACAATATGCGAACGCGCGTGGCGGTGGGCGGCGATGGCGCCGGCAATGTCAATCAGATGCATCACTCGTCCGCCCAGGATGTTACCGAGCGGATTGGCGTCATTCGGCAGGACCACTTCAATCATCTCAGCCTGTGACTCGGCGACAGTCTTGCCCTTAAGTTTCCCCATCTCCTTCGCACCTCTTTACTTGTGCCCGGGTTGGATTCCTGGAGAAAAACCTGGCCGAGTCCGAGGGAAGGTGTCCAGACCGTTCCGCCGTCAGAGGGGGGACTAGCGTGGAACCCGCCAGCCGCTCCGGCCCTACTCGAAATTGCGCTAAAGAGCCAGCGTGCATATACTATTTCAGTCACTCTTTGATTGCAATACATATCACCCGCTCCGCCCATAATGGGGCCAGGGAACGGCTTGTTTACTCCAAATCAATACTGTCCAACTATAAGTTGAACAGTTCCAACTGTTTAGGCAGATCGCTCCTTGACAACTGATCGTGGTACTCGAGAAACACCTGTAAAATCGGGGGGTTTTCGAAAATCATGACGCTGAGAATTGGGTTGGGCGTCAAGTCGATTCCGAGTTGGTTAAGGCATAAACCGTCTCGGCGAGGTCCACCCCGAAAGGTTCGTCGCGATAAAGATGGCGGGCGGTTCGAATCAGGGCCTGAGCGAAATCGGCATAGATGCGCCAGTCGCGGTGTTCGTTGGCATAGGCGAGGGTGGCCCGGGAAATGGCGCCGCGAAAGCATCCGCGTGAGCGACCGCATTCAGTATGAAGACGTGGGCATTTGCCTCTCCGTGCAGCGTGGATTGAAGTCCCGCGCCTATACAGCGGGCCGCCTCTCCGCGCGTCGGGAGGCGGGCGAGCAACTGTTCCACCGGTTGTTGTTTGCGGATTTGCATGCCGGGTTGAAAATGTAGCGAGGCTTCGTTTTAGACCGTCGAAGCAGTGCCTCCTCACCCGTCCCGGTCTCACCTTTTGGAAAAGGAGGACGGGAAGTGAATGAAACAAGAAGGCTTGCAGCATTTAGTCCATGTTTGCAAGACCGGGGCTTCTACAGACTGACAGCTTAAGGACACGTGCGGGCATTCAGAATGAGCGGCTGTTGAGGGGTCTGAGAGAAATCAAAGCTGTCGCTCATATCGTTGGCCTCCGTGTCTCGCAAGGTTAAAGGCTGCAAGTTGAAACGCTCCTCAATAAACTTGAGGACCGATGAGAATTCGTAGTTAGTGTGGGATACATAACCACTTTTTGCAAACGGCGAAATGATAAGTAACGGCACACGAGGGCCGAGCCCGTACACGTCCAAAACAGGCGGGGGAACATGGTCGTAAAAGCCTCCGTAATCGTCCCAGGTCAGGAAAACGGCGGTGGACTTCCAATCCGGGCTTTGCATAATGGCGTTGATTTGCTGGACCGTCCAATTCTCACCGTTGCACGCGCTCTGCGGTGGATGTTCACTCAATTCCATACTGGTTGTGAGCCACGAGACCGAGGGCAGATTGCCATTGGTGGCGTCCGTAACGAATTGCGTATCCGGCACTACGTGGTCAGCCCAGGCTGATGAATTCCGTATGTGGTTAATGGCGTCATACGCTGACCAGATGTATCCGGATTGACCTTTCCCGGGCGCGTAGTATTTCCAGGACACATTGGCGGATTGCAATCTGTCGGCTAAGGTCTGAAAATCGAAGCAAGGGAAGCTCTTGGTCGGTGTGCCGTTAGCGCTTAAGACCGTCACCGTGGTTGAGGAAGGGGCATCGCATCCCCATGCTCCCGAAGGCCCCTGGTCAGGAGAGGGAAGGTCGATAACACCGCCAGATTGCGCAGCGATGGTGTAAAGATGATTGGGAAAGCTGGGGCCGTGAAGGGAGGAAAACATATGGTCGGCCAGGACAAACTGACGAGCGTAGGCAAAGTAGTTTGGAATGTCAGACTCAATGAACTGCGTATATGCCAGGCTGCCATTATCAATGTTGAAGCCGTTCATTTTCCCCCCAGCGATCGCGTCGATTGCGCACTGCCACAGGTGGCAAAGATCGTGGGGGAGACTGTCCGGCTCGTGAGTCAGTGGGACTTGTTGTCCATTCGACATCACCCCGCTGGTAGCGCCGTCTGCGCCGGGAAAGGTTCCAAAATAATTGTCAAAAGTGCGGTTTTCCTTGATGATGAAGACGACATGTTGGATTTGGTTGAGGCCCGCAGGGCCAGGATTTTGGCCTGGCGTCGAAGGGCCGGACGGCGCGGATGACTGATGAGAGCCTCCGCCGCAACCTGCGATCAAGATACCGGCCATCATCGCGCAAAAACCTTGAGCCGCAATTCGAGACAGAAACGGCCGGGTCATTTTTTCGCTTTCGTCCTTTCCCATGTAAATTGTTAAGAATACAAAATTCTTATCAAGGACAACTTCGACCTCGCAAAACGAGCCCGCGTGGGCTCGCTCCTCTCCTTACAGGTTAGATGGCTGGCACGCGGCAATGGCTTCTTCCTGGTTTTCATCAAAACCAGGTCTGAGAAGCCCAATGCAGTAGAAACCGGAGGGCACAGAGAGTGGGCGAGCTGACTTGGCTCGGGACAGGTCTACTAACCAACCTAATATAACCTATTTGGTTATATACGCCGGCTGCCGGCGATTATGCTTAACCCGGGAAATTCACGTTTTTGACGCAGCGGAGAGCCTCCAGTGCTATAAACATGATGTTGCCAGCTTGTTTGAAGCCCGCCTAACCGGCGACGCGGGCGGTGATCGAGTATGCTGGCCTGCCCTGGTGATCCTGTACGCCAGGATGCTAGACCTCATAAGGGTTCGGCCTGGCTGCGGTGAGTTGAAGGAGAGCGAATGGCACAAGAATACGACGCGGTCATCATCGGGGCCGGACACAACGGCCTGGTGACCGCAGGCTATCTGGCGCGCGCCGGCTTGCGCGTCGTGGTGCTTGAGAGCCGTTATGTGGTGGGTGGCGCCTGCGTCACGGAAGAAGTTTATCCCGGCTTCAAGTACTCCACCACGTCTTACCTCGCCAGCCTACTGCAGCAGAAGGTCATCGACGATCTCGAGATGGAAAAGTTTGGCTACGTGGTTTATCCGAAGAACCCCGCGTTCTTCAGTCCCTTCCCGGATGGACGTTATCTGATAATGTATTCGGAGATGGCGAAGACTTGCGAGGAAATTCGCAAGTTCTCGCCACGCGATGCTGAGGCGTATCCGCGCTATGAGGAATACGTCGACCGCTTGGCGCGCTTTGTGGAGCCCTTGTTGCTCGAAACGCCTCCTGACCTTGGCGGCCGCAGTTTGAATGATGTGATGACGCTTCTCAGGATCGGCAACCGCGCGCGCAAGATGCCTCGTGAAGAGCTTGAGGGTCACGTCCGCATCCTTAGCCAAAGTGTTAAGGATTTTCTGGACCGCTGGTTTGAATCCGAGCAAGTGAAAGTGGCCCTGGCCACGGACGGCGTGATCGGCACCAATGGCGGACCCATGTCTCCCGGCACGGCTTACATTCTGATGCATCACGTGATGGGTGGCGTAGGAGGCGTTCGGGGTCTTTGGGGATTTGTGAAAGGCGGAATGGGAGGCATCACGCAGGCGCTGGCGGCTTCCGCCCGCAGCCGGGGCGTGGAGATTCGCACCGAATCGCCAGTCCGGAACATTTCGCTCAAGAACGGCCAAGCGCGCGGTGTGGCGCTCGAAAACGGCGAGGAAATCGAAGGCAAGATGGTGGTCTCCGGAGCCGATCCCAAACGCACGTTCTTGAAGTTGGTGGGCGAGAAGAATCTTCCCGGTGAATTTGCCGCCTCCATCAAGTCGATCCGCATGGAAGGCGTCTCGATGAAGATCAATCTGGCGCTGGATGGACTGCCCAACTTCACTTGCCTGCCCGGTTCGTCCGTTGGCCCTCATCACAAGACCACCATCCACATTTGTCCGACCCTGGAATACATCGAACGGGGATTCGATGAGTCGAAGTATGGCCGCCCCAGTACCCGGCCGATGCTGGAGATGACCATTCCCACCACCTACGATTCCACGCTAGCGCCTGCGGGCAAGCATGTGATGAACATCTTCCTCCAGTACACACCTTATTCGCTTTCCAAAGAGGTGGCGCCCAACTGGCACGCCATCAAGGAAAGCTATGCGGACCGGGTGATGGACCTCATCGGAGAATATGCGCCGGGATTCAAGAATCTGGTGCTGCACCGCCAGGTGCTTTCGCCGCTCGACTTGGAGGAACAATTCGGTTTGACCGGAGGAAACATCTTCCACGGTGAAATGACTGTAGATCAGCTATTCATGATGCGGCCCGTTCCCGGCTGGGCGAAATACCGCATGCCCATCAAGGGTCTCTACCTGTGCGGCTCCGGCACGCATCCGGGCGGAGGTGTGATGGGAGCGCCTGGCCACAACGCGGCGCGTGAAATTCTGAAGGACTGGAAGTAAACTGCTAGGGAATGAGAACCGGGAGAATTCCGGCCTGGAGTTTCTACATTTATGGAGTCTGGGAGTTTCAGCCAAGCCTCCAGTGCTGTCATGCTGATTGGCCGCGGCCGAAGGCGGCAGTGAGATTGAGTGAACAGCGTTGAGGCTAGTAGCCGAGTTGAGCACAATAACCACGAGTCTTTGCACTTCAAAAATTAAAGGAGGATAAGATATGGTCACACTCAGCGATGCCCGCAGAGTCATCGCCGCGGCAGAAAAAAAGGCGGTGGAAATCGGCCAGCCAATGAATATTGCCGTTGCGGACGGCGGGGGCAATCTGGTGGCTCATGTTCGCATGGACGGGGCCTGGATCGGCAGTATCGACATTTCCATCAAGAAGGCTTACACCTCACGAGCCTTCGATATTGCAACCAAGGACTTGGCTACGCATTCACAGTCCGGCGGGCAATTCTTTGGAATTCACGCTTCAAATAATGGCAAAATCATGATTTTTGCAGGCGGCATTCCACTCAAGCGCGATGGCAAGGTGGTGGGGGCGATCGGCGTTAGCGGCGGATCCGGAGATCAGGACCACGCGGTAGCGGAAGCCGGAGCGGCAGCGTTTTGAATCAGTAACGAGTGACAAGAGACAAGAAAAAGCAGTCAGCTTTCAGCCGTCAGCAAGCAGCATACAGCAGGTCGCAGAAGGGACTTGCGCCGCTTTTGCTGAAAGCTGATAGCTGACGGCTGGCAGCTTGTCTCACTTGTTGCTTGCATCTTCACGCATTCCTAGAGAAGGAGGAAAATTCAATGGCAACAAATCGCGGTATTGCTTACATGAAGCCGGGAGTGGTCGAAATTCAAAGCATTGACTTCCCCAAACTGGTATTGGGAAACCGCAAGTGCGAACACGGAGTCATCCTGAAGATTGTCTCCACCAACATCTGTGGCAGCGATCAACACATGGTCCGGGGGCGGACCACCGCGCCTGCCGGATTGATTCTGGGACATGAAATCACCGGCGAGGTGATCGAGGCCGGGCGCGACGTGGAATTCATCAAAGTGGGAGATCTCGTCTCTGTTCCGTTCAACATAGCCTGTGGCCGCTGCCGCAATTGCAAGGAACGCGCAACGGGCGTTTGTTTGAACGTAAATCCCGCCCGTCCCGGGGCGGCTTACGGCTATGTGGACATGGGTGGATGGGTGGGCGGGCAGGCCGAGTACGTGATGGTGCCTTACGCAGACTTCAACTTGCTGAAGTTTCCGGACAAGGCTCAGGCCATGGAAAAAATCCGTGATCTCACCTGCCTGTCAGACATTTTGCCCACCGGTTATCACGGCGCCGTCACTGCTGGCGTGGGACCGGGAGCCACAGTTTACGTGGCCGGAGGAGGTCCCGTGGGGCTTGCCTGCGCAGCCGCTTGCCACCTGCTGGGCGCAGCGTGCGTCATCGTCGGCGACCTCATTCCGGAGCGGCTGGCGCAGGCCCGCAGCTTCGGCTGTGGGACCGTGGACGTTTCAAAAAGTGCCAATATTGCTGAACAGATTGAGCAAATTTTGGGTGTGCCGGAAGTGGATTGCGCAGTGGATTGTGTAGGCTTTGAGGCGCGAGGCCACGGTGCCGACGCCAAGAAGGAAGCGCCCGCTACCGTCCTCAACACCTTGATGACCATCACCCGCGCCGGGGGCGCCGTTGGCATCCCGGGCTTATACGTGACCGGAGATCCCGGCGGCATTGACGAGAACGCCAAAATTGGCAACCTCGGGCTGCGTATTGGCCTCGGCTGGGCCAAGTCCCTTTACTTTGCGACCGGACAGTGTCCGGTCATGAAGTACAATCGCCAACTGATGATGGCCATTCTCTATGACAAGATCAAGATCGCCAAGGCCGTCAACGTCAGCGTCATTACCCTCGATGAAGGTCCGCAAGGCTACAAGGACTTTGACCGGGGAACAGCCAAGAAGTTTGTGATTGACCCGCACGGCGCTTTCTCGCGGAACTAAGCATGAAAAGTCCTGGATTGCATTAAGAGCTTGTTGAAAAAGTAGAGGTGGCTTTATGCCGCCAGCTTCATGCCGCCAAGCCGAAGTTGAAATGACCGGGCTTTTGGCGACGTAAAGTCGCCGCTACATCACGCCAATCGTATTTTTCAACAAACTCCCCGGGGTTGATCCATCACGGATACGGGCCACACGCGCGAGGGAGACCCTACGAGATCTGAAACCGTAGAAGGACCACCCCAATCCATTCCGCGCCTCGTGCGGGCCCTGGGTTTACGGGACCTCGTGCTGTTCTACGTGGTCACGGGCATCAGTCTCCGTTGGATCGCTACTGCAGCCACGGCCGGACCCAGCGCCATCGTCATCTGGCTCGTCGCCTGGGCCGGATTTTTTGTCCCGCTGGCTCTCTCCGTTCTCGAACTCTCTTCGCGTTTCCCCGAAGAGGGCGGCCTTTACAACTGGTCGAAGCTCGCCTTTGGCGACTTCACCGGATTCATGACGGGCTGGACCTATTGGGCCAGCAACTTGCCCTACTATCCGGGCGTTCTCTACTTCACGGCGGCCAACGCGCTCTATATTGGCGGCGCGCGTTGGAGCCGTCTTTCAGATAGCCGCCTCTACTTTGTCCTGTTTGCGGTTCTCGGCCTGTTGCTGGCCACTTTTCTTAACATTGTGGGCTTGGGAATTGGCAAGTGGCTGCACAATATTGGGGCCATCGGCACTTGGGCGCCTATTGCCATCTTGATCGGCATGGGCAGTGTAGTTTGGTACAAGTTTGGGTCAGCCAGCCATTTTTCTGCGCCGAACCTCATTCCCTCTACTCACCTCAAGGACATCATTTTCTGGTCCACCATCGTTTTTGCCCTCGGCGGATGTGAGTCCGCATCGTTCATGGGCGGAGAGATCAAGAATCCGCGCCGCAACGTGCCCCGCGCTCTGCTGATTGGAAGCATCCTGATCACCATCGGCTATATCCTCGGTACCGTCGCTGTTCTGTGGGCGCTGCCCAAGTCGCAGGTGACCGGCCTCGAAGGCATCATGCAGGCCATTTCTCAAATTTCGAACCGGCTGAGGATGGGCTGGATCATCGGCCTAGTGGCGCTTCTGATCACCCTCAGCAATCTGGGTGCGGTGGGCGCATGGCTCACCGCCACGGCGCGGCTGCCCTTTGTCGCCGGGCTTGACCGCTACTTGCCCAAGCCTTTCGGCAAGCTCCACCCCAAATGGAAAACGCCCTACGTGGCGTTGCTGGTGGAGGCCGTGTGCGGCGGGATCTTTGCCTTTCTCGGCCAGGCGGGAACCAGCGTCAAGGGCGCGTATGACGTGCTGGTGAGCATGGGCGTCATCACTTACTTCCTGCCTTATCTCGCGCTGTTTGCTTCCATGATCAAGCTGCAGCGCGTCCCTTGCGGCCCGGAAGCGATTCGCGTCCCCGGAGGCAAGCCAGTAGCTTATCTCCTCGCCACCGTCGGCATCATCACCACGATCATTACGATCACCCTTTCTTGCTTCCCTGACCCGGACGAAGTCAATAAGGTGCTCGCCGTGGTCAAGGTGCTGGGATTGACGGCGGTGCTGTTGGCTGTGGGCGTAGTTCTTTATGCCGTGGGCAAGTCCCGTTTCCGGGCCGGCGAAGACAATCCGGCGTAGGCGTAGCGCAGGCTTTGGCCGCAGCCAAACGCGACTGTCAGGCTGGGCGTTGTCTCCCTAACCTGTATTTCTCAACAGGCGGGCCGGAAGGGCGGGGCTTTAACCCCGCCATTGCGGTGAATTTGGTGTTGTTCGTGGCGCCTTCAGAACGGACTGCATCCGCTCCTCGCGCACTTTGTCAAGCGCACGGTCTCAATCGGCGCCGGGTTCAGCCACCCCTTGGTGGACCCAGAGTCCATCCACCTGGATCATCGAGGGTTGCGGCTCGACCGGACGCAACAGAACGCCGCCGGGCTGTTCCACCGCCTCGAGTTCCGTTTCGGGCTTGATTCCCAGCCTTTCTCTGAGACGTTTGGGAAAGACAATCCGCCCCGATTTGTCGATTTTGAGTGTCATGCCAGAAATAATGCCATTTACCCTTAATCTTGGCGAGACGGTTGTTGGACTACTGTTTGTATACTGTGATAAAAGGAGCTATGGGATTCACGAAGTAGGTGCGCAGGCCTCGCTCTTGAGGTCTGTCATTTAGGGCCTACGGCCCGCGAAAGCTCATGAAAATCACTCGCGGTCAGGCGAGGGCGGAACCCATGACGTTAATTCCTTTGTTTTCAGTGCGGCCTAATTTGTGATCGAGCATTTTCGACCGTGCGGCTATTCTGCCGAGGCACAGCTTAAGGGCCGCGGACATGGAAGAGCAAGTTCGTGCTACTTGCTTGCTGCAATAAAAGCACGTCAACCCTCACTCTTCCAAATACAACCCCGCCGACGCGCCTACCCATTCCAGATCGCGGTTGTGGTCCACACCCATCATTTTGCCACGGCCCATGCGCACCAAGGTGGGACCTGCAACGGGAGAATCCTGCCAGATATACATGATGCGAAGTTCGGCCAGAGTCGGGCCGAAGGGCGTTTCAATGACCGGCTCAAAGCGGACACGCTCCTGCAGGATATATTGAGAGCGGGAGGCAGGCGGGATGGCCTCAATATCCGGGCGCGAAGGCCCCACCATGACGCCAATCCCGGAAAAAGAGAACAGCGGTTTTAGGACGTAGTTTTCCGGGTCCGATGGCATCTCTGGGAACTGGTCCAGAAACCAGGCGCGAGGGACGCAAGGGTGCCGCAGGTAGGGAATGGAAAACTTGCTGAGCCGGAAGAACCAGTTGGGATGCCCGGCCCATTCGAGGTCCAACTCATCGCGGAAATCGAAGGGCGGCTGAATTTTCTTGCGCACCAGCTCGTCGGCGATCACGCGATTGTAGATGCGCCGAATCGGGGTTCGCTTTCCCTCGCGCCGGTAGAAAAGTGTCCGGCCTTGCTTTTCGACTTCCAGCAGATTGACCGTGCGAATGCCGTAGATGCGCTCCGTCAGCAAGAAATCCGGCAGGGTCTTCTGCTCAAGCGGATTGACCTCAAGCAAGACCACATTTTCCGGGTCGTGACCGCCGAGAATGGCCCGGCGAAGCAGGGCGCGATAAGCTTCAACATCCAAGCCGCTGAGCAGAAACTTCAGCCGCGGGTCAAGCCCATAGGACTCGATGTATGCGCGGGCCAGCGTTTCCTGATAAGCATAGAGCGAGGGAAAGCCCTGAATCTCCACTAGGCGCGGCTGCAATTCTCCGGCATCATCACGCGCCAAGCCAAAATCCGCTTGCACGAACAGCGGGTGCGCCGTTTCTCCAGGCACATTGAATTCCGGTGGCACGCACCCTAACGAAGCAGTCTGGTAATCCGGGTTGCCTGTGAAGAGTTGCTGCAGCAGTTCATCGCCGCACTTGACGATGCGATCGAGCAGCGGCTTGGGAAAAAAACACGGTGTTTCACTATTGCGGAATTGGATGGGCGCGCCGCAAGCCGCTTCCAGGCTCGTCAGGAAATGGCGATATTTGTCCGGTGTGAATCGCGCGTTAAAATCGTTGCGAAGATGAGGAACCATACGCGTGAAAACTCCAATGGGGGCTGGCAGTGGCAAAATTTGGTTGCGGTCGCGGCGGGATCTGACCGCGGGAAGCTGCCGAATAATAAAATTCGGCGGTCAGAGACGCCGCAACGTACTATCACCGGGCGGCTTTGCCGGCCACGCGCTTTCGGTTATGATGGCCACTCGGCCTGGCGAGTCACAGTTTGTTGATTCCCCCTGCCAATGTCAAGCAGAGCAAGCAGGTTGGGTGTAAGCACAGGAGGCGCGCTGCTGAGGGTAAATGACAATGCTGGTATTTGTTGATGAAAGCTACCGCAAGGCGGATGAACCTAACGCCAAGAGCACTTTCAGTGCATTTCTTATTCAAGAGGAACGTTACAGAGAATTGGACACGAAGCTGTTCGAGTTGAAGCGCCATTTTTGGAAATGCGAACATTCTTACAGTTTTGAACTCAAGGGTCGCGACTTGCTGAGCGAACGCGCCGTGAAACTTCCCAAGAATCGGGAGTTCGTTTCTCAGCTCATATTCCTTTGTAAGGAGGTGGACTCTGTTTTATTCGCAGTTGTTCAGCATGGCACGTTGACACTGGCGAGCGAGAGCGAGAGGCTGCCGAATCTGTATAGGGCCTTGCTCCGCCGGGTCAACAACTTTATGCAAAAGCACCACCATGGAAAAGCCTCCCAGCACGTTATTCCGACTCCGTTTTTCTGCGACTCAATGGTGTCCCCGGGAATCCAGATAGCTGATGCGGTTGCTTATTGCGTAAATGAAAGATATGTCGGGAGGAGAGGGTATCTCGAGGAGTACTTTCAAAAATTCAGGGACCTTACTTCTAATTACCAGGACCCTGATGAGAAAACTAACTTGTGGGGATTCGTGATTATTCCGCCTGAGGAGTCACCTATTTTAGAGCCCGAAAACAATGAATGAAACTGGCGACCCTGAGGTCCGCGACGCTACCTTGTGGATAGCGCACCAGTTTCATTTTTATTATAGTAACTCGCGGGCGGTATGTCAAGATGGTTGCAGCCAGTTGATCTTTCTGTATTACGCGCCACCACACCCAAATCCATGGACCTCCAAACCCGAATCGAAGAACTCTTCTCACGCCCATCGAAAGAATACGGCGGCGAATACTTCGCGGCATTCGCCGAGTTGAAAACTGCTTTGAATGAAGGCCGCGTCCGCGCTGCTGAGCCGGACGCCGCTTCTCCCACCGGCTGGCGAGTGAATGCCTGGGTGAAGAAGGGCATTCTGCTGGGCTTCCGCACCGGCAAGGTGGTGGAGTTTGAGGGCGCCGGATTTCGTTTCTATGATAAGGATACTTATCCCCTGAAGAGCATTCCTGCCCACCGCAACATTCGCGTTGTGCCGGGCGGTTCTTCCATCCGCGACGGTTGCTACGTCGGTGCGAACGTCACCTGTATGCCGCCGATGTACGTGAACACGGGAGCCTACGTCGATGACGGAACGATGATTGATTCCCACGCGCTGGTTGGCTCGTGCGCGCAGGTCGGGAAGCGCGTTCACCTTTCTGCTGCCGCTCAAATCGGCGGAGTGCTCGAGCCGGTGGGAGCATTGCCTGTGATTATTGAAGATGATGTACTGGTAGGAGGCAATTGCGGCGTCTACGAAGGCACGATTGTGGGCAAGGGCGCGGTGCTGGCCTCCGGCACGATCATCACTGGCTCAACTCCGGTTTACGATTTGGTGCGCGATGCCGTCTACCGCCGCGAGACGACCGGCGAAGGCCCGGCTGCCGAAGTCCGCCCGCTCATGATCCCACCCGGCGCGGTGGTGGTTCCCGGCTCGCGCGCCATCACCCACGGACGCGGCCATGAGCTGGGGCTCTCGCTCTACACGCCCATCATCATCAAGTACCGTGATGAGAAGACGGATCAGGCTGTCAGGTTGGAAGAACTACTGCGGTAGGCTGGGGTGCCATGTCGTCGGGCGGAAGGGTAGCGGGTCAGTTTGCTGTAGCGGCGCTCTATGAGCGCCGAAAACTGTTGGGAAATCAAGTTCGGCGCTCATAGATTCGGCGCTCATAGAGCGCCGCTACAGCAGCGAAACTGCACCACTACCGGCGAAAGCCCATGACAACTGTCTTTCCACAAGAGGAACGCGCCGCCCTGGTTATATCTCGCGCCATTGACAGCTTCCCGCGGCGTCGGGCAACATCAAATCAGCCCATGAGCGAGAACCTTGATTCGAGCTTTGCGCAGACGCCTGTCACCGGTCCAGCACTTGGTTCGGCGCCCGGTCCAGCGAGCGGCCGCGGGAGCCTACCGCCCGCCAGCGGCTTCCTGGGCCGCCTGCGGACCACGCTCGAAATGATCAAATTCGAGCATTCGATCTTCGCGCTCCCCTTCGCCCTTACTGGCGCGGTGATGGCTTTGCATGGCTGGCCTTCCTGTCGGCAGATTTTCTGGATCACTGTCGCGATGGTGGGGGCAAGAAGCGCCGCCATGACGTTCAATCGCATCGTGGACCTGCGCTTTGACGCCAGGAATCCGCGCACTCGCATGCGGGCGCTTCCCGCCGGTCATCTCAGCTTGGGTTTTGCCACAGGATTCACGCTGCTTTCGGTGGCATTGCTGGTTTTTGCGGCCTATATGCTGAATCCGCTGGCCCTCGAGCTCTCGCCCGTAGCACTTGCCATCATCCTGGGCTATTCCTATACCAAGCGATTCACCTGGCTTTCCCATCTTGCCATTGGGATCAGTCTGGGGATTTCGCCGATTGCGGCCTGGATTGCGCTGCGTGGCGACGTGAAATTACCCATCCTGATCCTTGGAGCTGCGGTGGCTCTTTGGGTCACGGGCTTCGACCTGATCTATGCCTGCCAGGATACAGATTTCGACCGCGAAGAGGGTTTGGCCTCCGTCCCGTCGCGCTTCGGCATCCCCGCGGCGCTTTATGGCTCGATCTTTCTGCACGCAGTCATGCTGGCGCTGCTCGTGGAGCTGGCGAGGATGGAGCATCTAGGCTGGATTGGTTTTACGGGGCTGGCGGCCGTGGCATTGCTGCTTGCCTATGAACACGCTTTGGTAAAGCCTTCGGACCTTTCGCGCTTGAACGCCGCCTTCTTCACCATCAACGGGTACATCAGCGTCCTGTTTTTCGTGACTTGGGCCACGGATATCCTGCTCTACCGGCGGATTTGATCTGGACCGGGGATCATTTGGAAGAAAGATATCCATGAGGACATAAGTCGGCGACAAGAGGCGGTGGCTGCTTGCCATATACAACCAGCGGCCGTCAGCCTCATGCCAGGTCACCGTAAAGCATTCACTTGCAAACGGGGCAGTGCGGGCAGCAGGAGCAATTAGCCGCCACAGTTGCCAGAGCCGGTAACGCGGTCACAACAAGCGTCACCAGGCCCACGGACAAAACCAGCCACAATTTTCGCATGGGTTTTACCTCCTTTCACGGATTTTGCTTCAGGCAATTCCGCGATTAAACGGCAGACGTCACCGCACTCGCCGGGCGGGCAGGATGACTGCGACCATTGCCGCCGGATCCGCTTCAGGCGATGAAGCAATGCCGAAAGCGAATGGATCTGTTCTTCCAGTGAGCCGATCTTGCGGTTCGTCCAATCGATCACTTCAGGACAAGGACAGTGGCCGCTGCGCGCCAGACGCAGAATCTCCTGCATCTCGGCCAAGGTCAGCCCGATGCCCTTCGACTTCTGGATGAAGGTGACGTATTGCAGACTTCCCGAATCGAAAAGCCTGTAACCCGTGTGGCTGCGCGCTGCTCGCGGCAACAGTCCCCGCCTCTCCCAATAGCGAAGCGTCTTCGATGAAACTCCGGCCCGCCGGGCGAGCGCGGAAATGGTGAGCGTTTCTTGCATGAAATTGCCTCCAGCCGAATCTAAACCTTGCTCCAGGGGAAGGGTGCAAGCGATTTTTGCAGATGTCAAGCGGGCTGAAATCCAGATAGTGTCTCAGTTTGCTGTAGCGGCGCTCATAGAGCGCCGCTACAGCAAACTGAGACACCACCGAAATTCGCCGCCTGAGCATAGGCTTTCAATATAGGCTGCAAATTTTGAGAAGTGAAGGGAGCAGATGGAATACAGATTCGCTTTTGGAACCCTGCGGATTTGTTGGTTGGATGCGGAAAAAAGAAGCAGGAGGTCCGGGGGCAAGCTTCGTTAGCCTGCCCCCCCGGGATTTCTCAGGACGATGCCCTGAGTGGAGCCATTGAATCAGTCGTCGAAGCTGCCGCTGGTTCCCTGGAAGCCGCGGGCCGCCTGCCTCAGCACCCACTTGACAGCCCTCGCATCATCGTACGCATAACCGAGGTTGTGGTTCAGCGTGGAGAAGCAATGCGTCTGGCAGGTTTGCTTCATCTCATCGAGCTGCGGCTTTTGAAAATTGTGTTTTTCAATCACGCCCCAATCATAATTCGCCGAGTACATGGGGAAGCAGGGGGCCAGCGTGCCATCGACGCGAATAATCATGGAGTTTTGACCGGCGCGGCAATTCCAGGACTCTACCTTGCCACGCAGGAATTCCTTCATGTCATTCAGGCGTTTGACGGAATTCACCATCTTGTAGCCCGCCTTGTTTTTCTCAATCAGCCAGTCGAGCAGGGCGTCCACCTGGGGCCAGTCTTCCCGGGTGAGGAAGGTGCTGTTCTGGTCCGCATGCTTGAAGTGCTCCTGTTCGATCATGGGTGATTCATTGATGTGATAATCGGTGGCAATGCCGTTGTCATGGGCGATCTCGGTCAGTTGTTTGACGTCGTCCATGTTGGTGCGGCAAATGTTGATGTTGAAAAACACCGAATACCCGTAGCGGTACTGCTTCTTAATCAGGTAATCGAAGTTCTTGCGGACCGGATTCAGGGCCTTGGGAAGCCCCGGTTTCTCATCCACCGCGTCGACGGCGAAATTGATGGTGGCGACGCCGGCATCCGCCAGTTTGTCGGTCACTTCCGGGCGCAGCAGGCGGGCATTGGTTGGGACGTAGATCCAAAATCCCTTCTTAGCCGCATAATAAACTACCTTATGAGCAAAGTTGGGGCGCAGCAGCGGCTCGCCGCCCATCAGCGCCAGCACCCGGCAAGGGGTCGAGTACAGCCAATCGATGGAACGCTTGGCAACGTCTTCTGTCATACCCTTCACGCGGTTGTCAAACGCCCAGCAATAGTGGCAATCCAGATTGCATTTCCACTCCGTAAACAGAAAAGCAATGATCGGATGGAAGTCGCCAGGGAGCAGCCTCGATTTAAGATAAGGAAACATCCAGCCTTTCATCGTTTTGTAAACAGTCGGCGCTGTCCACTTCCGCTTGTAGGGATCGGTTGGCGAGCCGTGGTCATCGACGGGCAGGTGTTCACTGGTAAGAAGTTCGGGATGTTGCGGGAAAACCGGATCGGGTAAGCTCTGCAGATCAGCCGGAGGCGGAGGCAAGAGCCGGTTTAAACCAGGCTTTTTCAGAAGTTCATGGAGTTGTACGTCCAACCGGAATGGCTGGGTTCCTTCTCCGCCCTGTTGAGGTTGTTGTAGTCCTGCACCCATGGTAATTCCTCCCTTCGTTGGTGTCTAACAACTTGAACTTTTTGTGATTGTGCCCGTACCAACGGCAGCATCGAGGTGCGGCCGTTGTAGTCCTGGCGACGCGACCCTCGTGGCCGCGTCTAGAACGAGAACCGAATTCCCGTTACAGTCGTTATCCGTTCTCTTGGTCTGTTTCCAGTTGGCCTTGAATCATGGCCGGAACTATTGAAAATGAGAATCTCCTACAAAGAACTTGGATGCTCTTGAGTCGGGAGATGTTCCTTGATTTACCAGGAATTTACTGAAGAGCAGACGACACCTCTGCCGAAGTTTACAAACCGTAGTTCTTGCCTTGTTGCTACATACACGCCACACTTGATTCAACTCTCGAAGCGGAGCATTCTAAGTTGGGTTGGGAAGCGGGGAGGAATGAGAACACGGGTGGTTGTTACGGGAATCGGAGCAGTCAGCCCCAACGGAATTGGGCGGGAAGATTTCTGGCGGGCCACGCTCGAAGGCAGAAGCGGGGTGCGCAGGATCCAATCATTCGATCCTGCCGCCTTACCGGTCCAGATCGCGGGCGAAATCACCGGCTTTAATCCGCTCGATCACATCAGCGAAAAGGATGCGGACAACGTCAGCCGCGTGGTGCCGCTGGCTATCGCCGCAGCGAAGGAAGCCGTTGCCGATGCCGGGATGGATCCATCCACCATGCCCATTGAGGAGCGGCGCGCCATTGCAGTGCTGCTCGGTTCGGGCGGCGGCGGCCAGGAATTCGTCCAACGGCAGATGTCCCTTTACTATTCCGGTAAAATTCGCCAATGCAGCGTCTATACGATTCCCTCCGCCACCATCGGCACCATTGCCAGCGAGATCTCCATGCACTTTGGCTTCCGCGGTTTCAGCCACGTGATTTCCACCGGATGTACGTCCTCGACGGATGCCCTGGGCTACGCCATGCAGAATATCCAATGCGGGATGGCCGATACGGTGATTTGCGGCGGGGCGGATGCGCCTATTTCCCCTTTGATTATGAAGGCGTTTGCGCTCATGCGCATCATGACCACCTCCTGGAACCATCAGCCGGAGCGGGGCTCGCGGCCATTTTCCGCCGATCGTGATGGCTTTGTGCTGGGCGAAGGGGCGTGGATGTTCGTGCTTGAAAAGTATGAGAGGGCGCGCGAGCGTGGAGCTCACATTTACGGAGAGATCACCGGATATGGCTCAACCTGTGAAGCCTTCCACCGCGTGCGCCTGGAGGAAAACGGTGAAGAGCCCGCGCGTGCCATCCAGATGGCCATGGAGCGGGCGGGAATTGGGCCCGCAGAAGTGGGCTACGTCAACTTGCATGGCACCTCCACGGTGTTGAACGATCGCATTGAAACTCGAGCCCTGAAAAACGCGCTGGGCAAGCGGGCTTACCGGATTCCCGCCTCAGCTTTGAAATCGGTCATCGGCCACCCACAAGGCGCCTGCGGCGCCGCCGGCGTGGCCGTCACGTTGCTGGCCATGCGCGATCATTGCCTTCCGCCAACCCTGAACCTTGACGTTCCCGACCCGGAATGCGACCTCGATTACATCCCGAGTTCTTGCCGGCATGCCGACTTGGATCACGCGGTCTGCAACTGCATTGCGTTTGGCTCAAAAAACTCGGCCCTTGTTGTGTCACGAGTCCTGGAGAATTAGGGTCCCATGCAGCGCGTTCCCACAGCCGAATTGCTGGACGAGGATTGCGGCACGCCCCTCGAGGTAGCCGAAAGCCTCGATGACCTTTGGAACATCAACCGCTGGCTGGGAGGCGTCTCCGGCAGCATGAAGCTTCTCCTCCGGTTTTTTGCTCGAAGCGGACTCCGCTCCGCCCGCATTCTGGATGTGGGTTGCGGCGATGCCCGGATGGCCGCCAATTTGCGGGAAAAACTTCACCGGCACGGTTTCCCTGCCAAGCTCTTCGTCCTCGACCGGCAGTTGAGCCATTTGCAAAGTCATTCCGGAACTTTGAACGGCGCGATCCCCCTCATCGGAGACGCTCTGGAACTTCCCTTGGCGGCCGGTAGCTTGGACATTGTAATGTGCAACCTCTTCCTTCATCACTTCTCCGGCGAGAATGCCAAGCGGCTGCTCCGGGGGTTAGCCACCGTCGCGGCGCGAGCCGTGCTCATCAACGACCTCGAACGCCGCGCGGTTGCTCATTTCATCAGCCGGCATTTCCGCCCGTTTTCTCGAAGCCCGATAACCCGGCATGACGCTCCGGCGAGCGTTCGGCAAGCCTATACGCGCGATGAGTTGAGAATACTCATCGAAGAGTCGGGATTTCATGATTACGATCTGGTGCGCCTGCCCATGTTCCGTCTGGGTTTGATCCTTTGGAAGCAGCCGGAGGCACAAAAGAGTTGACCGATCTTGCGATCATCGGGGGAGGACCGGCGGGAACCAGCGCGGCATACGAAGCCCTGCGGAGCGGCGTGACGGTGGTGATCTTCGAGCGGGACCGCTTCCCCCGAGACAAAGTCTGTGGCGAATTCATCTCCTCCGAATCCCTTCCCTTGCTCGAATCCGCCATCCCTGAAACCTTGGAGTGTGGCGCGAGGATTCGCGGAGCTGAGTTCATTTCCCAGCGAGGGCGTGTCTTAGCTGTGCCGTTGCCCAAACCCTGTCTCGGCCTTTCCCGCCGTGCTTTGGATGGCGCTTTGTGGCAATCGGCTGTTTCCCTTGGCGCGTCAGCAAGGGATGGCGTGGCAGTGCGGAAGGTCTCTCATGGCGGCTCAGGAATGCAGGCTGCTTGGGAGATCGAAACCACCGGCGGTGAGAAAGATTGCGCCCGCGCTCTGCTGGTGGCATGTGGGCGCTGGTGGAAGCTGGACGGCCTCGCCTCACCTGCCGACGCTAGCCGCAGGCATGGCGCCGCAGAATGGCTCGGCGTGAAGGCCCATTTTCGCGACGTCGCGCCGCGCGACCGGGTAGAAGTCCACTTCTTTCCCGGTGGCTATTGCGGGTTGGCGCCCATCGAGGACGGCCTTTACAATGCTTGCTGCCTGGTTCATCGCAGCGTGAGAAGGCAGGTTGGCGGGCGCCGCACGGAGGGCTTCGCAAATTGGCTGCAAGAAATCACCAGGAGTGCGGCGCTGGTTGAGAGGTTGAAGGGGGCCGAGCAGGTTGGCCCAACCATGACCACGGCCCCGGTTCAACCGGCGCGCCGCAAACCTGTTGAGGAAGGAGCCGTACTCGCAGGCGATGCGGCGGGATTCCTTGATCCATTTACCGGCGATGGAATTTCTATGGCGCTGCACGGCGGACAACTCGCAGGCCGTGAAATAGCGAGGGCGCTGGCGGATAGTCCGGACTGCGCCCTGAACAACAATTGGAAACGTTATGCAAGACGTCTGGCTGCATCCGTCCGGCGGAGCTATCTGGCCGCCGGGTTAGTGCGAGGCTTGGTGAGAGCGCCAGCCGGCGTTCAAGAGTTGGCTGCGGCCGGGATGCCGGCTTCCTGGTGTGCCAGCCTGCTTCACGAAACCCGCTGGCGGGATGGGCGCCGTGCAATATAACGGCCCGGTGTTCGATGAATCAAACCGAAAGCAGATGATTGGAGGTTAAGCATGAACCGTAGCTCAATGAAACTCTTACAGCCGATCCTTTTGGCAGTAGTCCTGGTCCTGCCAGCAACAATCCCGTTGGTGGCTCAACAGAGCGCCCCAGTGCAGGTCATCAAAATGACTGCGAAGAAATACCGGTTTAGTCCCAACACCATTACGGTCAAACAAGGCCAGCGAGTGAAGCTGATGATTACCGCGTTGGACGCCACTCACGGGTTTGCGATCAAGGCCTATGGCGTTAATCAAAAGCTTCCTAAGGGCAAGCCGGTTGCCGTGGAATTCACGGCCAACAAAGCCGGAACTTTCGAATTCCGCTGCTCGGTGTTCTGTGGGATAGGCCACCGGAAAATGAGAGGCAAGTTGGTTGTTGTGCCCGCGAACGGGGCGGCAGGATCTTAGCTTGGATCATTCACAAACATCAATCGGAGGACCGTCAAGGCAAGGCTGAAACCCTGCCGTGGGGGTCAGGACAACAAGGGCCATGAATAAGCCAGGTTCGAGTTCGAACTGCGTTCGGGTGATTGTGGACAATGGCGCTTGAGGGAACCGGCGCGGCCAATAAAGGATTCCTCTTACGTGTCAACCTTGGACTTGAAGAAAATACAAGACTTAACATGGAGCAAAGACAAGAGACAAACCTGAAGTTTGCGGTAACGAGACGACTTGAAAGGGTTAACTTGCATTTTTTCCCGCAAAGCTTAGCATTTTGCAGAAAACAGATGATTTATCGCATCGCCCGCGGAATTCTCCGGTTTGGCTTCGGTTCGATTTACTTTCCTTCCGGCGAAAAAATGAAAATTGTCAATTTGTCAACTCGCTTGGAGTAGCAAAGGCCCTGGTCCGGTCTGCAGTGGCGAGACTTTCAGAAGCAAGATGCACCAGAAGCGTGCTGTGCGGGCATTCCCCACCATCAAAGATGGAGAGCTTGGGCGCGTATTTCACCCCATCATCCGGTTTCCGATGCGCCAAGTTAAGTATATGATAATAAGTTGATTGATGTACTATTTGGGGCATCCAGCCAATGAACATTGACAACAATCAACTCATGGATTATTATAGTACCCGACTAACATGCCAGAGCATCTAAGAGATTTGGAATAATAATCAAAAGGTCTCTGCCAGAGACCTGGAGGAGATTCGAAATGGGAAAAATCATAGGAATTGACCTTGGGACCACGAACTCCGTCGTGGCCGTCATGGAAGGTGGAGAGCCAACCGTCATTGCCAATCCTGAGGGGGGGCGGACCACGCCATCGGTGGTGGCATTCACCAAGTCTGGAGAACGGCTAGTGGGCCAAACCGCCAAGCGCCAAGCGATTACGAACCCGGAAAATACGGTTTATTCCATCAAGCGTTTTATGGGGCGGCGATTCGATGAGGTTCAGAGCGAAATTAAGACTGTTCCTTATAAGGTAGTTGCAGGCCAGCGCGGCGAGGTCAAAGTGCTGGCGCAGGGGAAGGAGTATACCCCACCAGAGATTTCGGCGATGATCCTTCAAAAGATGAAGGATGCGGCGGAACAATATCTGGGTGAAAAGGTGACGCAGGCTGTGATCACCGTGCCCGCTTACTTTAATGATAGTCAGCGGCAGGCCACCAAGGACGCTGGCAAAATTGCCGGGCTTGAAGTTGCGCGCATTGTGAACGAGCCGACGGCAGCGGCCCTCGCTTACGGGCTTGATAAGAAGGATGATGAAAACATTGCCGTTTACGACTTTGGTGGCGGCACGTTTGACATTTCGATCCTCGAGGTCGGCGGCGGCGTGGTCCAGGTGAAATCGACCAACGGTGACACACACTTGGGCGGCGACGACATCGATAAGCGTGTCATGGACTGGATCGTTGATGAATTCCGCCGCGATCAAGGTATTGACCTCTCGAAGGACCGGATGGCGCTGCAAAGGCTAAAGGAAGCAGCGGAAAAAGCCAAGATGGAGCTTTCGACGGTCCTTGAAACGGAAATCAACCTGCCGTTCATCACTGCGGATGCCTCCGGGCCAAAGCACCTGACGCTGAAGTTGACGCGCGCCCGCTTTGAGCAGATGTGCGAAGACATTTTCCAGCGTTCGGTGGGCCCGGTGAAGCAGGCCATGACGGATGCGGGTTTTGGGCCGGACAAGATCAATGAAGTGGTGCTGGTGGGAGGTTCCACGCGAATCCCTCGTATCCAGCAGATTGTAAAGGATTTGTTTCTTGGAAAAGAGCCCCATAAGGGCGTCAACCCGGATGAGGTTGTGGCCGTAGGAGCAGCGGTGCAAGCGGGCGTGTTGGGTGGTGAAGTGAAGGATTTGGTGCTGCTCGATGTGACGCCGCTAACGCTCGGCATTGAAACCCTGGGCGGGGTTTTCACGCCGCTCATCCAGCGCAACACAACCATCCCGACCAAGAAGAGCGAAATCTTTTCGACGGCTGCGGATGACCAGACTTCCGTGGAAGTACATGTGCTCCAGGGAGAGCGTCAGATGGCCCGGGACAACCGCACGCTCGGGAAATTCCATCTGGTGGGAATCCCCCCGGCCCCCCGTGGCCTTCCCCAAGTTGAGGTGACGTTCGACATTGACGCGAACGGCATCCTGAACGTCTCTGCTAAGGATCTCGGAACCCAAAAGGAGCAGAAAATTACCATCACTTCGTCGAGTGGGCTTTCCAAGGACGAGATTGAGAAGATGACAAAGGACGCCGAGCTTCACGCCGATGAAGACCGCCAGCGCAAGGAAGAAATCGAAGTAAAGAATCGCGCCGACGCGATGATTTACTCGACGGAGAAAATGCTGAAGGAGCACCGCGACAAAATCTCCGGTGACGATGCCAAGAATATCGAGGACGCGATCGCGGATGCCAAGAAGGCGATCCAGTCCAATGATACCTCGCAGATCACGGCATCGATTGACCGGCTGACGCAAGCCTCGCACAAGTTGGCGGAAGCCATGTACAAGCAAGCCCAGCCGGGTGGCACGGTGGCTCCGCCTCCACCGGGAGCGAGCGCGGGCGCCGGCGCCGGAACGGATGGCAGCGGCCCGGCAAAATCAGGCGGCGACGGCGAGGTGATTGACGCCGAAGTGGTCGATTCCGATGAAAAGGGGAAAAGCTGATGACGACGGCCAACGGATTGACCCCGGCTGAAGACGGAAACGTCGAGCACCGGGCCCACATCGGAGTCGAATGCCCTCAATGCCATTGGAAGCAGTTCGTGGAAATTCAGCTCGATCAGCCGGTCGAGGATACACCGATGGGCCGGGAAATCCGGAGCCATTTGGAAGCGTGGATGGCTTCCCACTGTCCGGACCACCTGAGCGCCATTTCAAGATTCAGCAGGAACTGAGGGATTAGAGCTGCTTGTATATGAGGTTTGGGTGCTTCGCAGCGCGGCCTTCCGGCCGCAACCAATATGGCCGAGGCGGACGGCCGTCGTCCGGTAGATCATCCATGTGAAGAACCCTTTTATTTATGCGGCTTCGAAGAAATGCTGTGAAAAATGTTGGCTAAAAAACAAGGAATTGCGGCCTTGCAATGCAGAGTACAAAGAGAGTGTGCGTAGAGAACTTACTTCAGGTCCAGGTTCAAAGGTTCTTGTAAACGACGCTTCGATGCTTGACCGTATAAAGCGTGATAACCTGACGCGAGTGATCAACCCAGAAGAGGATGCGGTAATCACCAATTCGGTACTTATACAGACCCGAACGGGTTGCGGGTACGCTGTGGAGGGGTTCGGCGACCATTTCAGGGTGGGCCGAAAGCCACTTGAGGGTTTTTTTCACGCGCTGAGCGATAGGCGCATTTAGTTTGCTGAAGGCGCGCTCAAATGTTGGAGTCGTTGTTAATTGGTACTCTCCCTGCATGGAGGTTGCTCGAAGCGCGAGGCCGCAGTCGTTGCAAGGCGAAAACGTTCAGCGGATTACCCGTGTCGCGTGGTGTGGTTCAACTCTTTTTCGAATTCGGCGAAGGGGCGGGTTTTCCCGGCGAGGTGCTCCTGCCGGGCCTTGAGAAGCTCTCGAAGCAGCTTCGGGTTATGAGCGATGAGGAAGTCTTCAAGTGCGTCACTAAAAGAATCGAACGCTTCCCCAACTCTGATAATCTTCTTAAAAAGCTCGGCCGGAACTTGAACCGTGTTACTCATCGCACCCGCCTCATGTCCAATGTATCGGATATCGCGGGTCCTGGCAAGTGGTTTGACTGCAAACGGGACGCACTTCACGGCCGATGTACTACGAGTATCAACAACGGGGAATATTGCAATGTACTGAGTTCGTAGCCCTCATCGGGGTAAGAGGGAAAACAGAAAATACCAGTGCTTTCGGCTGCAAACTCTCGGCCCCGCCAAAGGACGGTAATCGAGACCGACAATGCCCGTGGCGACACAAAAAGACTATTACGCTGCTCTCGGCGTTGACCGCAAGGCCAAAACCGAAGACATTCGCAAGGCCTACCGCCATCTTGCCCGCAAGCATCATCCTGACTTGAACCCCGGAAACAAGAAGGCTGCCGAGGAAAAATTCAAAGAGATCACCGAAGCCTACGAAATCCTGAGCGACGAAAAGAAGCGCAAGATTTACGATCAGTACGGATTTTATTCGGACAATATGCCACCTGGCGGGCCCGCCGGTTCCCAGCCCGGCGGGAGCAAGGGTCCGAACGGCCCCGGCTTTGACTTCTCCGGCTTCGACTTTTCCGGCTTCGACAACGAAGAGCAGGAGAAACAAGGCGGCTTCGGGTCATCGTTC
>Ga0207416_1000982_pt1 | contig 41770 bp, 29 predicted proteins | sample PaiPotPPM11metaG_FD_184107 | JGI IMG/M metagenome (GOLD analysis project Ga0207416, IMG submission 184107) | Iron sulfur acid spring bacterial and archeal communities from Banff, Canada, to study Microbial Dark Matter (Phase II) - Paint Pots PPM... ...
CGCTGGCCGACTTGCGTAGAAAGCTCATGAAGTACATTCGGCACTACAACAAGGTGCCAAAGACCGTAAAGTGGCGCTACTTCGATCCTAAGCGTCGCATCACTTCCAGTTCAGCGGTTACAGTCCATTAGAGCACTTCCATAAATGATGTAGCGTATTTGGCGCTAAAAAAGAAGCCCCGGCAGTCGGTGAGGGAGATGGCTTGGAAGGCCGCCTTGGCAGCCACCAGTAACTCGGTTTCCGTCCGCGGGGCATGACTGCGGAGGCTTTGCTTGATCTTGCTCCACATCGCTTCGATGGGATTGAAATCGGGAGAATAGGGCGGCAGATAGAGCAGCCGCGCGCCCCTGGACTGGAGGGCTTCGCGGACTCCCCGGATTTTGTGCGTCGCCAGATTGTCCAGGATCACCAGGTCGCCGGCTCGCAAGGTGGGCGCCAGTCCTTGCTCCACCCAAGCCAAAAACATTTCGCCGTTCAATAGGACCTGCAAACAGCCAAGGGGCGCAAGGCCCTTCTAGGCGTATGCCGGAGATCAGCCTGCTGGTCTGATAGCTTCCGCGCGGGACGTAGGCCAACAGTCTGCGGCCTCCGAGGGCCCGGCCGCGCCAGCGCGTCATTTGCGTATTCGCCCCGCTTTCATCCACGAACACCAGCCCGCTGAATGGTTCGCGCGCCAACTGTTCATGCCAGCGAGCTCTTTTTTCGGCCACGTCCGGCCGGTTTTGTTCGGCGGCGACCAGAGTTTTTTTTATACTTCCAGCCCAGCCGCCGTGTCCATAAATCCATCGTGGAAGTTCGGAAGGGCCGGTCCATGCGGGCGCCCAACTCGGCCAGCGTGGCGTCGGGCTGCTCGGACAGCAACTCTTGTAGCCGCTGTTTGCGTTCCTTGGTCAGGAGCGTGCGACGCCCGCTCAAGTGCGTCCTTGGTTGCAGCGTACCGCGTAGCCGAAACTGCTGGCGCACCCGGCGTACCGCCGCTACGCAAAAACCGAAAAATTGGGCAATCTCGCGAGTGCCCTTGCCGCGTTCATAGAGTTGAAGAATCCGCTGACGCAGGGGGACAGGTATGGCTCTCATAGCCACATACTCTGCCACACAATTGAGTTTCTGAAAAGCTACATCATTTATGGAAATGCTCTAACCTACAAGAAACCGTAGCGAGCCACTTCACTGTAAGAAGTTCACTGAGACCCTCTACTTACTAGGGAACATCCAGTCGGGAAAAAGTGAGAAGAAGAAACTTTAATCCCTCGGGGGTTACGGGCTGCCAGTGAAATCCCCGTCAGAGTCCCCTACCTATTTAAAGAACTTCGAGAAGGGGAAAAGTAAGAAAAAATCTTAATCCCCCGGAAAAGTCCCAGGCCGGCAGAGAAATTCCGAGCACAGCCCCTTACTCAATTAAGGAACATCCAGAAGGGGAAAAAGGAGAAAAAATCTTGGTACTAGTACATTTTTCCAGGATTCACAAGGAACATCGAGCCCACAGAGGAAAGCAACGGGCAGGAGCTTAGAACCTCCGCAGCGATGCAGTGACGCGCTTATCAATATTACATTACCGCCCGCTATGAAATTGGTACAAGAGCTCGGCTGGGCCACTTCTGAGGCCGACTCCACTACGCCAGACTCTAGCGAAGTTGCTGAACTTGCCCGGTGCGCACGGATGCACGCGCCGCGTCCAGAATCTCCATCACGTGCACATTGAGATTTGTGGAGAGCGGGTCCTCAATAGGTTTGCCGTGCCGGATGCAGTCTACAAAATAAGAGACCGGATTGCTGGTCTCCTGTGGCTGCGCGTTGAGTGTAACTCGTTCGCCTTCCAGCCCCGTATTCGATCCCTGGGCATCGGAGGAGCGGTAGAACAACTCGCTTCCCGTCGCTAACAGGCTCCCTTTAGGGCCGAACACCTGCACCCGCCCCATGTCATAAGGCCAATCCCAGGAAGCCTCGATAATCACGGTGGCGTCCGGATAATCTAGGACGATTGTGGAATCGTCGTCCACGTTATTGTGCTGCTCGACCTTGAGCTTCTGGGCCGTAGCCATCACTGCCTTCGGCCGCCCCTTCAACCAAACCGCCCACTCGGCTCCATAGCAACCGAAGTCCATGATCGCCCCGCCCCCGTTCTTCACGGGATCGTAGAGCCAGTCGGCAAAATATTTGGAAACACCGATTTCCTTCGGACCCTCGTGTCCGTATTGGACAATTATCTTCTGTATCGTCCCCAATTGGCCGTCTTTCACCCGGTGATAGAGTTCATGCGTTGGCGCTACCCAGGCATTCCAATAGTTGACCATAAGTTTTATGCCCGACTGGCTTGCCAACCGTTCCATTTCCCGGGCATCAGCAGCGTTTGTTGCCATCGGTTTTTCCACGGAATAATGAATGTGCCGTTTGGCACACTCGCGCAGGATCTCGAGGTGGCGGTCATTTGCGGTGGTCACGATGACCGCGTCGGGCTTAACCTCATCAAGCATCGCGACATAATCGTCATAGAACTTCACGGAGTCTGGAACTTTTGACTTCGCTTCTTTCACAAGAGCCGGCTTGGACTCCGCGATGGCCACAAGTTCTGCATCCGGTTCCTTGGCGATGTAGCGAAGCAGTTGCCACACGTGGTCGTGGTCCAAGCCGACAATCGCCAACCTGGTTTTACCTTCCGGGGTTCTTGTGGCCGTGGCAGCAGAGATCATCCCCCCGGTCGCCGCGCTTCCGAGGCAGGCCGCCAGGATTAGAAGGACTCGAAGGAAAAGTATCGGTCGCATGTCAGGGATCTCCTCTCCGTGTGGAGAACAAGAATTGGGAGTGCCAGCAAGTCTCAGGAGCTTGGCAGGCACTGTCAAGGTTCCGTAATGTCATTTGCGCTTTCCCTGGTATCTTATTGACAAATAAGGATTTCTCTTTAGATGTTCTCTGTAGGATTTGGAAAAATTCGCCTCGATCAGCCGCCCGCTGATCTCGGAAGAAAAGAGAAACACTTGTGAAGTATATCTTTCAGCCAAACCGCGCGTTTCCGTTCCTTCGGCCTGCTACCGAGGTTGCGCAAAGAAAGGCCTGATCCTCGAATGCTGCACGAACTGGTTGAGGCTTTCAATCGGGGCTCCAGTCCCTTTACTCAATTCAGGGCATGCGGTGCGGCTGAAATGCGCATCCCCTGCAAAGCTGTTGATGCCTGGCTAGCGATAAGATGGAAGCCTTCCGCGTGGGCGTCCTTGGCCAGGGTTTCGAGGTAGGTCCTCCCGGTAGCGCGATCCGCAGAGGCCATCTGAATTTCACCTTTGGCCAGGCGCGCTTCATACACAATCCCCGCGAATCCTGCTGCGCTGGCCTCGCCGATCAACCTCTCAAGGCGCCTGATAGATTCGCCAACCTCTGCGAGGTTTCCGGATGCCGCCTGAAGGCGTGCCGCGATGATAGCTGAGTTCAGTTCGAGCTCACGATTGTGGCTTTCGCTCGCGGCAGCCATCACTTGTTCAACGTACTTGCGCGCCTCTGCAATCCGCCCCTGAGCGAGCACTGCTTTAGACAAGGAAAGCTCGGCATCAGCGGCATATCGCTCGGCTTTCTCTGCCTCCAATATTTCTGTCGATTGCCGCGCGGAAGCCACCGCTTCAGCACTCTTCCCTTCGTCGAGCAGAAGCTGAGTCAGTTGCAGGCGCACATGGGCCACTTCGCTCTTGTCGCCAACTTCCTGGAAAATCGCTATAGCCTCTGCATCATTCCTTTCAGCTCCGGATGCATCCCCTTCCAGTCGTAGCACCTCCCCTGCACCAGCAAGGGCTTCTCCTTGCCTTCCACGACTGCCGAGCCGGCGGCAAATCTCAAGTGCTTCCACATACATCTGCTTTGCTTCCTTGTGCTTCCCGAGCGCGAGAGAAACGTCACCGAGGCCGATCTTTGCCAGCGCCGCGCCGTTCTGATCTCCAATCTCGTCATAGGTCTCCAGCGCCTCCTCATATCGCTTGCGCGCACCAGTCAGGTCGCCCAGATAGAGAAGGACCCCACCAAGATTGTCATACTCATTGCTGAGGCTGAGCTTGCTCCCCGTCTCCCGGTAGATTTTCATGGCCTCTTCGTAGCGTTTCTCTGCTTCCAAGTAGTTTCCGTGCCTCTCCAGTTCGATGGCTTCAAGAGTGTTGGTGCCAGCAACTCCCAGGCGGTCATTCGCGCCGATATACAATTGTTTTGCCTCGCGGATCGCTCCCTCAACCATTTCTGGTTTCCCCGAGTTTTCGAATAACCAGGCCTGCTCGCGCCGGGCTTTGGCCAACAGCAATGAGGCCCCCGCAGCTTGCGCCTTTTCCGCGGCATGTGCCAAGGCCGCTTCGGCTCTCTTCATATCTCCCAAGGACCTCGCTGCGTCGTTCTCTGCAAGGTCAATCCGCGGATCTTCTCCGAGCGGAGGAGGAAGTGAATGCAGTGCGGCGATGGTTGCCAGCGCATCTTTCCAGCGATTCGCTTTGAGTTCGGAGTTGGCAAGCGCCAGACCGTAATCCAGGTTGTCCGGGAAGAAGTCGAAGAGGGCGTGGTGAATCTCAATGGCCTTCTCCCAGTCAAGGATGGTTTCCCTATACCGGCCTTCCACGAGCAGGCGCTCCGCCCGCGAAAGATTCGAGGACAATTCGAACGCCCTCTTGGCTTCGAGTTTCGCCCTCTCATCGTAGCCAAGCTGTTCCCAAGCGTTTGCCAGAGCAGCATGCGAGAGCGCGAAGTCCGGCTCGAGTTCCGACGCTTTCTGCAGCCGGTCGCGAGCTGCGAGGGTATCGAACACTCGGAGATTGGCAAGACCCTCAGAATAAAACTTGGCGGCTTCGGCTTTCGAAGGCAGCGCAATCGCCACCTCTGCTGCCTCTTCCCTGGTCACCGTGCGCACTCCAAGTTTCTTCCGCAACTCTTCGCCGGCTCGCGAAACCAGATCGAGCAGATGCACTTTCGTCCCGGCTTCGGAAATCGCCCCGATTGTTTCTCCGCTACGCGTGTCTTGCAACCGGAGATCCAGCCGGACCTGTCCCTCGGACTTGGCGCCCAGCGTCGCATAGGAACCCACTACCACGTAATCGGTACCTAAATTCTTGCGAATTCGTGTTAAGCTGTCGCGGCTCAAACTGTCCACGCCCGGAAGAGCGAGTTCCATCTTCATTCGTGCCACGCTCTCAGCTGGGATGGTGCGTACATGTTCCCCTGCTGCGAGCTCGGTCATCAACCAGTCCGAAAGCGCCGTGGAGAGCCAGGCTTCCTGCGCATCACCTGACAAATTCTCGAATCCCAACACCGCAACCGATTGCCGTAAATTCGCGGAGCTTGAAGTTCCGATGAGGCCAGCGGAGGCGCGAATCCGCAGATGGACGACTGCAGCCAGGATGGCCACCGCAAACGTGGCGGCCAAAACAATGAGGCGCCTCCGCCCGAGTAGCTTGCGCAAATTCAGCGATCCAAAGAAAGTTGGAACGGAACTGCGTTCTTCCCCCACTTTTGCTTGGACTCCCGAGTGCGTCTCTGCCGGATAAACGGGAGCCGAGACGGCCGTTTCGGTTCCCTCGCGCTGGTGATGGACCGGCGCGAGGAAGCGGTAGCCGTGACGCGGGATGGTTTCGACGTAGCGGGGACTCTCGGCGCAATCGCCCAGCGCGGACCGCAGCTTGGTCATGGCTTTGTTCAGGCTGCGGTCAAAATCAACAAAGGTGTGCGCCGGCCAGAGCTTGTGGCGAAGCTCTTCTCGAGTCACCACTTCGCCGGAGTGATCCAGCAGGAGGCACAGGATCTGGAACGGTTGTTCTTGCAACTTGATTCGAATGCCGCGCTTGCGCAGTTCCGCTGCCCGCTCATCCACTTCAAAGACGCCGAACCCTCGAGTCTGCACGCGGTTTTCCGTAGCTTGCATGACAGAACTCCCCAATGTTGGTGAGCAGGGTAGCACGCGGATTTCGTCGGTTCAATACTCACCTTTAGGCTTCCCAAGTACCCCTCTTTTGCACCTCTCTGTTCGAACGCATGGATTGCGTAAAAGCGTCGTTCGATCTTTCGGTCTTCCGGCTTTTGAATCCGCGTAGACTTCTTTGAGATCATTTTCTCGCGGTGTAAACTGGTGCACATGCCGCAGTTCCTGCCAATGCGAAATTTGAATGTCTTCTCGCGCCGGACCAAAATCTTGCTGATTTTTCTGTTTGGCCTATTCTCGTTCGCGATTGCACCAGCGACCCCGGGTCAATCGAATGACGATGCGAATGACGAGCGCGTGCAGAAACTTTACTCCCAGGCAAAATCCGCCGAAGCCCGCGGCGACTTCGCCGCCGCCGCCGCGAATTATGAGTCTCTTTTGCAGATTGCCCCGCGCCTGGGGCCGGCCTACAACAATCTGGGCTCGCTTTATTTGCGGCAGCGCGAATATAAAAAGGCGGCGGATGTTTTGGAAAAAGGCTTGAAAATCGATCCGAAGATGTTTTCAGCCGCGGCGCTTCTGGGAATCTCAAGATACGAGATGGGTGACTACGCCGGCGCGCGAGCTTCCTTGGAGGCGGCGCTGCGCGGCAATCCCAAAGACAATAACGCGGAATTGATGCTGGCGAACGATTTGATCAAACTCGGTGAACTAAATCTGGCGGCGGAGCATTTGAGAAAGCTCTCGGAGAGGCAGCCGGGGAACCAGGAAGTTTGGTACCTGCTCGGGAAGGTCCACATGAAATTATCCGAGCAGGCGCTTTCGAAATTGAATGAAATGGATCCCAATTCCGTATGGGCGCACGAAATTTCCGGTGAGGTCATGGAAAGCATGAAGAATTACGATGGCGCGCTGCTCGAATACAAGAAAGCAGTAGAGATGGCGCCGGAGCAGGCCGGCACACACTATATGCTCGGGAACGCGTATTGGGCCCTCAGCATGTGGGACGAGGCCACGGAACAGTTTCGGGCAGAATTGGTGAATGCCCCGATGAATTGCGAGGCGCATTGGAAGGTTGGCAACATCCTGCTGGAGCAACATGCCAGTCCAGAGGAAGCATTGGCAGATGTCGAAAAGGCTCTGGCAATTTGTCCGAACCTGATGGCGGCGCGAGTGGACCGCGCGAGAGCGCTGATGAAATTGGATCACCATGCAGAGGCTCTGAAAGACTTAGAGGCCGCGGAAAAGGCTAATCCCGCCGAAGCTTCCACGCATTTTTTGCTGGCTCAGACATACCGCGCGCTTGGAAGAACGCAGGAAGCGCAAGCGGAGATGAAGCTATTCAGTAAGCTGGAAGAAAGTTCCCGCGCGGCATCCGCGGAACGAGCTAAACAGCTACTCCAGGAAAAAAACAAAGAGCCGTGAAGTTTCGCGGAACTGTGTTCATCTTTCCGGGTGATCTTTCTTCGGCACCGTCAATTTTTCGTTGGCGAGAAGAGTTCAGGGCCGCGGCGTTTCCGGGGTCGAGTGGCTTCCGGCCATCGCGGCGCAGTGGTCGAATTCGATTTTAGCTTTTTCGTCCAAGCCCTGCTTGCGATACAAAGGAGCAAGCATGCAATGGAGGTTGGGAGTTTGCGGAGACAGTTCGATTGCTTTTTCTAATTCTGCTTGCGCCTTGGGGAGTTCCTCCAGTCGGGCGTAAGCCTTGCCGAGAAGTTCGTGGGCACGCGAGTCGCGCGGAGCGATTTCCGTCGCCTGGAGAAGAAATGTACGTGCATCTTGCGGGCGGTTTTCGTCGATAAGAAGACTTCCCATATCGATATATGGGCCGGGATTTTTAAGAGTGGATTGCGCTTGCCAGACGATGGCCTTCCGGTAGGCCGCGGCGGCTTCGTCGTTGCGGCCTAATCCTGCAAACGACAGGCCGAGATTGTCCTCCGCTTTCACGTTTTTGGGATCGAGTTTGAGGGATTGTTGAAATGCGCTGATGCCTTCGGCGAAGCGGTTCTCGCTGTATTTCGTGCGGCCAAGTTGGTACCAACCATCAGAGTCGTTCGGAGCCCACTCGAGCATTTTCGTCAACCACTTGTCAGCGTCAAGGTAGTCACCCAGCAGGACATAATCGAAAGCCACGACTTTCAAATCGGCGGCGGTTGGGACACGATATTTTGCGCCTGCGGTAAACTCCGCCAGTGAAGCCTTAGCCCTCTCGTCCCGATCCTTTGGGTCGAAGGAATCTGCACCGAGAACCTTCACGCCGCTCATAGGAGCCTGAGACTGAAGCGCGAGATGGCTCTCCAGCCTTGCTTCTGCCTGAATCTCCCGGAAAAGGATATGCCCGAGCAAGAAATGAGCATTCGCGGAGTCAGGATGCATGGCGAGATATTGGCGAACCCTGTGCTCGGCTTCTGAGGCCATGCCCTTATCAGCAAGCGAGCTGGCTTCGGCGAGGATGGGATCGAGAGACGTTGGAGGTTCTGATGAGCTACGCCCGCCTGCAGAGGGCTGGGCGCGATTCTGCCGCCCAGAGTCCAGAGTATTGATTGGGGCTGACTGAGGCGAGGCTGCGCTGGCCGATTTAGGTGCGGTCCATTGCATCGCAGCGAGGGCGATGAGGACCAGGGCGATACTCCCACGCCCCCAGGTATTTCCGGAACTGCCGATTCTAAAGGAAGTTAGGCAGCTGTATTTGGCAAGCTTTAATTGCGGGGCAGCAAGAACGCGCGTGCGGAGGCACATGGCAAACATGGCGAAAATTACGATGGCGATTTCGAGGAACACGACGGATTTTATCAAAAGAAATAAGTTTGCCCAAGAAAAAACAGATGACAGCCAGACTGCTGCCGGCGTCAAGAATTTCTCGGCGTCAGTTCCCCAGCGGATGTTATAGTCCTGTTCCTATGCGTTTTCTAGTGGGTCTACCGCCTTGGGGGACTCCCGAGCGTCAGAACGTTTCTCGGCCGGCTGTTCAGAGAACCAAGGAGCGGGTGCCGTACGTGATAGATCGGCGCTCGGCGCTTGTCTTTCTTCTCGCGGCGTTCGTTCCGGGCGTGCCGATTTTGGGACAGAAAAGCGCGCCGAAAATGCCCGACGCAGAGACCGGGGCCAAATCATTTGGCGCGCCAGAGGTGACGGCAGCGAAGTTTACAGACGTCACAGCAGCGCTGGGTTTGGATTTTCGCAATCTAGCCTCTCACACTTCGAAAAAATATTTGATTGAAACCATGGGCAGCGGGGCTGCGCTCTTCGACTACGATAATGACGGTCGTTTGGATCTCTTTCTTGTGAATGGCGCGCCGCTCAGCGACCCTACCCCCAAAGGCACGATTCCGCAGAAGACCGGCCCGCACTATTGGAATCGGTTGTACCGCCAGAAGCGCGACGGAACGTTCGAGGACGTCACGGAAGGGGCCGGGCTGCAAGGATGGGGCTATGGCATGGGGGTGGCGGTAGGCGACTACGACAACGATGGAAATGCCGACTTGTTTGTGACGGCGTATGGCGGCAATAAGCTCTATCACAATAATGGCGACGGCACGTTCACGGACGTCTCGGCAAAAGCCGGGCTCAACGGCAGCGGATGGTCCACCAGCGCGGCATGGGTGGACTTAGATAATGACGGGCTGCTCGACTTGATTGTCTTGCGCTATATGGAATGGGATTTTAACGATGTCTGGTGCGGCCCGCCCAAAGAAGGCTTCCGGTCGTATTGCAATCCCAACCTTTTCCAGCCAGCAACTCCGCTCGTGTATCACAACGACGGTGACGGCCACTTTACGGAGGTCTCTAAGAAGATTGGTTTTTCTAAGGCAGGGAGAGGCTTGGGAATCGCGTTTGCCGACTACGACCGCGACGGCCGCCTGGATATTTGCGTCGCCAATGACTCCATGTTTGAATTCCTCTATCGCAACAAGGGTAACGGCACATTTGAAGAAGTGGGCTTGATGGCGGGAGTGGCTGTGGATGGCGACGGCGCGACATACGCCGGCATGGGCGTGGACTTCGCCGATTACGACAATGACGGTCTGCCCGATTTGCTCATCACCGACCTCGGCAACCAGGCTTACGCGCTATACAAGAATAACGGCGATGGCACCTTCACCTACGCGACCTACACCAGCGGACTTGCGGACATCACCCGGCCTCACTCCGGGTGGGGTTTTCGTTTCATGGATTTCGATAACGATGGGTGGAAGGACCTATTGATCGTCCAGGGACACGATATGGATAACGTCGAGCTGACCACTCCCAATTTGCGTTACCGTGAGCCGCCCGTTTTGATTCGCAACACAGGAGGAAAATTTGCGGATATTTCCGCAGCGGCGGGCAGCGTTTTCAAGGAGCCTTGGGTTGGGCGAGGGATGGCCATCGGCGACATTGACAACGATGGCCGCCTGGATGCAGTGATCACCACGAATGACGGAGCGGCGCACATTCTGCGAAATGAGACGCCTACAGGAAACCACTGGTTGATTTTGAAGCTGGTGGGTCATCGTAGCAACCGCGACGGCATCGGCGCGGAAGTGAAATTGACGACTTCAAAGGGCATGCAGCTTCAGACCGTGACCACGGCAGGTAGCTATCTGTCCTCAAGTGATAAGCGGGTGCACTTCGGCCTGGGAGCGGGGGCGGTGGCCCAGCGAGTGGAGATCCGCTGGCCGAGCGGGATTGTACAAGTCTTAGAGGCCGTGCGCGCCGATCAGATTTTGCAGGTGGACGAACCGCAGCACAGTGATGCGCCACGCAGAGCAGCGAAGCGATAACGGACACTTCGCAGGATACCCAAAAACCCTTGCGGTTGTCATTCCGGGGACGATATCGGATCCGATGTGGAGGGCAAAGGTATTGTCCTACCCAAGCGTCTTCTCTTGAGACTTTTGGGGCAATCTACTCACATCGTGTCACCGGCACAGCTTAGATCAGCACCCTGCCAGCAAAGTGCAATCCAGGCTACACAAATTCTGTAACCCAGAGAACATCTTCCAGTAAGCCGAATAGACTCAACCGTTAAGATGGGAATAATTAGGTCACATGAAGGGCCCTTGACGGCCATAGTGCTTTTGCATTAGCGTCGCCCGCAAACAGGGGCAGTGTAGGCACACCTCTCCGTTTTTTCGCGGGGGGACGGTTGGAAGCTCTCACAGGGAGGAAAAATATGGAAGCGATTTTGAGGTTGTGTCATGGTGTGCTCAACCGGATGGCGGTTCGCCACGGCATGGGCGCTGGGCTGGCCATTTGCTTGGCAGTTCTGCTATGCCCCTGCGAAGTGCATGCCCAAGCAGTTAGCAGAATTAACGGCACGGTAACTGACCAAACCGGTGAGGCTGTTGCGGACGCGAAGGTAGCGGTGACGAACGTAGACACTAACGTGTCGACGACGACTGTTACCACGTCGGCTGGCACATACCTGGTTACTGACCTTGTTCCCGGAACATATACCGTTAAGGTTGAAAAGACTGGGTTTAACTCATACATCAATAGAAATGTTGTTGTAGTGGGTGGGGCGACATCCACTGCCAACGCCACTTTAGCGCCGGGCACAGTCACGGAGACAGTTGAGGTTATAGCCCCATCGGTGGCGTTGCAGACGGAGCAACCAGAGATCGGCACAACGCTCAACCAGACGCTCACGGAAGACCTGCCTCAGTTGATCAGCGGCGATTTTCGCCAGATTGACAGTTTTATCTTTTTGGCACCCGGCGTTACAGGTAATGGATTCAGCCACCGGATTAACGGAGGTGTGGACCAGCAGACAGAAGTGCTGTTCAATGGCGTACCAGAGGCGTTTTCAGAGACTGCAGGCTTTACGACTTGGAACCAGCCTCCTTACGATTCGATCAAAGATGTGGACGTGCTGACGGGTACGTTTTCTGCGCAGTATGGTCTCGGCCAAGGTGTCGAGCAATATAACACCAAATCAGGGAGCAACGCACTTCACGGCAACGCTTTTTTCTTTTACAGAGATGCCTATTTCGATGCTCCAGGCGCTTTCAACGATATAAATCCGAACAACAACGGCGTGCTGGACGCGCCCAATACGGACCACGAAACCGACTGGGGATTTTCTCTCGGCGGACCGGTAGTATTGCCCAAAATCTATAATGGGCGAAATAAAACCTTCTGGTTCTTTAGCATAGACAAATATCGCTTCGCTCAAGGACAAGGTCCTGTCACCGTTCCTACACCGGCCGAAATTGGCGGCGATTTCAGTGGCCTGGTTAATCCCACCACCGGCGCGGCGATACCAATTTTCGTTCCGATCGCCTGGGCCTCCAACCCGTCGCTTATCCCCTCGGGCTGTTCGCTCCCATCAAGCGGCCCTGGTAGCCCCGGAACGCAATGGCGGGGGAACATCATTCCTCAAAGCTGTTTTAGCGCGAATTCGAAAGCGTTGCTGAGCTTTATTCCGAAACCGAGCGTCTCCTTCACCACGCCAGGATCTGAAAACAAGAACTACTCGCCGTCGTACGTTCCGGTGCAAACTGATAGAGACTGGATGTTCAATGTGGATCATAACCTCACGTCAAAGCAAGCCCTCCATTTTCTCTACTGGCGGCAGTATCATTACCTTCCGGCAGGTTGGACCAACAATGTGCTGAACAACTCGACGTGGAACTTCGAGCCAGCATATGGGATAGAGCCTAGGTATTCCTATGCCATTTCGTCGAGACTGGTGATGACCGCCGGTGTGCTCTGGGTCCACCAAAACAACGACTTTTACCAGACGGCCCCTCCTCCCAGCGGCGGCTTTAACGCCGCCCAGCCCGGTCCCTACGGCGGATCTTACTTGCCGGGCGTTAATTTTGGAGGTGGTCCTTGGGAACCCATCAACTGGGGTACCGGGGGATGGCAGTACTCGATCAATCATAAGTATGGGGTCTCCATTTTGAACAACTGGCTATATCAGCGTGGCCGGCACACCATAAACTTTGGTGTGGACATACGGAAAACTTGGCAGCGGGACTACGAATGCCAGCAATGCGCGGGGAACTTCAACTTTAACTCCGAAACGACAGCGGATCCCAATGAGCCAGCCAATTTTGGATCGGCTCCCGGCACAAACACTGGCAATGGATTTGCAAGTTTTCTGCTGGGTAATGCCGACTCCGCCAACAGGCAATTTGCAGGCGACAGCCGACTGAGCAACAGCTATGTGGCTCCCTATTTTCAGGATGATACGAAAATCACGCCGCGGCTGAGCCTGAATTGGGGAGTGCGCTGGGATCTGGCATTTCCTTTCACCAACGACAACAAATTCAACCAGCTTTCCTTTTTCGATGCGAACGTTGCCAACCCGGCCGCAATTAGCACCAAAACAGGCCAGCCGCTTATGGGCGGCATGACAGAGATTGGTACGACTGGCGCGGAATGCCCTCTCTGTGTGGGGTGGAACCATATGGATATGAGCTGGACCCATTTCAGCCCCCGCGCCGGATTCACGTACCAATTGAACAGCAAGACGGTCTTGTTGGGCGGCGTTTCCTGGTATTGGCTGGACACAGGCGCCTTTGAATACGGCGTCAACAAGACGGCGGTGAATTTCGGAAACAATTTGAACGGCACAGTTGGGTTTGACGCCCTCCCAAACCAGGTTCCCGGCTACGGCCAATGGGATGGAAACCCGCTCGTTGCGCCGACGAAGCCTCCTCTTACGCCAGGCTTCCTGGACACACAGTTCCCTCACCAGTTGGTGAGGCATGTGAAACAGGGCTATGACGAGCAATTCGTCGTGGGTATCCAGAGGGAACTGCCCTGGAACATGTTCCTTTCCGTTTCCGGCGTGCATACGCACGACCTGCACCTCCCCTCCGCTTTGGATCCCACCAACGCGCTCAATTACGGCTTCGTGCAAAAGACTTGCCCGCAGGGCCCCAGCGAAGTTTTCTTTCAGCAATGCGCCCTTGGTAAGGCGTGGACCAGCGCGGCGGCCCAGGCGGTCTATCAGGCAGCGGGTTTTGGCCAGACGACAGTAGCAGCGGGTGGGTGCCCGGCTGGTTCACCCTTCTCCGGTTTCTCGGGTGGCCCTTTCTTTGCCCCGTACGCAAATTTCGGGTGTGACTACGGCAGAAACGGTCTGGCTTTGCGCGGCTTCCTGCCCTTTCCCATGTTCCGTGGCATCACGAACAACTTCGAGACCAATGGCGCCGACAAATACAACGCTCTTCAGATTAGTTTCCAGAAACGCACGAGCAATGGACTGACGTTCTTGGTCTCGTACACGCTGTCGCGGTACTTATCCAATACGGACAGCGGTTTTTCGACCTTCAATTTCAAGGGACTTAACCCCGCCAACCAGGCGGCAGAATGGTCCGTGGGCAATAATGACCAGCCCCACGTGCTCACCATGGCCGGGGTGTATGAACTGCCAATTGGCCCCGGAAAGAAATTCTTGAACCACGGGGGTACGGCTATGAGGAACTTGGTTGGTGGCTGGAAGCTCTCCATGGTGAACTGGTATGAGAGCGGTACGCCGTTCAACATTACCTCGTGCAATGGCACTTTCAACTGCAGCCCGCTGGCTTATACGCCGCAGGGCAACACGGCTAACTTCGTAGCCGCGGGTGGCTTCAATGTGAACTGGTCCGGCGCCGATTACCATCCGTCGACAACGCCTGCTTTCAACATCAATAAATTCCAATTCCCCGGGGCGTGGACGATCGGGAATGCCGCTCCCCTCTATAATGGCCTTCGACTTCCGGCGTACTACGATGAAGACCTCTCGCTCTCAAAGAAGTTTTTCTTTGGCGAGCGGTTTAGCGGCGAGCTGACCATGCAGTTCTTCAACGTGTTCAACCGCATGCTCGCCGGCGCTTGTACGGATACAAACGTCGGCGATACGAATTTCGGGCAGAACACCCAGCCAGGAATTCCGTGCCAGGGCAACGCGCCGAGGAGAGGGCAGGCGGAGTTCAAAATCGTCTTTTAATTGGGCCGGGGGCCGAAGGCTCTAAACTTCGGATTTCTGGACATTCCAAAGCCGGGGCCTCGCGTCCCGGCTTTGCTTTGTGGAGGCGCGATGAAGCCACGGACGAATTTCCTTCTCGATTATAAGATTTTCTCAAAACAACTTTGTCTGCTCCTTGCGCTGCTTCTTGAGGTACCTCTCGGTTGGGCCGGAGACAAGCCCTGGAAGACCAAGCCGTACCAGCAATGGGACGAAAAGGAGCTTCAAACTATCCTCACGGGTTCACCCTGGGTGCGCGTAACTTCGATCCAGCGCACATGGCTTCCGGTTTCAGAGAAGGACGTTGCACCCGAACCCGAGATCAGGGGTGGCGTAAGACAAATGCCCGCCGGGGGCGGCCAAGCTGGGCAAACCGGCGGAACTGCAAATACTCCTGTACGAGCCGGCGAAAGCGCGTGGAGAGAGCTGAACGTTTACATTTATTGGCAATCATCGCGCGTAATGCGCGCCGCCACGGCGCGCGAGGCGGTTCTGCACGGCGAAAAGGTGGACGTCGACAAATATGCCGGCGAGCCCCAGAGCGAATATCAGATTATTCTGCGCATGGAGGACATGACCCCGTTCGTACAGCATAGCGAAGAGTTTTTCAAGAGCAGCGCATTTCTTCAGATGAAGAGGGGCAAGAGCAAGATCTCCCCAAGTCATGTCCTTTATGAACGCAACCAGAAGGGATTGATTCAGGATGCCGTCTTTTTCTTTCCCAAGACAAGTCCTTCCGGCCTTCCCGCGGTCTCCGGCGACGAAACGGACGTGCAGTTCTCTTGCAAAATTGCGGACTCGACCGTGCGCGCCGATTTCAAGCCGCGGGAAATGGTGGATCAGTCCGGCCCCGATTTGTGATGACGTGGGCCGGCCACAAGGTACACGCTGCTTTTCATTTGGGGGCTGTGTCGCCACCGTCCTATAATTGCAGAGAGGGAATTTTTGGTATCCTCTGCGCTGTTTTTACTAAATCGCAGCAGCCTTCTTGCGCGGACTCTTTCATTCTTGGCCTCTCGCGCTGGACAGGGCAGTGCCTCCGGGATTTGTGCTTTTCTTCACCTCGCCTGCCTCCTATGTTTCTTTTGCCTCCTGTATGGTCCAGCAGCAAGAGCGCAAAGTCCTCCGGGCAGTGCGCAGCAGGGCCTGTCTTCTACGAAGTCGGCTAGCGCGGCTCAGACGAACGCCGGTCCAGCCGTTGCCGAAAATGCAGTCAAGCCTCGCGAATCTCCCACGCCGGATCCCGCGCTCGCTCCAGCGAGATTGTTCTTGCAACGAGGAATGCTGAGTGAGGCCGAAGCAGCCATAAGAAACTATTTGCAGGTGCACACGGACTCCTCGGATGCGCATTTCTTGCTTGGTTTCATCTTGTTCAGGGAGGTCCAGGCAAAATGGCTGGAAGCAGGGGAAAAGGACGGCGAAGACTTGCGCTACAACAGCGGAGATTTGAGCGGCTCGCTGGTTGCGTATCGCGATGCGAAGGTTAATGAATCGCTCGCCGAATTTACCGCGGGATCGAAGTATCACGTCCCGAGCGCGTTTGATCTGAAAATCGTGGCCCTCGACTATATCCTGCTCAAGGATTACATAGACGCCGACCATTGGCTCACGCGGTCGCTCCAATGGGATCCTCACGACGCGCAGGCCTGGTACTACTTGGGCCGCACGAAATATAGCGAGGGCCAGTTTCCGCAGGCGATTGAAGCCTCTGCGCAGTGCTTAAGACTCGAACCCCGGAATGTTCAGGCGGAAAACAACGTCGGATTGTCTTACGAGGCCCTCGGCCAGCGCGACCAAGCCATCCAAGCCTTCGAAAACGCCATCGCCTGGGAGGTCCAAAGCCCGGCCAAGGACCCTGAGCCGTTCATTGAGCTCGCGCGCCTTTATCTGAACCAAAATCAGCCGGCAAAAGCCGTGCCCTATCTCTCGAAGTCCATCGCCATTTTCCCGAACGTATCCAAAGCGCACGAGGAATTGGGAAAGGCCTACTCCCTGCTGCACCGCCTCCCCGAAGCGCAGGCGGAACTAGAAAAGGCCGTAGCCCTCGATCCGACAACGGCTTCGTTGCGCTGCATGTTGGGCCAGATCTATCGCCAAGAAGGAATGGTCTCGAAAGCCAAGGCCGAATTCGACCGCTGCGCCGCGCTGCAGCACACGCAACCCGCAAGCCTTTCAGGAACGCAATAGTCAACAAAACGGTGCGCAACAGCCCTGCAGACGTCTAATGGGCAAACCCGCCGCTGCGACGCCAAGCTAGATCAGGGCTGACTGCCCTTGCCCTCGATGATGGTGAGGATGCGGTCGACCGCGGGGATGGAGATTTCTTCGACGGCACCGCTGGGCCAATGGATTTCGAGCTTATCGACCTTGGAGAGAGTCCCCAGCCCGAAATGGATGCGCTGGTCGGAGCTGGAGCCATAGCTGCCCCCGCTGAAGACGTCGGCGCGCCGGCGAATTCCTCCGGCGGTCAGGAATACTTTGGCGCCGATGGCATCGCGAGGGCTCTTGGGACCGCCGATGAGTTTCAAGGTCAGCCAGTGGTTGGCATTCTTGACCACGTTCCGAAGCAGGGTAGGAGGCGAGTCCATATTGTTCAGAACGACGTCGATGTGGCCGTCGTTGAAGAGATCGCCGAAAGCGGCGCCGCGAGCTGGAATGACGGCGGCGAGGCCGCTGCCTGTGGCGGGCGGAACTTCCTGGAATTTTGCGCCGTCAAGGTTGCGAAAAAGCTCCGGTCGCTCGGCCCAAGTGGTGCCCCACTCGGTACGGTCGGCAATGGGGTAGACGTGGCCATTGGCGATGAAGATGTCGAGAAGGCCATCGTTGTCAAAGTCGAGAAAGCCAGTGCCCCAGGCAAGAAACGGAATTGTGGAGTTACCGAGGCCGGCGCGGAAGGAAACGTCGGTGAAATTGGCGCCGCCGTCGTTGCGATAAAGCGTTTTGTAATCGTCGGAAAACGTGGTGATGAAAAGGTCGAGCTTGCCGTCTCGATTGTAATCGCCGACGGCGATGCCCATGGAGGCTTGGGCGCGGCCTTCTTCGTTGACAGCGAAACCACTCTCATAGCTCACATCTTCAAACGTGCCGTCGCGACGGTTGCGATAGAGGTAGTTGGGTGTGGAATCGTTGGCGACGACGAGGTCGAGCCAGCCGTCGTCGTCGAGGTCGGCGAAAACAGAAGCGAAGCCGAAGCGGCCTTCGCGGTCCGCGACGCCGGCTTTCAGACTCACGTCGGTGAAGGTGCCGTCGCCATTGTTGCGGAAGAGGTGATCGGGTTCGCCGATGAGGCCGACGGGACCGCAGAAGACATCTACTCCGCGATATTGGCAAACGCCTTCTGGGACGCCGCCCTTCCCTGCTAAGACTGGGTGATCGAGATTGTAACTCACGTATCCGGGAACGAATAGATCGAGTAGACCATCGCGGTCATAATCGCCCCAAGTAGGGCCAGTCGACCACCCTCCCAGGGCCACGCCAGCCTTTTCCGCCACATCGGTGAACGTGCCGTCATGATTGTTATGGTAGAGGCGGTTCTTGCCGTAGTTGGCTACGTAAATGTCGGGCCAGCCGTCGTTGTCGTAGTCTGTAACGGCCACGCCGAAACCCCAGCGCTTATTGGCAACGCCAGCCTTTTCAGTGACATCGGTGAAAGTCCCGTCGTGATTATTGTGAAAAAGCATGGCGCGCGGCGGAGCTTCCTTGCCCTTCATAGCGGGAGCAGTTGAGCCGTTGAGAAGGTAAATGTCGAGCCAGCCGTCGTTGTCGTAATCGATAAGCGCGACGCCGGAGCCAGGGGCGTCGATGATGGTGGATTTTTCTGGCGTGCCGGAGCGATGCCGAAATTTATCGAGGCCAGATTGTTTAGTGATATCGAGAAAAACGACAGGAGCGCCATCGACGAAACCACCTGCGGTGATGGGGCGAGAGAGTGCGTCTTTGATGGGCGTGTGTGCGCCACCGGTGGCCATACCGGAGCGACTGACCGGAACGGGAGATTGGGGCTTTGAGGTGGGTGGAGATGATTGTTGCTGACTATGAGCCAGTCGCGCCGAGACGAGGAGTGCCATCGGGGTGAGAAGGAGCAGAACGAAGAGCGAGCAGCGATTGTGAAGTGCGCGCGGGTTCATTTGCTGGCACTTGGCAGCGGCTCGTCCACCTTCAGGATTTGATCGCAGCGGGTGTTTATCAGCGTTTGAAGAATGCCGCTGGGCCAGCGGATTTCGATGGATTGGGCAACGGATTCGGAGCTCAGGCCGAAATGGACGCGCTTGTCGCTGGAGGACAAGTAGCTGCCCGCGGTGGAGACGGTTGCGAACTGCGGGCCTTTTGCGGTGACGAGTTTGACCAACGCGCCGATGGCGTCGCGATTGCTCTTATGGCCGACGAGCTTCAGAGTTAGCCAATGGTTTTGGGTAGGCGTTTCGTTCTGGAGGATGTAGAGAGGACCGTCGTTGGTGGTAACGACGGCGTCGAGCCGCCCGTCATTGTCGATGTCGCCGATGGCCATGCCGCGGCCCAACAAAGACTGATGAAAGATTGCGCCGGAGTTCGCGGAGACATCGACAAAGGTTTTGCCGCTGTTGCGCAGGAGCAGCATCGGTTCATGATAGTGAAGATTGGGATAATTGAGTTCCAAGGTGTCGAGATCGTGGCCCTGAGTGACTAGCAGATCCTTCCAGCCATCGTTATCGTAATCCAGAAAACGAACGCCCCAGCCGGAGTGCAGCATAGTGGATTGCGCGAGGCCGGTAGAGAAGCTGGAATAAGTAAACGTGGAGTCGCCATTGTTCTGGTAGAGAGCGTAGCGTTGGTTGGCAAGATCGGTGATGACCAGGTCGGGCCATCCGTCGTTGTTGTAGTCGGCAAAATCAACTCCCATCCCCGCGTAAGTGCGGCCATCGCCGTCCACGGCGACCTGCGAGAGGAGGCCGACTTCCTCAAACGTGCCGTCACCTTTGTTGCGATATAGAAATTCAACCATCGAGTCATTGGCGACGAAGAGATCAATGTGGCCGTCGCGATCGTAATCAGCAATGGCGATGCCCAGGCCTTTGCCAGGTTTTGAAAGGCCGATTTTTTGTGAGACCTCGGTGAAATGCCCGTTGCCGTCATTGTGATAGACCAGGGGCGAGATAGGCTGAAAATAGTCGGGATGGCAATACGAGCGGTACCCCTCTTTGTGTTCACCGCACCAGATATCGTCAAAGTCCCACTGCACATACCGGAGAACGACGAGGTCAAGGAGGCCATCGTTATCCAAGTCCACCCAGGCCGCGCTGGTGGACCAGCCGCTGCCTGCGACACCAGCCTTCTCGGTCACGTCGGTAAAGGTGCCGTCGCCGTTGTTGTGATAGAGCTTATTGCCGCCGTAGGCGGTCACGTACAAATCCTCGAAGCCATCGTTGTCGTAGTCACCCACGGCGACTCCCATACCATAACCGGAGCCTTGGAGGCCTGCCTTTTCGGTGACGTCTTCAAATGTGCCATCCTGTTTCTGATGGAATAGAAGGTTCCAATATTGGGGGCCAGTTTTCTGCGGCACGCTTCCTTTGGGGGTAGGGTCGCTGAGCGGCGCACCATTCACAAGAAATATGTCGAGTCGGCCATCGTTGTCATAGTCAAAGAGCGCGACACCAGCACCCATCGTTTCGGGCAGGTAGTGTTTCTGGGTGTGGGAAGAAAAGTACCGGTAATGTACGCCGACCGCAGACGCGACATCTACGAATTTGCCGGGGAAAGGCTTTGCGGGTTCCCCTGGCTTTGGGCTTTGACGGGATGGTCCCGAGGCCGTGAGAAGTACGAGCAGAAGTAGTCCCGGCGAGATGCGCATACGGTTTCATACTACAGCATGAGTGCATGAACGTCGCCGCCAGAGCCAACCTCCAAGCGATGATCCGGGGAATGATAGTAGCTATCTTTAGGCATATGAATGGCTTACATGGGAATGTCGAAATGACATCGAGGTGGGTTGACACCCTTCTAGCATCTCGGGGAGATTGCAATTTGAGCGCATGCGTTTTAGTGCGTCCAATCGCTTTGGGCGGGGCGGATGTGTGCCTCGGGCATGATCCAGGTTTGGGCCGGATTCTCTCGAACTACTCAGTCCTGCTCGCCTTCTAGTGGAGATTTAGTTCATAGCGTGGGAATGTTGAATATCTGAATCGCGTTTACTCTAGAAAATACGTCGGCACAAGTGGGGACACCATGAAAAAGTTCATCGGACTTACACTTTTCGCCCTTCTTCTATCAGTAGGAAATGGCTTCGCCCAGACCGCGGAGCCGCCGGATCCCTACAAACCGATTCTCGACCGACTTGAGTCGATGCTGACATTGCCACTCCCAGAGTGGCGCTACCATGCTGACGTCGCGCATCCGGAGGACCCTTCACTTAGCGACGCGGATTGGCCCACCATGAAAGTTCACGAAGAATGGAAAACCGGTGCGCGGGTGCTTCGCGGCACGATTGAAATCCCGGAAAAGATTAACGGCTATGCGACTCGAGGGTCGCACGTGAAACTGGAGTTGCTTCTGACCAGCAACGATTCGATCACCATCACCGTGTTTTCCAATGGTTCGCTGGTAGAACGAGGCGACGAGGACACGCAGCAGGCCATTCTGCTGACGGAGAACGCACAACCAGGCCAGAAGTTCCTGATTGCCGTGCGCGTAGACGCAGGCCAAGGTGGCACACAGATTTACCGCAGCCGGCTAAACCTGGAGGCCCCGGTCAACCGGCCGGATCCGAGCATCCTGCGCGAAGAGCTTCTTTCCGCGCGGCCCCTTGTGGCCGCATTTCCCGATGGGAAGGCCGAGCGCGAAGCTCAGATCGATTCGTGCGCAAAAGCTATAGACTTCTCGGCGCTCGACCACGGAGATCAGGGAGCGTTCGATGAGTCATTGCGGCAAGCGCAAGCAAAACTGAAGGTTCTGGATCCGTGGCTGAAGCAATTCACAATTCGCGCCGCCGGTAACTCCCACATTGATATGGCGTGGCTGTGGCCGTGGACGGAAACCGTCGAGGTGGTCCGCAATACCTTTCGAAGCGCACTCGACCTGATGCAGGAATACCCGGACTTCAAGTTCACGATGTCCTCCGCGCGTACCTATGTTTGGATGGAGGAAAAATATCCCGATCTCTTCAAGGAAATTGAGCAACGCGTGCGCGAGGGCCGCTGGGAAGTCATCGGCGGGATGTGGGTCGAACCAGACCTCAACATGCCCGGGGGAGAATCCTTGGTCCGGCAGATCCTTGTGGGGAAACACTATTTTCAAAACAAATTCGGGATCGACGTGAAGATCGGGTGGAATCCGGATTCGTTTGGCTATAACTGGCAGCTTCCACAGATCTACAAGAAGTCTGGAATCGATTATTTCGTAACGCAAAAACTCATGTGGGCGCACGAATTTACTACCTTCCCCTATAAATTGTTTTGGTGGGAGTCGCCCGATGGCAGCCGCATTTTGACTTACTTTCCGCATGATTATGCGGCGGGGATCAATCCACCACAGATGGCCAAGGACCTATCGGTTTGGATTCCCTCTCTGTATGGGACGGACGCCAAGCAACAATCCGATATGCTGCACCTATATGGTGTCGGCGACCACGGCGGCGGGCCCACGCGAACCATGCTGGACAGCGCCACGCGCTGGATGAAACCCGACGTTGTTTATCCCAACCTGCGCTTCAGCACGGCCAAGTCTTTCTTCGATGATCTGGAGAAAAAACTGCCCACCATGAAGGTGCCGACCTGGCGCGATGAACTTTATTTCGAATATCACCGCGGCGTGCAGACTTCCCAGGCGGAAACCAAGAAGCGCATTCGAAAGACTGAGGCGCTATTGCTGAACGCAGAGAAATTCTCCGCGCTCGCGACTCTTTACGGTCGCGCCTATCCTTCGGAAGATTTCGATCGCGGTTGGAAGGATCTGCTCTTTGACGATTTTCACGACATCATGCCCGGCTCGGGAATCGCGGTGAACTATCTCGACGCCAAGCGCAATCTGGAAGACGTCGGCCGCGCAGGACACGCAATTCTTGACGGCTCACTCGGCGAAATTGCGGCGCACATCAAAACGACGGGGCCGGGCGTTCCCGTTGCCGTGTTTAACTCCTTGTCCTGGCCGCGCAATGAAGTTGTGGAAGCCGAGGTTCAGTTACCCGGTTCTGCGGCATCGGTTGAAGTTGTCGATGCTGTCGGAAAGCCGGTCCCCTCCCAGCTGCTTACGATGGATCGTGGCACGCACCGCGTCCAGCTTCTGTTGAAAGCCAGCGTTCCGAGCCTCGGCTACCGCACCTACTACGTTCGCGGGGCCGCAAAACCGACAGCGGGGCCATCTGAGGTCCATGCCTCTGAGAACACGCTCGAAAATGATTTGGTGCGGCTAAAAGTGGACCCTCAGACGGGATGCATGACCAGTCTCTTCGACAAACTCAGCAAAACCGAGGCCCTGGCAGCCTCAGAAACGGATACCGGCGGTCCTACTCAAAGCGTCTGCGGCAATCTCCTCCAAACATTTCGCGACAAACCCAAACAATGGGACGCTTGGAACATCGACGCTGATTTTGAAAAGGAACACTGGGATCTCGACCATGCCGACGAAGTCAAGCTTGTTGAAAATGGCCCGTTGCGCGCCATCCTCCGCGTGAAAAATCACTTCCAGAAGTCCACCTTCGTGCGCGACATTACGCTGACTGCTGGTTCAGCACGCGTCGATGTAAACACCACGGCCGACTGGCACGAGAAACACATTCTCTTGAAGGTGGCGGTTCCCTCGAGCGCGCACAACGATAAAGCTACGTTCGAGATTCCCTATGGCTCGATCGAACGCCCGACAACCCGAAATACCCCCGCAGAAAAAGCGAAATTCGAAGTGCCTGCACTGCAATGGGCGGATCTTTCAGATGCCACTCATGGCGTCAGCCTGCTGAACGATTGCAAGTACGGCTACGACGCGAAAGGAAATGTATTGCGGCTGTCTCTTTTGCGCTCCCCGGAATGGCCCGACCCTCACGCCGACGAAGGCCACCATGAATTCACTTACTCCCTTTATCCGCATGGCGGAACTTGGCGCGAGGCGCTGACGGTTCGGCGTGGGTACGAACTCAACTACCCGCTTCTGGTTAGACAGCTTGAGGAACACGAGGGAGAACTCAAAGGTGAATTCTCTTTTCTACAAGTTCACTCCGACAACGTGGTCCTTACGGCGGCAAAAAAAGCGGAAAAGGAAGACGCGCTCATCCTGCGGTTCTACGAGTGGGCCGGAAAAGAGGCGGACGTTAAGTTGCGACTTCCGGTCGGGGCCATCAATGCATCCGAGACAGATTTGATGGAAAGACCTCTGGGTGATCTATCTCTGCAGGAAGGTGCCGTGACGGTTCACACGAAACCTTACGAGATCAAGACCATTCGAGTTCGCTTTGCTTCGCAAACGGCCATGGAGTGACAGAGTTAGCAAAGACTAGGATCCCGCGGATAACCGAAAGCGCAAAAGGACAACCTGGTCGTATAGGAAGCGCAGGCCGCGCCAATGTCCCTTTTGAGCCTCGTGTTAGAATCCACACGCGCTGCTCGCATTGAACTCCGAGCATCCTTATGGTTTGCCAATGATCTTGGATGGATCGAACTTTAAGAGTATTGTACTTTGCTTTTCATTGTCACTGGTACTCGGTCTTGTTTTTCCGGCCTCTTCTGCGGTCCCCTCTCAGGACAGTTCCAGCGGCGTGCTCAATCTGCAAGTAATTGTTGTGGATTCTACTGGAAATGCTCAGCAGATTTTGGATCGCCTCAATAAGGGCGAGGATTTTGCCACCATTGCCAAATCGGAATCCATTGATCCAACCGCATCGCAAGGTGGCTACCTCGGATTTGTTAATCCCTCAACCCTCCGTCCGGAGCTTCGAGAGGCTCTCAAAAACATCCGTCCGGGGCAAACCACTAGCGTAATCGCCTTGCCTTCCGGTTTCGTCATTCTCAAACTCCTCCCCGGGAATCAACCCGGCGTTGCGCAGGGGATGGGCCCGGGACAGGCTCGCGATCTACCTCTCGCGCGGCAAGGAGCGGTGCGCTATCCAGCAGATGTGGCGGGCCAGGTCCTCGCCGACATGCTTTTCCAAAAATTCCCCAAGCCCCCGGATTGGGAGCAAGACCTGCAGGGCATCTGCGATATTCGCAAACGTTCGCTCGCCGCGGGAGTCGCCCGGCTGCAAAAGCTGTTCGAACCCGCGAACAAATCGCGATTGGAAACAATGAAGCCCTTTGACGTGATCCAGTCACACTACGCGTTGGCGCAACTTCAGGCCTACCAGGGAAACATGGACCAGGCCATCGAGCACTGGGAGGCTGCCTACAAAACTGCCGCCGCTGAAATTCCGGCGGGAATCCCTCAGCTGACGCAAGTACTCGGCGTCGCCTATCTCCACAGGTCAGAAATGAAGAACGATGTTTATCGCCATCCGGGAGATAGGTGTTTGTTCCCGCCGCAACTCGCCAAGCCTTACCGCCTAACAGATGACTCTCAGAAGGCCATTCAATATTTTCTGAAATATTTGGCAATAAAACCAGAAAAGCCCGATCAACTTCAAGTAAAGTGGCTGCTCAATCTTGCCTACATGACCATCGGGAAATACCCTTCAGGCGTTCCTCAGCCATATCTGATTCCTCCATCGGCGTTCGAATCGAAGCAAGACATTGGAAGATTTGTTGACGTGGCTCCAGCGACAGGCTTGAATTTTGCGGCTATGGCGAGTGGTGTCATCGCGGACGATTTCGAAAACAATGGGCTGCTGGATCTGGCCGTCTCGAGTTACGACGTCTGTGCCCCCCTGCATTTCTTCCGCAACAATGCCGACGGAACGTTTACCGACCGCGCGGCGCAGGCCGGACTTTCCGGCCAGCTAGGCGGTCTCAACATGGTTCAAGCCGATTACAACAACGACGGCTGTCCGGATATCCTCGTGTTGCGCGGTGCTTGGGAATTTCCCATGCGAAAATCATTGTTGCGAAATAATTGCGATGGCACGTTCACCGACGTCACTCGCGAGGCGGGCCTTGCCGAACCCGCGACGCGCACGCAAACCGCCGTCTGGGCCGATATCGACAACGACGGCTTCCTGGACTTGTTCGTGGGCAACGAAAATGGCCCCAGCCAGCTTTTCCGCAACAGAGGCGACGGTACCTTTGAAGACATCTCTCACTCCGCCGGCGTGGACAAAATTGCTTTTACCAAGGGCGTGGTCGCCGCTGATTATGACAACGATGGTTTCGTCGACTTCTACGTCTCCAATCTTTACGGCGGTAATTTCCTCTATCACAACAATCACGACCGCACTTTCACCGAAGTGTCTGAAAAAGCTGGAGTGCATCAACCGCAATCGCAGAGCTTTGCCACCTGGTTTTTTGATTACGACAACGACGGCTGGCCCGATCTCTTCGTTATTTCGTATTTCTTTTCCGCCGACGAAGCTTTGCGTAGCTATCTTGGCCTTCCGCACAGCGCCGAGACGATGAAGCTCTATCGGAACTTGAAAAATGGTACGTTCAAGGATGTGACGGCTGAAGTTGGCCTCGATAAGATCAACATTCCCATGGGCGCCAATTTTGGCGATGTCGATAACGACGGGTTTCTGGACATCTTTCTCGCGACGGGTGGCCCTGAGTACGGTGCTCTTGTCCCCAAGATGCTTCTTCGCAACAATGAGGGAAAATCCTTCGTGGACATCACTGCATCGTCAGGCACTGGCGATCTCCACAAAGGCCACGGCGTGGCCTTCGCTGACCTCGGCAACAACGGACAGGAAGACCTCCTCGTCTCCATTGGAGGCGCAACGCCCGGTGACGCGCACGCTTTTCGCGTTTTTCAAAATCCTGGAAGCGGCAACGATTGGATCACGGTGAAGCTTGTCGGTGTAAGATCGAATCGCTCCGCAATCGGGGCGCGCCTCCATCTGACGGTGGAGAATGAGTACAAGCCTCCGCGCTCCATCTATCGAACCGTCGGGAGCGGCGGTTCGTTCGGCGCTTCACCGCTCCAGCAACATATTGGGCTGGGCAAGTCCGCGAAAATCACCAACCTGGACATTTGGTGGCCGGCGAGCAATACGAAACAGAGTTTTTTGAATCTGAGCACAAATCAGTTTATCGAAATCAAGGAGTTCGCCAAGGAATACATTAAACTTAAGCGTCGGCCATTTCATTTGGGAGACTCGAAACCGGACGCCACAAACTTTCCAAATTCATACGCGCAGAAACCAGGCGCGAACAGGTAGCAAGCTCGCAAGAGAGTTTATGGCACTGACTCAAATCATGATGCGATTGCTGCTAACACTTTTCTTGTGTTGTTGTATGCCACTGAGTGGGGCTGCCGAGTGCCACACCGCCTTCGGAGTGGTCTTGGAGATCGATCGCGCTCATCATTCTCTTCGAGTTTCCTGCCGCGAGATTCCCGGCTACATGGACGCCATGGTGATGGACTTTCCAGTTCGCAATGCCAAAGAGCTGGATGGCCTGCAACCGGGCACCCTGATCGATTTCACGCTGGTCGTGGAGAAAAGCTCCGCCTACGCGACCTCCATTCGTATCCGTCAGTTCCAGAGCGCGGATCCAGAACCGATGGCTGCTCGTCAGCTCGATCTCGTCGAGGGTCTTGTTGGCTCAGATCCCGATGCGACAAAGAAATTGGAAATCGGCCAGCGTGTCCCGGATTTCTCCTTTATCGACCAAAAGGGCCAATCCATCTCCCTTTCTTCATTCACGGGCAAAGTCGTTGGCATCACTTTCATGTACACGCACTGCCCGCTTCCCACTTACTGCTTTCGCCTCTCCAATAATTTCGGCATGATCCGAAAGCGCTTCCCGGATCGCCTAGGACGCGACTTGATCCTCTTAAACATCACGTTTGACCCCGTGCACGATCAACCTGAGGTTCTCGCTGAGTATGCGCGTAACTGGAATGCCGCTGGCGTTCCAGGCTGGTATTTTCTAACTGGCCCCGTCCCCGAAGTCCAGAAAGTCTGTCATGAGTTTGGCATGAATTTCTGGCACGACGAAGGGCTCATCACCCACGCTCTTCATACGGTCATCCTCGACCGTCAAGGAAAAATCGTTGCCAATCTGGAAGGTAACGAGTTCACCGCCAAGCAACTTGGGGACCTCTTCGACTCCGTGCTGCGCATGTCCTGCCTCAGCTGGAACTGGAGAAGGCGTTCTTCCGTTAAGATAACGGAGAGGACGCAAGAGAAAAGAGCGAAAGCACTACACCGGAGAAGAGAAGGTTGCCATCCTGAGGCGGCACTTGTTGGATAAAGTGCCGGTTTCCGATCTGTGTGATGAACTGGGACTGCAGCCAACGGTATTCTACCGTTGGCAAAAAGAGTTCTTCGAGAACGGGGCGGCTGCCTTCCAGGGCAAGAGCCGCCCGGACCAGCAAGCCGAACAGCAACGGATCGAGTTCCTGGAGAAGAAGATCCAGACGAAAGATGAGGTGTTGGCCGAATTGATGGCCGAGCACATCGCCTTTAAAAAAATCTTGGGGAGCTCTGACCAAAGTGTGGGTGCCGCACGATGTGCGGGACCTGGTGGTGGATTTCGTCCGCTGCTGGTCGGAAAAAACGGAGATCGGCATCGGACGATTCATCCACTGGCTGGGCGTGCGAGCCAGCAAGTTTTACGACTAGCGAGAGCGCTACGGGCGCGTCAATGAGCACAACGGTTGGGTTCCCCGTGATTTCTGGCTCGCACCGTGGGAAAGGCAAGCCATCATCGACTTCCACCGAGAACATCCCTTGGAAGGCCATCGACGACTGACGTTCATGATGCTGGACGGCGATGTTGTGGCCGTTAGCCCCTCCAGCGTTTGGCGGGTACTCGGGCAGGCCGGATTGCTCTCCCGTTGGAAGGGTAAGCCTTCGCGCAAGGGGAGCGGTTTCGAGCAACCACCACATGCGCACCAGCATTGGCACATCGATGTTTCCTACATCAACGTGAGCGGCACCTTCTATTACCTGTGCAGCGTTCTGGATGGCTTTAGTCGTGCGATCGTTCATTGGGATCTGCGTGAATCGATGACCGAAGTGGAGATCGAAGTTATTTTGCAGAGAGCGCGGGAGAAATATCCGGAAGCGAAACCCCGGATCATCTCCGACAACGGACCGCAGTTCATCGCCAGGGATTTCAAGGAATTCATTCGCATCGCGGGGATGACCCACGTACGAACATCTCCGAACTATCCACAATCGAACGGAAAACTTGAACGCTGGCACAAATCGCTAAAATCGGAGTGCATCCGGCCGGGCACACCGTTGACGAGAGAAGACGCGGTGCGTTTGATTCAAACCTACGTGGATCACTACAACACCGTGCGCTTGCGCAGTGCCATCGGTTATGTGACGCCGCACGACATGCTCGCCGGACGACAGGCTGAAATTCAAGCGGCACGCGACCGCAAGCTCGAAGAGGCGCGCCATCAACGACAACTCCGACGCCTCGCGATGCTTGCACATTTTTCGAACACCACTACAATGCCCTCGCCAGGTGAAACAGAAGCGGGCTCTGCAGGGATGCAACCATGCTGAGGGATAACCCGGTGGAGCTCATCGAACCGATGCTAAACAGCGCGGGAACTGATCCTCTCGCGCTGACTCATCACCAGATACAAGCATCGGACGATAGACTCCCATGCCTTGAAAATCCCCGCCCCGAAGGGGCGGAATCTTCACTAACGGAAACCGTCACCTCTCCAATTCAGGCTGAGATCAGGCTGAGCCAGGACACGCACGCCGAAGTAGGCACGTTGTAGTGAAGTGTGTGCGCAGCAGAGTATTTTAGAACTTCAGAGGAGAATGGCACCGTGTTCTTTTCAAGTGCACTTCCCAATTTACAGACTATTGACATTGGCATCAAACGTATTGCTCATCCGAGCCGCAAGCAAGACTCACTGAAATGGTTCTCGTCTGAGAGAAGATGCACTTCCGACATTCTCCAATCAAGTTCCTTCCGAAAAGATGCTAAGTGCTGCCGTACCAGCGCATTTAATTTAACTACCTGAACCTTGCCAATGATCTGCGCCCAATCTCTCTCTTCATTGCCAGAGCCAAGGTGCCACCCATGAGGCTCTTATTGCCGCCTTTTGCCGCCTCAACAAATCGTTAAGTTGTTGCTGGGAAAAAGGATGGTTGGTAGGGGCGGTGGGGATCGAAAACACTACCGGGCGGAATTTCAAGGAGTTAGAAGGAATGCTGGGGAACGCTAAGGCATTGAAAAGGAACAATAGGGAATGCAAAGGAATCCTTATTGGCCCCTCAATGGCCCCTCGTTTTCTTTCTCGGTACCGAGATTCGGTCGCTGTTTTTCTTCTCACCGCACTCAGGGGAAGGGTCAGCTCAGGTCAAATTTTGCGGTACGGATGGCAAGCTGACGCGACCTGTTACGTATTTAGATGGTTGTGAGGGCCCGATACGTACCGAATTCACAATTACTCTCGATACGGTTTCGAAGCGAGCTCGTACATTCCGCAGCGTAAGTCTCCTAGCGAAAACGAACTCTGACAGAGCAATCTTGGCCGCCCTGGGTCGCGGCTCGGATGATCGTGCTACTAATGCAGTCCAGCAAGAAACGCACGCATCTCCCGCAACACGTCCGCCTCGTTTGACAGAAATACATAATGATGCGCGCCCGGCAACGTGATCACACGCGCTGTAGGCACACCAATTTCAACTGCCCTCTCCTGTCTTTCAGTTAAAGGTGCTAACACCGTGGAATAAGCCTTGGCTGCCGTCTGCACCGAAGGGTCCGTATTGTCGTCAACCCAGGTTCCTTGACTGTGCGGATTTGCAAAAATGACTAGCGCAGGTACCGGAATATCGGCGTATTTCTTCGTGCTCATCATCAGCGACTCGAACATGGCACTGCCGGGGAGGTCACGCTGTTTTCCGACCCCTCCGCCGGGAGTTGATTCCCATTCCTGGCGGAGCTCCGCTTCGGGAGTTCGGAATCCATTCAATCTTCTGGTTTCGGACAATTTGCGGGCACACAGAAACTAACGGGGCCGGACATACACGTCTTTACGATGTCAAGGTGGGCCTGCAACCATCCGAATGGTTAGTCCTACCCTTCCGATTAACACTAGTGCGCCATACCGCCTCGCGGGAAGCCCTGCCGTGATATTCACCAGTCCTGGTAGTGTGTACTGTCTAGGGCCATGGCTTGGGATTTGGAATACACATCAAAGACGTTTTGCCCACCCCAACTGGAGGAATCGGAGTCGTCCTGGACGGACCGGAGCCCCCATTCGGCCCGACCAGTCATAGGATCAATAGGGATGCGCCGCAAGAAGCGCACTTTGCTGTTGTCTCCTGCGCCGAGCCTAACGCCGTTGACCAGAGTTTCCAAATCAGGGGGATAGCCTTCGCTGCCGACCTTTACGCGAATAAGGTTGCGGTCTGCATAGTCTTTGTAGCGGTCGATGGCATTGCGCATTTCCCGCAAGTCGCGGCGAAGCTCGGTCTCCTTTTGCCGGACGACCGTAAAACGAAAGACTGGCAGCGCCGCTGAGGCAAGGATGAGCAGAATCGAGGCAGCAATAATCAGTTCCAGAAGCGTCATGCCTTGTTCTGAAAGATCTCGTCGACCACGTATTTGAGATGAGTTGCTCATGATACCGGCGCTTCAGTTAACGCTTAGTGTAAACGTAGTGCTGTGGTTGATGGTGCTTGAACTCCCGTTTACGGTGATTGTGCAGATCCTCGCAGGAGTTCCTGCGGGAGGTGGCGGCTACCTGAGCTTCCCCCACCACAGCCAATGGCTTCCAGGGTCAAAAAGAGTAGGAACGATGCAGCCGGAAAGGGCCCAAACGAAGTCCCGCCGGCGCGGGCGAGCACTCCACCGATAGAACGTCTGCTCGGTAATCTCCACCTGCCGGCACACCTCCACCACGGGCACTCCTACCTCGACCTGCTCCAGAATGGCCCCAGTTTGTTCCACGGAAAAGCGCTTTCTCTTCAAGGCAAATCCCTCTTCCTCACGTCAGATTTTGCCTGAAACTAATTCTCAAGGTGCATCAGAAATGGCGTGCCATCCATGAGTTGTTGTCCGAAGAGTTCAGCATACTGGCCAATCCCCCTGATGGAGACAATTTCATTCAACTTGGACCCTTCCTAGCGCCCGGTTTTCGGATCTCAATCCAGATGAAGTTGCTTTTTGCTTTTCCCTGCCAGGCCGGGAAAGGCAGCTTTGCTATGTCTTCAGGTGAGAACTTCAAACAATCCTGCCAATACTGTTCCTCAATACCGCCTGAAATATAGGTCGCGGCTACCCGATACCGGCCAGGACTCATATAGACCTCCTTGGAAACCGGTAGATCAACATCACTCCGGTAACTTGTGCTGGGGGGTAAAGCTATCCACCTCTTCAGAACGGCTGTCGGCAAAGAATCAGGATTAGCTGTCAATACGCAGTCCGATGCAGCCGAGAGTGTGGGGAAGGAACGCCCGGACGAATTCCATACCTGAAAGACAACATCAGCAGGGTTTTTTCCGACGCCGCTGAGTTCGCGGCCGACCATGAGGTCCCTCAGTCCTGAGTTAGTAAGTTCTATGCGTATTTGGATTGGTTTCCCCGGGACATAGAACTCCTGGGTTGGTTTGATCCTGATTCTAATTACTGACGGAGTTTGCGCTAGGGATGAAAACGGGCAAACCCCCAACAGAGTTCCGATCACTAATCGCAGCGCGGCTCCGCGTTTCAGCGTCTTGGCCCATGTGAGCGCATCACAACGGAGCGTCATATTGGCCTGTGTGACAGATCTCGCCGATCTGCATGTAAGTGGGGAAACCTAAGTGTCCACCTTGATTTCGAGCCGGGTGAATCATTTCGTGCATTGTAAGTGTCTCCGCATCGGGCAGAGTCATGTTGAAGAACGCGTTTCCGACATATGTGTTGTAAGCACCCCCATTCCACCCGTTTGGCTGTGAGTTAACGTTATGCCACACTGTGGACGCACTCGGAGGAGGACCCAGGAATACGTTTTCTGCTGAAGTCCAATCAGTTTCACTTGGGTTGCTTGGCATCCCCATCCCAGCGGAAGTAACGTTTCGGAAGGAGATTTTGCTCAGAAGCTTTAGCGCCTTCTCGGTTCCACCGAGTAGCGCCGCGCACGGCAAATTGTGTTTGAGAATATTAGTCAACTGAAATTCGATGTCAGATATCCGTAACTGGCGAGCGATCCAATCGGGTTCACCTTCTCCTCCCTGCCCTGAACCTCCTTCCCCAGCGTCAGTGCCTGCCGATATTCCGCCAAAGCCGCCAGCTTCGCTGATGACTAGCCCCCCATATTGTCCGGGGTGATAGATGGAGTTCAAGGTGGCCTGCGTATTGCCAAGTGGATCAGGAAATGTGGGTGGCGTGCCCGGAAAGTTGCCTAAGTTCCCCGGCAAACCAAAGCCGACACCTGCAATCGCCTGACCGAGTGGCGCCAACCATTGCAAGCCAGGAATGAAGCTTAGGAGCATAAATATGGCTCCAATCAGTTTGAAGAGCCAAAATTGACCTGAAGGGTCCACGATGTTCACTGGATTGTTGCGCACATACACATATCGATTCCATGACTGGGGATCACTAGGCGAACCCAAAGACGGATCGACGCAGGAGAAGCGGCCAAAGCGATTGATATAAAAACGCGCCATTGCGTAATCGTTCCCTGACTCCGGATCGCGCTCATAGCTGGTGAAGAAGAACTTCGTCGTGCTGTTACTTGCATACCATTGTTCGCCATAGGGATAGTGACCCTGCTCGCCAGCCTCCTGGCCGTAATTCGGAGTATTCGTTGCTCCGCCGACCGTGCTCAACCGCGTAGACAGGTGATCGCTGTGAAGATAAGTCACGCTCGTGCCTTGCATTGCCGCCGCCAGTTGCCCGCCCAGGTACATGTACTCGCGGGACGGAGAATTCACGGCTGCTCCATTATCGTATTCGGCGATGTCATTTCCGCCCGAGAACACATAAACCGTGGTTGTTCCGCCCTGTAAGGTTTTCTGCACGCGCATGCCGTGCGAATCGCAAGTGTATGCCGTCATTCCAGCGCTCGTTAGGCAGTTCTCGGCGTCGTAAGTCAGATTGTTGACGCCGTCGTTGAGCATGTCGCCACTCGCGTCGAAGGAATAGCCGTCGGGCCGATTTGTGTACGCTCCTCCGGGTGGATTCGCCGGAGGCGCTGGCGTTGTCGCGAAAGACAGGCTGTTCGATGGCGCGCTTCCCGCAGTGACAGTCTGACCGATGCGGTTGCCATATGGGTCGTAGCTCCAAGAGAGACCCCACTGCGCGTAGTTACCCGACCCAGCGGTCGTCGCCGTGGTCAGGCGTCCCAATGCGTCATACGAGTAAATGACTGAGCGCCCATTGTCCACTGTGTCCTGGATGCATTGGATGAGCCCGCCGTTGGCTGCTGTTGTACTCGTCCCGCAATTCGCCTGGCCGTTCATATACCCGTAATTCAGTGTGAGGAAGACCTTCGGGAGACTGTTATTAAAATAACTCACGCTGGTTAGTTGCTGGCGGGCGGCCGAGTAACCGAAACTTCCAGTCACTCCGTTTCCGTAATTGATAGTGAGAATTTGGCCTGCGGCGTTGTAACCTGTTCCGTAAGGGATTATCATGGACACAGGAGTCGGCAAATTCGAGACGGCCGCGTTAAACCGGCCGATATTGTCCGCAGTCTGGGTGACCACCCGCCCCGAGGGATACGTAATCTGGGTTAGTTCTCCGCCCGCGTTGTACTGATAGAGGATTGGATAGGTCGTTGAGCCGATCACCTTCTGTTTCTGGGTTACTCGCCCTCCCTGGTCGTAAGTGAATGTTTCTGAGCCAGACGCGTCGCTGGTACTCGTCAGGCGCCCCAACGCGTACGCTCCAGCGCCACCCTGCCCATAGTAATTGCAAACATTGGCGAGCGTATTGTTCGGCGATGTTGTGCACACGTTCGGCATAAGCGAAGTGTTGGAATATGCCCTGCCCGTAAATTGGCTCAATGAATTGTACGTATACGTAGTCGTGATGCCTCGCGCGTCTGTCTTCCTGCAAACAGCCTTTGGCGACCCGGCGCACAGTGACACATTATCGGACTGTGTAAAGTAAAAGCTATCCGTTCCCGCTTCGGGCGTCGTCATCGAAGTCACTCGTCCGAGTCCATCATAATTGAAAACTCGGGCCTGCAACCCCTGAATGACCTGCGTCAAATTACCCGCTACGTTATAGCTATAAAGCGTTACTTGCGGTGTCGAGAATAGAGATCCGGCGTCGAAGCCGCCGATAAGGCTCGACCCCGATGCGGTGTAAAAAGAGCCGTCGGGGAAATCATTAGGATCGGCTGAGGTCGCCGCCGCGGATAGCGAATAATTGGTTTGGGAGCCGCCCTGCTTCGCGGTGATCGTGACCGCGCTGCCCGAAGCGGAAGCGGACACAAGCGAGTCGATGTTGCCGTTTGAATTGATTGCACTCGCCAACGCTGTAGCAATCGAAGAGGAAGTGCTCCCCTGGCCATACGAGACGGACGATAAAACTCCGTTGACGGTAATGGACACGGTTCCGTAGTCGTAGCGTGTTACGTATCTGCCACAATCGCCGCCCGCGAGGTGCTGTGTGCACACTTGGGCCGACTGCTCATAACCACTGATGGTCACAGAACCGCTCCCCGGAGTCTTCCCCGTGGCTGGCTCGTCCACTTCGATGATCTGTCCGAAGCCATCCAGCCATTCCTGCCGCTTCTTTGTCCCCGATTCGTCAACCGTCATCACTGGATAGCCATAGCCGTACATCGAAGTCGATCCCTGCTGATTAGTCAGTCCTCCGCCACCACCTGAGCCACTTACAGCAGGACCATAAAAAATGTTGGCAACCTGGTTGTCTGGATGCGTGACCGATGTTTGCCGGTCGGCGCCGTCATAGCCATAAGTTTCGAAAACATGGCTTGGGTCTGAAGGGTTCACATAGGCATGGCTCACGCTCTGAACTCGGCCGATTCCGTCATAGGCCGTATCCACGTTGATCGCACCACCGGGAGCATTCACGAGCTTTTCGTTGATCTTTCGTCCCCAACTGTCGAGGCTGACTTGGCTATGCACACAACTAGAGCAACCAGTAGACGCAGACGTGTCCCCGACCGCAGCGTAGGCGTCGGCTTGCGCGGCACCATTGTAGGTCGCTAGTTTCCAGCCGAAGGGGTAGACAGTCTGCGAGGGACGGTCAAGCGTGGGCCCGCTCGGCGAGTCCCAAAAGAAATAGGAAGTGGTGGCGTTATTCGGGTCCGTGGTGAACGAGCGCTTGCCGCTGCCAAAGTAGTAGCCAAAAGTTGTTGTCAGTCCGCCCGCGGTAACGCTCGTAGGGTAGGAGTTCGTGGCCGTGGGAGGAGTGTACGAAGACATTGACGCCGCGCCCGTCTCGTTGAAGAACCTATCCGCGTAGCTGTAACAGGTTGGGTTCCCAGCAGGATCAACGCTCTGTACCACTTGACCCGTCGTGTCATACAGCAGCGACGCTGTTAAATAAGTGGTTCCGCTCACCCAACGTTGGATTTGAGTTGGATTTCCCCGGGCCGAATTCCCGATTCCAAAACCAGTGTCATCATGATTCACGACACCGCTAGCTGGCACCAACCCGCTCGGTCCGCCGCATACGTTTGTACCGTAAGAATCGTAGGTGATGTTGGTTTGGCTTACTTTGCTTCCGCCTCCGGTGCAAGTAGGATCAGATCCTGAGTTACTGCAAAGCGTGATACTCGCCGGTTTATTGATGATGTTCGTTCCGGGGCTGGCATAGGTGATGTAAGTTGCCCGGTCAGGAACTGACGGAAAACTCGGATTCGTCCCAGGATAGAACTTCCACTCCTGAATGCCAGTGATGTTTCCTCTTTGTGGCGAGTCGTATGTGTAGGCGACCTTTTTCGAAAGACTCGTTCCTCCAGGCGCGGGCACCGAGGTCATTCGGGAAAGCAATCTAACGTATCCCGCCCCGACGCAGCCTGAAAATGGACAAGAATTCGAGAAGTCGTAGGTGTTCGTTACGGTCTCAAGAGAATTACCCAAACCGTCAGTGCCTTGAACCTGAACGGGCCATACGCCATTGTTAAGCGTGAACGTATACACCGTGGAAGCCCCGCTTGGCTTAGAGACGGCTACCCTCTCTTGACAGCCTACTTGCGACGAACTGCAAGTCGAGAGAACTTGAGGGGAATACGACCAGAAGCCACCCGCTGACTGTCGAGTGTAAAGCCATCGCGACTTATTACCGTAGGAGTCTGTGAAGGGGGTATAGGTGTAGGCGATCTGCCCTCCGGTTGGGAGGGTCACGCTTATCAGTGTTCCGTAGTACGCACTCTGTCCGGCCGGAGAGCCGCACGCGCTATTATTTGTACTAGAATCGCAGTCGTACTTGAACTGATATTCCGTATTGTCCGGCAGCACGACCGCATCAACCACCTGCACCGTGCAATTTGTCGTACATTCTGTAACGCCCGACTGCCCGAACTGTGTTTTCACCGGAATTACGGCTCTTCCGATTTGGTAGTTCGAGGACCAGCCTCCAGAGTTCAAAACGTATATGTCGTTGGACAGGACCGTGCGACCAAGCGTGTCGATGAAGATGTTTCCACCGTTGAACGTCGAATAGTTTCCGTTCGCGTCTTTTGCTGTGATCTCATTATTGTGCGAGTCAGTCACGTAAGGCGACTGCGCCGCGAGCGTTCCATCGGGGGCATAAATCATGGCATTCGTGTAGTTCGTAACATACATGTGAAAACCAGACGAATCTGCGGCAAGAGCGTCGCCAGACGACGTTCCCCCGCTGCATCCGCTGCCCGCGCTCATGGTTGTAATCGGGAAATTGTGCCCGATGCCCAGAGGATCGATCCAATTGAAATTGGAGTATTGGGTCCAGCACAAGGGGATAGCAGTCGCGGTGTAGTTCACACTCAACCAATTAGGCGTCACAGTGCGCCAACCTGTGTAATAGGGCGGACCTGACGGCTGCCAAACATGTGATGGACTAACACTCCAAATGTTGCTGTCATAAGCTAAGAAATATCTTTCTGGACGACCGCCCGGCCTTTGGGCAAAAGTTCCCAGATCGATCTCCAGGTGCAACCCACCTGTGGCGTTTTCCACAAATCCGAGCTCAACAGGCTCTGGAGCTACGTACGGCCGCTGTCCAGTTTGGGCCTTCGCCACACCGCTTCCAATTGTGAACAAACACGCGACGCTGAGCGGCAGGAGACATTCTCGACCAGCAAGGTGCGCTAGCAACTGAATCAGATTCTCGAAAAAGTGCGAAGCTGTAGTCTTTTCGCTCAGCTTGATCACAGCACGCCTCCCAAGTCTGGCCGACTATTTTCTTGATCGTCTATTGGGCAAAATCCGAGTCTTGCAATCCTGAGTTAAAGGTGACCTGATTCAGCTGAATTGAATACGTGCGCTGTCCCGTTGCCACTTCAGTGATAGAAAACGGGACAAGAATGCCGTTGACGGCGCGATAGTCAGAAAACTGCGTTTCCCGTGGATAGTCGATGGTCGAGGCGCTTGCGGGGTGTACCATGTCCAGCGTACTCACAATCTGAAACGTTGTGGCGTCAATAAAGAAGTCCCTCGCCGTGAGTTTCGAGACGATCCCGCTCGGATCAAGGTTTGACGAAAATGTCTTTTGTGTCCGAATATGATGGACTTGGGCGCCGTTCTTTGTTTCCAGACCAACATAGATAAGGCTTGCCGCTGCGTCTTGGGGAAGCTGCGAAATAAAGTAGATGGGAAGAGTCAAATTCCCAACGTTAAGCGTGTTGTGGTACGGAATCTTGGTGACGGTGCCGTCGGCGTCTTTCTCAAAACCTGCGCCATTGCTCACAGCCCATGACCGCGCGCCGTTCTGGAGTATGGCGTCTAAACGGAACTGACCTAATCCTCGTCCTTTAACTGAGACGGTCCCTTGAACCTCTTCGCCACCCCAGTAATATGTGATGTTCCCCGAGCCAGTGACGTCTTGAATGGCGCTGAGCGCAGCCGGCCCGCCTGCCGCTTTGAGAGTTTGCGCAAGAACCGTCAGAGCTTGTGGATCGCGTTGGACCGACGTGGCGGCTGTTTGTTGAGTTGCAGAAGGCTGCGCAGCGGAAAGGACAAGAAGGAAAACAAACGAGCCAAAGCGGAGACGCATGGACCCACCTCCAAGAAAAGGATGGTGGGCTTTTACACCGCTAGATATGGGGGAGTCAATAGTACTTAATCGTGGTCCGTCAGACTCTACAGTCCATTAACGTACATAAGCCGCGTAGGCTTCAGACCCGTCTCTTCTGGCGGCTATTTGAAAACCACTACAAGCTTTCCATCCTTAACTTGCAGATCGCGCAGATTCGTCGGCAACCGCATTAATTCCTGCGTCTCGGGCGTAGCAACCATCTGTTCCACAGCCCGCTTGAGGGATGCCTTCGGTATGGAAAGCGATCCGATTTTTCCACTTACCGGCTCGAAATCCAAATAGCCGTTCGCACTACGGACCTTCCCTTCCAATACGAACGTCAGGTCTTTTCCGTGAAAATTCGCCAACAAATACAACCGCAAGCGGTCCTCGCTCAGATTCACTCTCAGGTCGCGCACCGTCGCGGCACCGTCTGCCGATGCCTTGCTGGTGTTGACCTGAAGATATTCCTTGAGGAGGGAGTTCAGCTCCGTTTCGTCTGCTTGAACCATACCCTGCGTGCCGCTTGCTGCCTCCGTCTGAGCTTTCTCGAGTTCCCGTCGGAGTCGTTGAGCTGCGGCAGGGTCAGTATGGATGGCGGGGGGAGGCGCAGTATGCAAGATTAGGGCCAAGGTGCCTAGCACGACGACGAGCGCAGCCCCAAGAACTCCGGCCACGACGAAGACTACTAATCTCCACCTGCTCCTGCGCTCATGCGCTGCCCGCTCCTGTCGCAGTCGTTGACCCATTCGCCCCACTCCCCCTGTCTTGAGTATCCGCGAAACTCTGACAAAATTGAGTGAGGAAGTCTATCCCAACTTGTCGACACTGGAACTCGAAAGGCGGGATGCCAAGGCGCGCGTCTATCGTAGCAAGAGCGTAGAACGCCGATAATCAGTGATCAGGTACCATACGATTCGATGGCCGCGATTCCCCCTGCCCTCGATGCACCAACTCGGCGATGGTCACGACCGACACGCCGATTTCGATCTCGCCCTGAACCGCCTTCACTTGTTCTAGGATTTCCCGAACGGTATGGCCTCGGCGTTCGGCAGCGATAATGATGCTTGAGTCGAGGACTATTCCCACGCTGGCGGGTTCCACGGCTTACGGTGGCTGAGAATTTCTTCAACGTCTTCCGCGAAGTCTGGATCGAGGACCGGGGCTTTGCCGGTTTCTTCTTCGTGTGCTTTGGCCAACGCGATACATTCGGAGATGCTGCGACGCACCGGCTCGGCGGCATGAAGGATCGCCACGGGTCGCTCGCCATTCTCGATGATGATCTTCGCGCCCGCACGCACACGTGCCATCAGCGCAGCAAAGTCGCTCGCCGCTTCCGCCTCGGAGATGTGAATCACGTCCTTAGCCATGAAGCGATTATACACCGTTATCTGCTGATGCTGTGCCCTTCTGTCTGGATATGCTCGTGCACCTGGCTTCGTGCGGATGACGGCTCGATCTCGCGCGCCGAGGATACGGACTCGCGGCTCGGTTCGATTGCGGATCGGTGCGACACGTCGCGCCCGAGTTGATCGGCAAGCTGGCCTTTGTCGTTCGTGTAGACCTGCGCATCGTAGCGTCCACGCGATACCGCCACATACGCTACCCGGCGATTCACGAGTTTTTCTCCCGCTTGCTCGGTGTCAATGTGAACGAGCACGCGGTCGGCGGTTTGTCCCTGGCTGCTGTGGCTCGTCACTGCATAGCCGTAGTCGAGATGCCGATTGTCTTTTATGTTGAATGCGACGGTCCGGCCTGAGTCGAGCCGCAGTTGCAGGTTGCCGCTATCGTCGATCTTTTCAATGGTGCCTAGCTCGCGGTTCGCGATGTGTCGCTCCCGATTCGGCGCTGTGAACTGCACGCGGTCGCCTTGACTGAATCCGCGCTCTGTCTCGCGGTAGAGCGTAACGCCATGCAACCGGCGCGGGTCGTAACTCACTTGCTCGCCGTCCTCACGTTTCACCGTCACCATATTCTCTTTCTCGTTCGCGCGCTCGACGCGTGCATACTCTCCCGCCTCGATGCCGTGCGTCTTGCTGCCTCTCGTGTAGCGCACAACGTCACCCGGTTGGTATTGCGCGGCCCACTGCCGGTCCGCCCCGGTAACCTCTTGCCGAGCCACAAGCACTCGCTGCTTGTGTTCTTTTATTTCAACCTGGCCCTTGCTCTGCATCGTCCGGTGAATCGCTTCGTTAATCTCGCGGCGGGATTGATTGTCGGGGGAAACCACTAGCGTGCCTTCGGGTTTAGTCGCATAGTCGTTTGCGATTTCCTTTAGCCGCTCGTCGCGGTCGGGGATTTCATGCACGCGGCCCTGCGTATCCAGTCCTTCGATTGCTTCCCGCACATTGCCACGCGAGAGTTGCTCCACCACTTCTTTGAGTGCCGGGTCTTTCTGGCGTACGATCTCATCAAGCCGTGCCGTCTCGATCCCCGCTTCTTGGAGCTGCCGATATGGTCGGCCCGCTTCTACGGCTTCATGCTGGCGTGTGTCACCTACCAGCAGCACGCGGTCGTTTTCCCTTAGCCGATGGAGGAACTCATTCATCTGCTTCGTACTCGCGAGACTCGATTCGTCGAGAACGTAGAGGCGTTCTTGTCCGCCGTGCGGCTCTTCGCTCCGTGTCAGATGCCGCTGCAATGTGCTCGATTCGATTCCCGCTTCTCCGAGTTTTTGCGCTGCGCGCGATGTCGGCGCGAAGCCTTCCACCTTATAGCCCTCTCGCTCGGCGGCTTCGCGGATCGCAA
>Ga0207416_1000984_pt1 | contig 41750 bp, 34 predicted proteins | sample PaiPotPPM11metaG_FD_184107 | JGI IMG/M metagenome (GOLD analysis project Ga0207416, IMG submission 184107) | Iron sulfur acid spring bacterial and archeal communities from Banff, Canada, to study Microbial Dark Matter (Phase II) - Paint Pots PPM... ...
CCGGTGGCCCTGGTGTGGATGCCGGGGGTGCCCTTGCGTCTCGGGTTTACGGCGGCTAGCTGAGTGCGGATGATCCACCTGGCCCGGGCGCTGAGGCTGGGCTGCTGTGCTGGCATGGGTGCCTCCTTGCGGGTGACGCGCGATCCCATGACGAACTACTTGCTGAGTGTATACTATGAGCGTATTGTCAGGGCCCATGAGCGTTTCTTTGGCGTTGCTTGGCCTGCTGGAGCGGGAGCCGAGCCACGGCTATGACCTCAAACGGGAGTACGACGCCTACTTCGGCCACGGCAAGCCGCTGTCCTTTGGCCAGCTCTACGCGACCCTGGCCCGGCTCGACCGGGACGGCAAGGCGATCGCCGGGCCGGCCGAGCCCGGCGGAGGACCTGACCGCAAGCGCTACGTGATCACCGATGCCGGGACCGCGGATGTCGAGCAGTGGCTGTCCGAGCCGGCTCCGCCCGAGCCGGGCCTGCAGAGCACCCTGTTCACCAAGGTGCTGCTCGCGGTGATGCTCGGCCGCCCGGCCATCCGCTTCCTGGACCTGCAGCGGGCGGCGCACCTGCAGCGGATGCATGAGCTGACCGAACTGAAGCGCAGCGACAACATGGCCGATGTGCTGCTCGCCGATCACGGCCTGTACCACCTGGAGGCGGACCTGCGGTGGATCGATCACACGGCGGCCCGGCTGGACCGCCTCACCCAGGCGGTGCGGCGGTGAGCGCGGCGATCATCGAGGCGATCATCGAGGCGCGCGGCGTGGCGAAGTCGTTCGGCCCGACCCCGGCGCTACGCGGCGCCGCGGTCAGCGCGGCTCGCGGCGAGATTCTCGCCGTCATGGGTCCAAGCGGGTCGGGTAAGTCGACGCTGCTCCACTGCCTGGCCGGCATTCTGGTGCCCGACCAGGGTGAGGTGTGGTTTGCCGGGAGACGGCTGGACACCCGTTCCGAGGCCGAGCGCAGCGCGCTGCGGCGGGACCGGTTTGGGTTCATCTTCCAGTCGGGCCAGCTCGTCCCCGAGCTGACCGCCGAGGAGAACGTGGCCATGCCGCTGCTGTGGTCCGGCACCCGCCACGGGGCGGCCTTGGCCCGGGCCAGGGAATGGCTCGGCCGGCTTGGCCTTGAGGGACTGGAGCGCCGCAGGTCCGGTCAGCTGTCCGGCGGGCAGGCGCAGCGCGTCGCGCTGGCCCGGGGCATGGTCGCGGGGCCGGACATCATCTTCGCCGACGAGCCGACCGGCTCGCTTGACTCGGTATCGGGGGAAGGCGTGATGAACCTGCTGACCGACGCCGCCCGCCAGGAAGGGACCACGGTCATCCTGGTCACCCACGAAGCCCGGGTCGCCGCCTACGCCGACCGGTACGTCGTCGTCCGCGACGGGACCGTCAGCACGCTCACGGGCGCGGCGCCGTGATCCGCCTCGGCCTGCGCCTCGCCTTCAGCGGCGGCCGGGAGGCCGCCGTCCGGCTGGTGGTGCTGACCGCCGCGGTCGGGCTGGGGGTCGGGCTGCTGCTGATCGCGGTATCCGGCATTAACGCGGTCAACCGCCAGAACGACCGTTACGCGTGGTTCTTCACGGGTAACCCGGGCGTGCCGTCCGGTTTCGCGAACCCCCACGCGAAGTCACTCGGGGGGACCACCGCGGAGACCTCAAGCGGCACGCCCGCCGACCCGATGTGGTGGCTGCTCCGCGACGACCTGTTCGACGGGCAGGTCATCTACCGAGTCGACCTCGCCGCGACCGGTCCGTCGTCGCCGGTGCCGCCCGGGATTCCCCGTGATCCAGGCCCGGGCCAGTACTACGCCTCGCCCGGGCTGGCCGCGCTCCTGAAGGCAACCCCGGCCAGCGAGCTCGGCGACCGCTACCCCGGCCACCTAGCCGGCACGATCGGCGACGCCGCGCTGCCGTCACCCGACTCGCTGGTCATCATCGTGGGGGACACTGCCGCACAGCTCGAGCAGGCACCGGGCGCGGTGCGGGCCACCTCGATCTCGACCACGCCGCCAAGCGGCTGCAATGGCGACAGCTGCGTGCTCGGCCTGGGTATCGACGCGAAGGGGCTGGACCTGGTCCTGCCGGTGGTGGCGCTGGCAATGCTCGTTCCCGTGCTGGTCTTCATCGCGACCGCGACCCGGTTGTCGGCCGCCCGCCGCGAGCAGCGGTTCGCCGCGATGCGGCTGACCGGCGCCGCGCCGAAGCAGATCTCGGTGATCGCGGCCGTCGAGTCCACGGTGGCCGCCGTCGGCGGCATCGCCGCGGGGTTCGGGATCTTCTTCGGCCTGCGGGGCCCGCTCGCGGCGATTCCGTTCACCGGCGAACCGTTCTTCCCCGGCGACCTATCGCTTCGCCTGCCCGACATCCTCATCGTGGCGATCGGCGTGCCGGTGGCTGCCATCGCGACGGTCCGGCTGGCGCTGCATCGGGTGCAAGTCTCACCGCTCGGGGTCACCCGCCGGGTGACCCCCGAGCCGCCGGGGGCCTGGCGGGTGCTCCCGCTGCTGGCGGGACTGGCCGAGCTCGGTTTCTGGGTGGTGCGCGGCGTCCCGCGGACCATCCACGGCCAGGTCCAGGCCCTTCTGCCCGGATTCGCGCTGGTCATGGCGGGCCTAGTGCTGGCCGGCCCGTGGGTGACCATGGCCGGGGCGCGGATCATGGCCCGGCGGACCAGCCGCGCGGCGACGCTCATCGCCGCGCGGCGTCTCGCGGACAATCCCCGGGCTTCTTTCCGGGCGGTCAGCGGACTGGTCCTCGCGCTGTTCATCACCACCGTGGCCGCCGCCACCATCAGCACCCAAGATGCCAAGGACGGGACCACGCAGGTCGGCGGCGCCACGGCGAGCAACATCCTGGTGGACATGAACCAGGGAAGTTATACCCGGGCGGCGGGCTACGAGGTGCACCCGGCACTGGGGTCCGCCCCGTCAGCCGCCTTGCTGACGCGGCTGCGCGGGATCCGCGGCGTCGACACCGCGCTCGTGCTCTACGCGGACCCGGGCCTTACCCTCCCCGGTTCCGCCAAGATCAACGGTCACCGAGAGCAGGATCAGGCCGGCCTGGTCTCATGTGCCCAGCTCGCGAAGGTTCCCGCCCTCGGCCGCTGCCCGGCGGGGGCGGCGGTGGCCGTCGTCGACACCAACATAGGAGACACGGACCTGGCCACGGCCATCTGGCCGGCCGCGCACGTTTCCGCCCAGCAACTGGACCGCCTCGGCGCGCTTGGCGTTTTCGTCCCCACCAACGGGTCCACGCGGGCCGTCGAGCAGGCCCGCACCCTGCTCGAGACCGCTTACCCGGACGCCAGCGGGCCGACCACCTTCGCCGAGACCAGCATCCATGCTTCGTGGCGCGACGTCATGTACCGGCAGCTCGCCGACGTGGTCATCCTGGTCAGCCTGCCGGTCGCCGGCTGCACGCTGGCGGCGAGCATCGCCGCCGGGCTGGCGGACCGTAAGCGGCCGTTTAGCATGATGCGCCTCGCCGGAGCTCCGTTCGGCCTGCTCGCACGCGTGATCGCGCTGGAAAGCGCCGTGCCCCTGGTGGCGGTCGCCGTGGTGGCGATCGGCATCGGCTTCGGCGTGTCCGCGATGTACGCGGCCACGCAGCTAGGGCACCCACTGGTGGCGCCGGCCGCCGCCTACTATCTGCTCACCGCGGCCGGGATCGCGGCGTCCCTTGGGATTATCGCGGCCACATTCCCGCTGCTGTGGCGGGTCACCGCCCCTGAGGTGGCGAGGAACGAATGATCCCCATGCTCACGGGCGCGGCACCATGATCCGCCTCGGCCTGCGCCTCGCCTTCAGCGGCGGTCGGGAGGCCGCCGTCCGGCTGGTCATCCTGGCGGCCGCCGTCGCGCTTGGCACCGGGCTCCTGCTGACCGCGCTGTCCGGAATCAACGCGGTCAACAGCCAGAATGCGCGCTACGCCTGGCTCAACAGCGGGCCCGCGCACGAAAGGCCCACCGGCGGGGATCCGCTGTGGGCGATGGTCACCGCCGACGGCTTCGACGGCCAGTCGATTATCAAGGTCGACGTCGCCGCCACCGGCCCGACGTCGCCGGTCCCGCCCGGCATCCCCCAGCTGCCGGGACCGGGCCAGTACTACGCCTCCCCCGCCCTCGCGCGCCTGCTCAAAAGCACCCCGAGTGACGAACTGGCCGCCCGCTACCCCGGGCATCAGGTCGGGTTGATCGGCGACGCTGCCCTCCCGTCGCCGGACAGCCTGATCATCGTCGTCGGTCATCCGGCCGCCCAGCTCTCCCGGGTCAAGGGCGCCGGCGAGGTGTGGAGCATCAATACCACCCCGCCGAGCAGTTGCACCGGAAGCAACTGCGAGATCAGGATGGGTACCCAGTCCAGGGCCATCGACCTCATCGTGTCCGTGGTGACCCTTGCGCTGCTTTTTCCCGTGCTGATCTTCATCGCCACCGCGACCCGGCTGTCGGCGGCCCGCCGCGAGCAGCGGTTCGCCGCGATGCGGCTGACGGGTGCCGCCCCGAGGCAGATCTCGCTGATCGCGGCGGTCGAGTCCGCCGTGGCGGGCGTCGCGGGTACCGCCGCCGGCTTCGGGATCTTCTTCGCGCTGCGCGTCCCGCTCGCGGCCATCCCTTTCACCGGGCAGCGGTTCTTCCCCGGCGACTTGTCGCTTAACGTCCCCGACATCCTGCTGATCGGGTTCGGCATACCGGCCGCCGCCGCGGTAACCGCCAGGATCACGCTGCGGCGGGTGCGCCGCGCACCGCTCGGCGTGACCCGCCGCGTCACGCCGACACCGCCCACGGGGTGGCGCGCGCTCCCGCTGCTGGCCGGCCTGGCCGACCTGGCGTACTACGTCGCGGCCGGAAGCCCGTCGTCGATCCCCGGCCAGATCCTGGCCTACCTGCCCGGCTTCGCCCTGATCATGGTCGGTCTGGTCCTGATCGGGCCGTGGCTGACCAGGATCGGAGCGTCCGCGCTGACCCGGCGGGCCGGCCGTCCCGCCACGCTCATCGCGGCTCGCCGGCTCGCCGACGACCCCCGGGCCGGCTTCCGCGCGGTCACCGGCCTGGTGCTCGCCCTGTTCGTCACTACCGTCGCCGTCGCGGTCATCACCACGATCGATGCGAAACGCGGAGCGCCGCCACTCGGCCAGGCGGCTGGCGCCACGGTGCTTGACCAGTTCACCCTTGAGCGGGCGGGCCTGCCGCCAGCCCCGTCGGCCGGGACGCTCGCCCGCCTGAACGCGACCAGCGGCGTGCGGGGCACGGCGGTGATCCACCTCGACGCGCCCGGTCTCACGATTCCCTCGACCCTAATCGGCGAGCAGGCCGGAACCCATCCGGTCCCGGCCAGCATGACCGGGCTGGTCTCATGCGCCCAGCTCGCCCGAATACCGGCGCTCGGCCGCTGCCCGGGAGGCGCCCAGGCGGTGGCGCTCCCTGACCTCAGCAGCTTCATCGCCTCCCCGAGGACGCAGCAGACCACCTGGCCCGCGGCACCGATCTCGGCGATGCGCCTGCAGGACCTCCCGGCCGTCACGATCGCGGTCGCCACGAACGGGTCGGCGCAGGCGGTGGAGCGGGCCAGGACCGCACTCGAGCTTGACTATCCCTACCGGCAAACGCCGGACACCATCGGCGAGATCGGCGCGTCCTTGCCAAGCACTCAGACCGACCGCGCCTACCAGCAGCTCGCCGACGTCGTGGTGCTGCTCAGCTTGCCCATCGCGGGCTGCACGCTGGCGGCGAGCGTGGCCGCGGGCCTGACCGACCGCAAGCGGGCGTTCAGCATGCTCCGCCTCACGGGCGGCTCGCTTGGCCTACTGCGCCGCGTGGTCCTGCTGGAAAGCGCCGTCCCGCTCCTCGCCGTCGCCGCGTTCTCCATCGGGATCGGCTTCCTGGCCGCCGCGCTGTTCGCGAAATCGCAGCTCAGCTACTCGCTGGTGCCGCCTGAGGCCGCGTACTACCTGCTCACCGCGGCCGGGATGGCGGTGTCACTTGGCATCATTGCCGCCACCTTCCCGCTCCTGGCTCGCATCACCGGTCCGGAAGTGGCGAGGAATGAATGACCCGCTGGCAGTGGGGTTGCGCAGGCTTGCCGGGCGGTCAGACGACCATGCGCTGCACGACGAGGTAGACGCCGAGCGCGATCAGGGCGATGCCGGCGACGCGTTCGGCGGCCTCGCGATATCGTCCGGGAATCCGGTCGCCCAGGCGCGTCCCTAGCTGCGCAGCGAGGAACGCCTGGGCGCCGATGGCGGCCACCACCGGGATCAGCGGCAGGTGAGTGAGCCCGAGGCTGAAGCCGACAGCCAGTTCGTCCAGGCTGATGCTGATCCCCAGCGCCACTAGTGCTGTACCGCGAGCGGTGGTAAGCCTGCCCGCGTGCTCCTCTTCGTCGTCTGCGTCACCGTGCAGCAGCATCCAGGCGCCAATGACGATGACAGCCGCCGCGGCGATGTAGTCGGCAGCATTGCCGACGGCGCGGGCGAGAGGAGCGCCGACTGCTACGCCAATCAGCGGCATTCCGGCCTCGAAGAGCAGGAACAGCAGCGAGATCCGCCAGCGCGTCGCGGCGGTGAGCTTGCCGGAGGCGCCGATAGCGGAGGCGACCGCGAAAGAATCCAGCCCGAGCGGCAGGACGAAGGCCACGAGCTTGCCGATCATTGGTCAGGGCCTCACGACGGTGCCGCGCGAGAGGTCCAGGTGAGGCTGCCCGTCTCGGGGAGGTCGCGGGCGATCGCGTCTGCCACCTCGCGGCCGAGCGCGTCACTCGCGCGCACGGTCAGGTCAGGATCGACCCAGCCCTCCACCTCGACTTGTAGCGCCAGGCCGGTGGCGGCCAGCCCGACCGCGCTTACGCCCACGGCCCGGTTCGCCGCCCGCCGGTCGGTGGCGTCATCGCGGGTCCTGGGCAGCGGGAACGCCACTGCCGGGTCACGTACTCCGGTGTCCTTATGCACGTGGTCAGGCTAATCCGGGTGGGTGGGTGAACGGGAAGTACGCAACAACCCGGGCCCCGCCACTGAGGTGGCGGGGCCCGGGTCGTTGAGTGGGCTAGGTCAGCCGATGATCATGCGGTTACGACCCAGAGGGGTTGTCCCACTGATGGTGAGGGCGACCCCTGCGGTGTCCCGGAGGCGTCGTCGCCGTCGCCGTCGCCGTCGCCGATGCCGATGCCGATGCCGACGGCGATGCGGTCGATGATGCAGTTGGCGTTGCGGTTGGCGTTGCGGTTGGTGGTGGCATTGTTGCGGTTGTGTTGGATGCCGTCTGCACCGTGGTGTTGAAGGCCGCCGCGACGGCCGCGCCGTTGCCGTCGAGGGTGACCGTGACCGGGTTGGTCAGGCCGTAGTTCTGGCAGCCGAGGTTCGTGAAGGACATGTTGAGCCTGTTCGCCATGAAGTTGAGCAGGTTGTTACCCACCCCCGGCACCGGGGAGGAGCCGGTCGCGAGCAGCGTCTGGTTAGCCGCCAGGAACGGGGTCTGGATGTTGACCATGTTCTGGCAGTACATCGCCGGGCTGTCGTTGCGGTTGTTCTGCTGGTTGATCGCAGTCTGGCCGACTTCCGCCCGGTACAAGTTGGTCTTGCTGACATCGAACTGGCCCTGAGCGTTCAGCACCATCTCGTCGTTCTCCGGGACCAGCGCCGCAATGGCCGGCTGGTTCTTCGCGGCCAGAAGCTCGTCCAGCGCCTGGGAGGACGTCATCTGGTTGTTGTTGCCCAGGTCCGGGGCCATGAACGGGGTGCAGCCGAGCGTCGGGTCAATGAACCCGTCGAGCAGGATGTTGTCACTGCCGTTCGCCAGCGTCTGGGCGCCAGCAAGAGTGCCCGTGTTCGCCGTGGTGTCCTGCGCGGTTTGCCCGGTCGCCGGGTTCAGCAGGTACAAGCTGGTCACGTTGTCCGACTGGTCCTGGTCGATCATGTCGAAGTTGCGCGTGACCGGGCAGTCCTGGCCAGTGCCAAGATTGCCACCAGAGGCGACGATCTTGGTAGAGGTCCCCGCCGACGGAACCGTCAGCCTGCCTTCACGCTCGAGCCGGAACGCTTCGTTGAAGAAGTTGGTCCCGTTGCAGAACGACACCTGGCCGAACACCGAGCCGTTTTGGCCGTTGACGCAGTTGCCCTGCTGAAGGGCGTTCGCGGTGGCGCCGACCTGGGTGAGGTCCGTGCCGTTGAACCCGAAGTCGATCGTGACCACCGCGTTCTGCGGCAGGGTGGGCACCGTCGGTGCGACGGCCGCCGTGGTGCCCTGCGTGATGACCAGCGGGTTGTAGACGTACAGCTGCCCGGTCTGCGGGTTCAGGATCGTCGCCTGGACGAACGCGCCAAGGTTGGTCGCGTTGGCCATGGTGCAGCCAGACTGCGCCGGAGTCATCCCGTTGGGGCCGGTGAGCTGGTACGGGGTCGCCAGACCCTGCGCGGACAGCGGGTTCGCCGGGACGATGATGGAACAGTTGACGTTGGCCGCCGTCGTCGTGGCGGTGGCCGTGCTGGTCGCCGTCGCGCTCGGGCACGGTGTCGCCGTCGCGGAACTGGTCGGCGTCGCGGTTGTCGTTCCGGTGGCGGCCGTCGTCGCGGTGGCCGTGCCGGAGGCGGTCGTCGTCGGGGTCGCCGTGCCTGAGGCAGCCGCCGTGCCCGTGCCGGTGGCGGCCGTCGTCGGGGTCGCCGTGCCTGAGGCAGCCGCTGTGGGCGACGCTGTGCCGCCTCCGTGGTGGTGTGCTGCGTTGGCAGGCTTGGCCGGCACTACATACGCGGCCGGCGAGGCGCAGTTAGCATTCGCCGCGTCAGCAATGTTGTTCGTGCCGGAGTGGTTGAGGGCGACGAAGGCACCCACCACGACGGCCAGTGCCACCGGTATGGCGACAGGGACTGCGAAGCGCGACAGCGGGCTTCGTGACCGACGCCCCACGGATCGATGCCTCCTCGGCATGCAATCCACCTCCAGGTCTTAGGAATGTTGTGTGTGTTCCTTCTCGCTCTCGACTGGAGACGGTAGACCTCAGACGAGCCTCATAGGGGCGGTTACTGAAGTCGTAAGCTTTGCGGCTTCACTTGCCGCCCGTCCAGTGAATTCCAGCGAGAATTCTTACCGAAAAATAACGTCACAGGAGAATAGCGAGATACGGCCTTGACTTAGCCGACACAGGCATCATGCCGCCGAGGCGTAGCGGGCTCCCACCCCCTGGAATGTAACGATAAGCTTCGATCGATCCGGCCCCTGGGCCGACGCCGCCGCCATGCGGACCGATGCCTGAGCTGGCATGCAATCCACCTCCGGGTCTAGGAAGTACTGGTCGTCGACGCTCCCGAGACGACAGGGTAGACCCTGACGAGGTCATAAAGCGGCGATAACGGAGAAGTAACCATCTCTCACTCATCGACCATGACCGTTCACATAACGTAACGATAAATCTCGCGTAAAAAAGTCGGCCGCGATTGAACCGGATGCCTCATCCGACCGTTCATACCTACCTCCACGGGGTCGGCGGCGAGTGCGCGCTCCGCACCAGCGGCCGGACAGTCTGTCACTTTTCCGTAATCGCCCCTTTATCCCCCCGTTAGGGTCTATGGTGTGCTCTCGGGAGCGTCGACGACCAGACCTTTCGCTAGACATGGAGGTGGATTGCATGCCCAGACCGGCATCGGTCCGCGTCACGGCGTCGTCGGCCGGGAAGACGGGCAGGGCGCCTCGCCGCTGGCTCGCTCGGCACTCTTCGTTGCCGCCATGGTCCGGCTAGTCCGTAACCGCGGCGCCTAGAGCCCGGCAAGCCTGTTCTAAAGCAACAAAACCATCAGAGAGCGCCGCGAGCAGAGGCGAGGTCACCAGGATCTCGTTTCTGTTATTTCTGGCGCCCTTATCCGGCACACAGTCCGCGACGAAGGCGGATCCACTGTCGGAATGGCAGACGATGCCAAAGCAGTGAACCAGCGAAATTCGATGTGATTCATGTTGAACCGGGGGCCATCGAGGTCCGTTCAATCTAATGAGCATCGTGATGCTGATCGCGAGCGTCAAACCTGCGGACTCGCGAACGGCTAGCCGCCGGTCACGAAAGCCAAGCACTGAGTTTCTAATCTCCAGGAGGCTCCATGCCCAGAGTGCGAGGCGCCCGACGGCGTTCTCGGAGTGCCAAACGACCGTGGGCTATCGCGGCCGTCGCCGTGGCCCTGATCATCGGCACCGGTGTACTCGTCGCTAACAGCCACGGCACGTCATCGCCGCAGGCCATGCAGACGAGCGCGTGGGTTCGCTTCGACTCCGGCTTTGGCCGCGGCGGTAACGTCATCAGGCCCAGTTCGGGCCAGGGCGGGACCGTCAGTGGCACGGCCGCGCTCAGTTCCCAAGCTCGTCAGCGGCTGGGCGCCAGGCGAGAGACCAGCAAGCAGTGGCTGGCCTCGTACAAGCGCCAGCACACGCAGGAGTATCAGTATTACGTCCGCCACCGGCGCGCCCTCGAGCAGGAGTACCAGGAGCTGCTCAGCCAGTGGCGTCATCACCACCATGGCGGCAGGCCCTCGTCAACTCCCACGCCTACGACAACGCCGACCGCCAGTTCCACCGCCTCGGCAACGGCTACACCTACCGCCACGGCGACAACCCCCACGGCAACGGCAACCGCGTCGCCTTCTACGACACCGACAGCCAGCGCCAGCGCCACCGCGACGGCCACGGCAACAACAGCGTCACCTACCGCCACGGCAACGGCTACGCCTACTGCTACGACGACAACGGCGTCGCCCACCGCCACGGCAACGGCTACGCCTACTGCTACGACGACAACGGCGTCGCCCACCGCCACCGCGACGGCAACGGCCACACCCACTGCCACGGCAACAACAGCGTCACCTACCGCCACGGCAACGGCCACGCCGACCACAACGCCGACGGTTACGCCCACCGGCGTCACTCAAACGACCAGTCCGACCTGGGCCGGCTATGCCGCGACCGGCGCGGCCGGCACGTTCACCAGCGTGGCCGCAAACTGGATGGTGCCGCCGGTGGCCTGCAACGGCACGACGAGCTCCAGCTACGCGGTTGGCCTCGACGGTGACGGCACCAGCACCACTGAGCAGATCGGGACGGAAGGCGACTGCAATGTCGGCTCCGGCTTGTATTCGGGGTGGTACCAGATAGCCCCGAACGCCCCGGTGTTCTTCAAGAACCCCGTGAAGCCAGGGGACGCCATGACGGCCTCGGTCACCTCCCTGGGCGCGGGCAGTTTCGAGCTGACACTCTTCGATATGACCCAGAACTGGACCCAGATAACCCAGCAGACATCGACCGCCGCCACTCTCGGATCCGCCGAGATCGTCGCCCAGGACCCGCCGCAGAACGGCCAGGCACAGCCGCTCTCCAACTTCGGCATCGTCGACTTCCTGGGCGCCGCCATCAACAATGCCGCCATCACGGCCCCCATCAACGAGGTCTCCATGGTCTCGACGGCCGGCAACACCCTGGCTGTCCCGTCCACGATCACCGGAGGAGTCGGCAACTTCGCCGTTGGCTGGGACGCTGCCGACTAGCGGTCAATGCGAAGATTCAAGTGATGCGGGCGACTCGCCCGGCGTAGTCAGATCCCCCGTGCGATCTTTTGAGACTCGCACGGGGGGATCGCTCATTGATCCGCGCCTCACGACGTTGCCACGCGCTGAGAGTCAGCTTCTTTGTCGTAAGGCCGTGCTTGAATCTCGCCATGGCGGAGATCGAGGAATCCTGGGCGCGAGTGACGGCCTGGCTGGCCGCGAACGCCCCGGCCAATTACGCGAGGCTCAGGCCGCCCGCGTTGCCGGCGGAGTTCGACGCGTGCGAGCGCGACTTGAACGTTGCGCTGCCCGTGGAGCTGCGGCGGTTGCTACTGGTCAGCAACGGCGCGGCCGGCTGGGACGCGGATGGCACCTATCACCGGGAAGCCTGGTTCCTGCCCGGCGGCCATCGCCTGCTCTCGGCGGCCGACGTGGCGGATGAGAGCCGGAACCTGGTCGAGACCATGAGCGCTCTCGGCTTGCCCGACCTGATGGGCTCCTGGTGGCATCCGCAGTGGGTGCTGTTCGGTAAGCATGTCGCGGGCGATGGCATGGCCATCGACCAGCGGCCCGGCCCCGGTCAGGGGGCAGTTGGCGAGTTCGAAAACGAAGGCAGCATCAAATTCACCTTGGGACAGTCGCTCGGCGAATACGTCGCAGCGGTGGCGGACTCGCTTGAGAACGGCACGGTCTTCATGTACAGCCGACCGTTCGTCGACGAAGGCAGCCTGCAGTGGGATGTGCTCGACGCCACGGACGAGGAGTACTGAGGCAGACCGTAACTTACATCGGCCCGCGCTGACCGACCCGATCCGCCGCAGTCATCCTCGAGAACGATGCGCCCGGCGGATGCGCTGGTTAACGTCGTTGCGTGACTACGGATCGTCTGGCTGAAGGCGCCGGGGCGACGTCCAGGCGCTGGTTGCCCGCTGGGATCACGGACAGGCAGTGGCCGACCGCCGTCGTGCTCGCCGCTACGGCCGGGGCCGTCGTACTCGCAATGGCGGCCGGGCGGAATGGGCATTCAAGCGGGCGGCAACTGCTCATCCCGCTGCTGGCCTGCGCCCTGGTCGTTGAGTTGCGACGCTGGCCACTGCCGGTGCTCGGGGTGGTGACTGTAGCGGCCGGGGCGTTCGCGGCCGGGGGCAGCAACGTCTCGCTACCGTTCGGTGTATTGCTAGGCATTGCCTTGTATTTTTCCGCCTTGAGCCTGCCCCGGGCCAGATCGATCGCGCTGGCCGTGGCCGTCGCGGCGGTGCTGGGCGGAGCGGTGCTATACGCGGCTTTCGCGGTCAGCACCGCGACCGCCGCGACCGATGCCATCGAGTATTTCGTGCCGCTGGCCGGCGCCTGGTTTATCGCGGACGCCGTGGCGGCGCGCCGGCGCTACCTGGCCGGCCTGGCCTGGCAGGCGGCGCGGGAGCAGGCCCGCGAGGTTCGGGAGGAACGGGTACGCATCGCCCGCGAGATGCACGACGTGGTCGCGCACGCCCTTGCGGTGATCACGGTCCAGGCCGGAGTCGGCCGGTGCCTGGCGGACAAGCAGCCGGAGGAGGCAAGCGCCGCGCTCGGATCGATCGAGACGATCAGCCGGACGGCCCAGGACGAACTGCGCGTCGTGCTCGGACTGTTGCGCGACGGGGAGGCCGGGGACGCGCCGCTGGTGCCGACGCCACGGCTATTCGACATCAAGGACCTGGCCGACACGGTGCGGGCCTCGGGCGTAACCGTGGAACTGCGGATGGAGGGCACCGACCGCCAACTCTCCCCGTCGCTTGAGCTTTCTATCTACCGCGTCGTGCAGGAGGCGCTTACCAACATCGTGAAACACGCGCCCGGCGCCCGGGCGGTGGCCGAGCTGAACGTCTCCGCCCGTAAGGTTCGCCTCGACGTCCGCGACGACGGCGGGCCTGGCGGCGGCCAGGAGCCGGGGACCGGGGTGGGCACGGGCCACGGGATCACCGGAATGCGGGAACGGATCGGCGCGTTCGGCGGATGGCTCGTGGCCGGTCCGGTCGCGGACGGCGGCTTCCAGGTGACCGCCGAGGTCCCGATCGAGGGCGGTCCGCGTTGATCAAGGTGCTCGTCGCCGATGACGAGGCGCTGCTGCGCTCCGCCTTTTCCTCGCTGATCGCGGCTCAGGATGACCTGGAGGTCGTCGGAGCGGCGGCCGACGGCCGGCATGCCTTCGAACTTGCCGAGAAGCTGGGGCCCGACGTCGTCGTGATGGACGTCCGGATGCCGGTCATGGACGGGATCGAGGCGACCAGGCGGATCACCCGCGACCGGTCCGGATCCCGGGTGCTGATCCTGACCACGTTCGACCTGGACGAGTACGTCTTCGAAGCGCTGCGCGCCGGGGCGAGCGGCTTCGCGCTCAAGAGCCGTCCGCCCGAGGAACTGCTGAACGGCATCCGCACGGTCGCCGCCGGCGAGGCACTGCTCGCGCCCAGCGTGACGCGGCGGCTCATCGAGCACTTCACCGACCGCACCAAGGCGGCGGCCAAGACGCCGTGGGGCCTCGACGAGGTCACCGAACGGGAGCGTGAGGTGCTCGCGCTGGTCGCGCGCGGGCTGTCCAATGCCGAGTTGGCGACGACGCTGCACATCACGCTGCCCACGGCCAAGACGCACGTGAGCCGGCTGCTGACCAAGCTGGGCGCCCGCGACCGGACCCAACTCGCCATCCTCGCCTACGAATCGGGAATCGTCGCCCGCTGAGCCCATCCCCGTCAGCGGTCAGAAGTGGAGGGTCTCGCCGAAGACGTAGAGGCCGAGGAGCATCATGGTCACCGGGAGGATCCAGTCACCGTATCCGTCGATGACCTCGGCGACCCGCTTGTAGCGGGAGATGTGGTTGCCGATCATGCACCAGATCGCGATGATCACCGCGAAGACGACGATGCTGACCACGATCTCGCCCGTGTGGATCGTGGCGTAGAAGGGCATGTACGCGGCGATGTCATCGCCGCCGTCGATGATCGTGATCGCGGCGACGCCGTACATTCCGGCGGTAGGAGAGGGACCCTTCGGCTCCTCGCCGCGGCGCCGCGAGCGGATCATGGCTGCCACCAGCCGAGCAGATCAGACGTTTCTCGTGCTCGCTGCCTATGATCTTCTTGCCGCGCTGCGTGGTGACTCTCCCGGCCTCCCACGACGTTCCGGGTGGCTTAGCTAGCTAAGCCAGGGCGTCCTCACCGCTCACTGCCAACCCCGTGGTGGACGCGGAACAGGTTGCCGGGGTCGTAGATGTGCTTGATCTCCAGCAGCCGGACGTAGTTGTCGCCCCAGAAGCTGCGTTGCCAGTCGGGCTGGTGGTAGTCGGTCTCGTTGACATAGCTGCCTGCATCGGGTGCCGCCGCGCGGATGATGTTCATGACCTCCCTGACGGTCCGCTGGCCAGCCTCCGCGAGCTTGACATCGGGTTCGTGGCCGGGCGCGCCCGGGTAGGCGTACTGCTCCCAGGACGCGCACAGGGCCAGCGCGGCCGCGTCGAAGACGGCCGGGTTGATCGCGGTGGCCCGGTCGCGGGCGAGCGCGCTGGCCGCAGCACCCGACAGGGCCTTGTTGAAGTCGAGGCGGAGGCCCCCGGGACGGGATGCGCGGAAGAGGGTGTCGGCAAGCCTGTCAGGGGTGTCCAGGAGCCCGCGGGGCAGCCACTGTGACCCGAACGCGTGCAGGTACCAGGACACTTCGTTCTGGTTTTGCGCATTCCAGAACCGGCCGGGCGGGGCGCCGGGCCGGTCGTCGTGACAGATCGAGTCCGGCGCCAGCTGGCTCCGGGCCTCGTGGTCCCAGATGAGGAAGGGCATGGTGGACGCGGAGACGTCGCAGCGGTAGGCGTCCGGCTGCGCGGTGACCCAGTCCAGGAACGGCGCCCACAGTGCTCGCAGCTGCTCATCGGGCAGGTCCGCGGCGAGCAGGCCGAACTCGGCCGTGTTGGCGGAGGCGAAGGCGACGTGCTCGCCCCAGTGCTCGTCGCACAGGGCCGGCAGGACCGGGGCCAGGCGGCCGAGCAGCCGCCGGAAGTCGGCATCGCTGCTGGCGGTGATGGTGCCGCTGACCCGGCCGAGGGTCTGCGGGGCGGGGTAGGTCGCCAGGGTGAGCCTGGAGACCACGCCGAAGGTCCCGCCGCCGCCGCCGCGCAGTGCCCAGAACAGGTCCGGGTGCTGGACGGCGTTCGCGGTCACGATCTCGCCGGACGCCAGCACGACCTCGGCCTCCAGCATGTTGCCGGCCGCGGTGCCGTAGCGGCGCGACAGGCTCCCGAATCCGCCGCCCTGGATGAACCCGCCCGCCGCGCCCACGCTGAGGCACCCTCCGCCCTGGACGTAGCGGCCGAGCGGCAGCAGCGCCTGGTAGGCCTCCAGCCACCGCGTCCCGGCCCCGACCGTGATCGCCGGCACGCCAGCCTGCCCGGCGGGCGATCCGGCCGGCACGAAGCCGTCGTGGACCGTCACCTGGCGCATCCGGTGCGTCCAGATCATCAGCGAGCCCGCCGCCCGTGACCGGCCCAGGTAGTCGTGGCCGGTCCCCTTTACGGCCAGCCGCAGGCCGCGGTCGCGGGCGAACCGGACCGCGGCGGCGATGTCGGCGCTGGTTTCCACCGCGACCGCGTAGGCGCTGGCCTCGGGCTCGTACGCCCCGAGCCATCCGGTCGTGTGGTAGCCGCCGGGCTGGTCCTCGATCCAGTAGGGATTGCGCAGGCCGGCTAGCACCGCCGCGCAGCCGGCGCTCGCGCTGTCGCTGATACAGGCGTGCCAAGGCGACCTGGCCCTGCAACAGCCGGTCCCCGTGCTGCAGGGCCAGGTCGGCGGCATCGCCGGGGTCAACGTCACGGGTCATTCCCGTCCTCCTGGCTGGTCGCGATCCCCCTGGGGCATGAAGGTGCCGACGATCAGGTCGATGATCGTCGACCTGGTGGAGGCGTCACCGAGCCGGCGCCCATCCGGGTCGTGGAACCGGTGGCTGGCGGACCAGGCGACGGTTTCCAGCACGAACACGGCGGCGACCTTGAGGTCATCCAGTCGGCGGAACTGCCCGGAGTCCATGCGCGACTGCAGGTAGGCCCTGATCCTCCCGAGCAGCGGCCGTCGCCACTCCCGGTAGAACAGCGAGGCCAGTTCCGGCAGGTCCCGCGTCGAGCGTTCGATCATGTCGGTGGCGTGCCGTATCCGCCCGATTAGGTCGTAGAGCTCGGCCACCACGGCGCCCAGCTCTTCTCTGGCCCCGGCCTGCGGCCGCTGGTCCTCCAGGGCGGCGTCCAGCGTGGGCAGCCGCAGCAGCGCCTTCGCGCGCTCATCCAGCCGCCGGAGCGTGACCTCCAGCGGCGGTGTGGCCAACGGCAGGGTCACGTCCGGCACAAGGGTGCCGTCGCGCATCATCGAGTCCAGGCACAGTGCGAACAGGCCTTCCTTGCCCTCGACGTAGTTGTAGAGGGATCCGGGGGCCACGCCCATCGCGGCCGCGACATCAGCCATCTGCGTGGCCTTGTAGCCCTTGTCGGCAAAGACCGCAGTGGCGGCGTCGACCAGCTCGGGCAGCCGGTCTGCGATTGACGGACGGGGCGGCACGCATTAAGACTAACGAACGAATCGTTCATTCGTCAATGATGGTCGCGCTCACGCTTGGTAGGGTGGGTGATGCCCTTGAGCGACTTCCACCTGAGAGCGTCGATCGCCGTGTCCGACATTCAGCGGGCGGCCGCGTTCTACGAGGGCAAGCTCGGTTTGCAGGCGCTGCAGTCCGGCCCCAGCGCCAAGATTGCCGGCGGCAGCCGCGTCTACGGTTCTGGCGGCGGCCCGGCGTTGAACGTGTACCAGTCCGTCACTGCGGGGAAGTCACCAGCGACGATGGCGGTCTGGTATGTCGATGACATCGAGCAGGTCGTTGGCGAACTCACCGCCGCCGGAGTCGAGTTCGCCCGCTACGACGAGTTCGACCATGATGCCAAGGGCATAACCGCGAGGGCTGGCGGTGGTCGCATCGCGTAGTTCCAGGACCCAGACGGCAACACTTTCGCCATCGAAGCCGACGCCTGAGCGCCAGGCAGGCCAGAGCCTGGCTGCCGTCCACGGCAACCCGACAGCCACGCTCAAAGGGACCGCGGGGACTCGTGAACGCCGTACTGGCGTCAGGCCCCGGAGCGCTCCCGATCCGGCGATCAAGTGCGACGTGCCATGTAGTGGAGTTGCCTCAGTCGTCAGATAGAAATGCAGGCGATCGCAAGGAGATTCGTCGTCGCAACGGCCGGATATCGGCAGATCCGGACGACGACTTCTGCGCTCCGCCCGCAGGAAGTGGCCGGCCTTAGCGTGGCAGGCAATCGGCCGCCCAACGCGCAGGAGCCCGCGGGGCGCCGGTTACGAGCGGCTGGGCTGCGGGTGTGTGCGGCGGACGGTGGGCTTGCAGCAGCGGGCCTGGCGCTGCGCTGGCCGGGCAGCGCGGGCAGGAACCCCAGGGTGCGGTCGGGGTGCTGCTGGTCAGCGGAAGACCTGGTCCAGCGTTTCGGCGGTCACGGCGCGGGCGGCCCAGGCCTTGATCTGGTCGATGGAGGCTGCGTGTACCGTTTGGGGCACGCTGGCGGGAAGCGGACCGAACTTGACGGCCAGCATCTCCACGAGCGCCTCGGCGCGCCCGCGGGCCTCACCCCGGGCCTCACCCCGGGCCTCGCCTTCGGCGCGGAGCATCTCTGCGGTGGTCACGTACGCCTCCTCTGCGTCCGGGCCCAGCGAGGCGGCCAGGTCGCGCAGCTCGCCGGCCGGCGCCTCGCTGACAAGTTCAATGTACGTCAACAGCGCGATGAACGCCTCGCCGCCGCCAGGCTGGTCCAGCACCGCGCGCAACTGCCCGGCCCACGGCCGCAGCTGGGCGGGGACCCGGGGGTTGCCTGCCGCGGTCTTCAACAGCAGCAGCGTGATCAGCGCGGCCGGGGTCAGCTCCCGGTCGAGCAGCTGGTCCTCGTCGACGCCGGAAAGGTCATCGAGCAGGAACTTGAACCGGGGCAGGTACGCCTGCATCGCCTGCCTGGCGTCGGGGCCGAGGTCGATCAGCTCCAGCAGCTGCACCGGCCCTGCCCACCGGCTGCGGCCGTGGTGGACGACCAGCGGGATCACCGCCGGCAGCCGCCGGGTCCCCGGGTGCTCGCGCTCGTACTGGTCCCAGATCCGGGTCACGTACCGGAGTCTGAAGGCCATCAGCGGGTCAGCGCTGCTCTGGTGCTCCACCAGGACGTACACGAGCGCGTCCCGGCCGTCCAGCGGCGCGGTGAACAGCAGGTCCGAGTGCCGCCACTTCAGCGCCTCGTCAACGAAGCTCGCGGGCACGCGGGCCAACTGGTCCAGGTCCAGCCGACCCCCCAGGTCCGGCGGCAGGATGGCCCGCAACTGGGACGCCGCGTTGGCGGGCACACCGAAGATCCGGCGAAACACCGCATCGTGCGGAGTGGGCTGGCCGCCCGGCGGTCTCCGGCCCGGTGGCGGCCGGTGCGGGGCTGGTGAGCTGTCGCCGGGGTCAGGCTGGTACGGCATGCCCGCACCGTACCGGCAGCCACCGCTGTTCGGCGGCGGTGTTGGAAGCAGGCAGCAGCGCAGCAACCGCCGTCGAGGTTGCCCGGGCGCGGGAAGCGTTGCCGGGGCAACGGGCGCGGACCTTTGCGTCTACGTAACTCAGCTCGTTGCCGTCGGCGAGGAAGGCGCGCACATCCGCGATGAACTCCTCCTGCCGGTTGGGATCAGGGAACCTGACCCGCATGGAGCGGATCTCGAGACCGGGTCCGGCGTACCGGATCTTGAGGTTTCGATCGTCGATCCGCTCCAACTGCATCTCTACTGTGCCGCCAGCGGACACGGCCACGTCTCCGGCGCCCATCCGCAGCCTGCGGCCATCCGCCAGAGCGACTTCCAGCCCAAGATCTTTCCCGTTGCCTTCGATCACGAGTTCCACGAGCGGCGCTGGTTCCGACACGATCGTCTCCCAAACGGGCTCCCGCGCGCCCGCGCGCCACCGGCTCACCAGCGTCCCCTCTCAAGAGAACATGGACAAGCGAACGATTTATCGACCATCATCAACCTGGTCGACTCCGTTCGATAGCATCACTATGCACGACTGCTGTCGACTAGTCAAAACGCTGCCAGGGACGGAGCCGGGTAGGGGCCGCTGATGCGTACCCTGCTCGGCCTGACCCGGGCCAACGACGGCACGATGTCCCAGCTCGGGCTCCCCGTCCCCGCCGAGCGGAACCGGGCGCTGGCCCAGGTCGGCGCGATCGTCGACGAGCCCTGGTTCCACGGTGATTCTCGGCTGGATCGTCGGCTGGTCGGGCATCGGCGCCTGGCGGATGATGACCCGCGACGCCTGATTGGGTCATGGGCGGCGAATCCGGACTCCCGGCCGGATCTGTACTCGTGGGGTGCCGAACGGGCACCCCGGATCCACGGACCGAGGAGGACCATCATGCGGGATCGTGCTCTGACAGGAGTGACGGCGCTGGTCACCGGCGCGAGCCGGGGCTTTGGCCGCGGCATCGCGGCCGCCTTCAGCGAGGCGGGCGCGCGAGTCGTCGGGGTCGCCAGGCACGGCGCCGCGCTGGATGAACTAGGCGCCGAACTCGGCGAATCGTTCACGCCGGTGACGGCGGACGTCGCCGACCCGGTAGTGGCCGGCGCGCTGATCGACAAGTACCGGCCGGGCGTGCTGGTGCTCAACGCCGGGGCCACGCCGCTGCCCCGTCCGGTACAGCACCACACGTGGGAGACTTTCAGCAGGAACTGGGAGGTCGACGTGGCGCACGCGTTCCACTGGACACGCGAGGCGCTGCTCGCGCCGCTGGCGCCCGGCAGCACCGTCGTGACGCTGTCCAGCGGGGCCGCGCTGTTCGGGTCGCCGCTGTCCGGCGGCTACGCGGGGGCCAAGGCGGCGATCCGGTGGCTGACTTCCTACGCGGCGGACGAGTCGCGGCGGGCAGGGCTCGGCATCCGGTTCGTCTCCCTGCTGCCGCAGCTCACCCCGCAGACCGCGCTCGGCGCGGTGTTCGCCGCCGCCTACGCCGCCAGGGACGGCGCGGGGACGGCCGACCGCGGCGGCCCCGGCGGGGTACTTACCCCTGAGCAGGTCGGCCGCGCGGTCACCGGCCTGGTGACCGGCCCCGACCCCGATCAGGAGGCTTACCTTGTCACCACCGCGGGTCTGCGCCCGCTGCCCTGATCGCCGGCTCGCCCTTTCGCCATAACGGGAGTGGGATGACTGTCAGCGGGCCGGGGCGGTTCCTCATGGTTCCCGTCGCGGCGAACGGCCAGCCGGCGCTCGCAGCCGCGACGCAGATGGCTAACGGCAACTCCTAACCGGCGCCCGCCAAGCCGATCCCGTCAGCCGCAGGGATGACGCGGACGGTGATGCTTGCGCACGATGACGGCCCGCCGCCAGCCAAGCACGATTAGCTGCCATGAGCTTTATCCACACCTATGCCGTCGCCGGACCGGCGGGCGGCGGCTTTCACAACATCGGCGAGCTTCTGCTCGCGCTCCTCGTGCTCGGCGGGATTGGTTTCGGCCTGACGCGCCTTCGCCGCGGCCGACACCCCGCGCAACGGGACGAACAGTGGGTCAGGCCAGAACCCTCACCACCGCCGCTCCCGCCATCCGAGCCGCCCCGCAGTGCGGTGGCCGCGCCGGCGCTCGCGTCTCGCGCCGCCGCCTCCTTCGAGCGCCCGGCCGCGGGATGGGCGGTGGAGACGCAAGGCCTGATCAAGCGGTTCGGCGCCAACGTGGCGGTCAACGACGTGGAACTGCGCGTGCCCCGCGGTTCCAGGTTCGGCTACCTGGGGCCGAACGGCGCGGGCAAGACCACGCTGATGCGTACCCTGCTCGGCCTGACCCGGGCCAACGACGGCACGATGTCCCTGCTCGGGATCCCCGTCCCCGCCGAGCGGAACCGGGCGCTGGCCAAGGTTGGCGCGATCGTCGACGAGCCCCGGTTCCACCCGCACCTCACGGGGCGGGACAACCTCCGCCTGCTCGCCGCGGCCAGGGGCGGCGACGCAGGCGGCCGGATCGACCCGTCGCTTGAGCGAGTCGGCCTGACGCAGCGCGCCGGCGACAAGGTCGCGTCGTACTCGATGGGCATGCGCCAGCGCCTCGGCGTGGCCGCCTGCCTGCTCGGCGACCCCGAGCTGCTGATACTGGACGAGCCGATGAACGGGCTCGACCCGGCCGGGATGCACGAGATGCGAACGATGATCACGAGCCTGGCCGACGAGGGGCGAACCGTGGTGCTGTCGTCCCACCTGCTTGACGAGGTGGAGCGGACCTGCGACGCGGTCGCGATCGTCGACCGTGGCCGGGTGATCCGCCAGGGCCCGATCGACGAACTGGTTCGCGGCGCGGGCGCCGGAGTCGTCGAGATCGACTGCGCCGAGCCCGACCGGGCGGCCCGCCTCATCGAGCAGGCCGGCATCGCCGCGGGCACCGCCCTGACCGACGCCGGGCTGTCCGTCACCTTGCCAGCGGGAGCGTCGCGCGACCTCGTCGCCGACATCAACCGGCGGCTGGTCCGGGCGGACATCGACGTTTACGGCCTGCGGGAGTCGCGGGCCTCGCTTGAAGACTGGTTCTTGTCCGTGACGAGCCGACTGGGAGACCCATCGTGACCACCGCGGAAACCCCTGTGTCGCAAGAACGATCCGGGGCGGCCGAGCCGGGCCAGCGCGGGCTGCCGAGGACGCTCGCCTGGCTCCCCACCGGGGATCTCATCACGACCAAGAACCTGGAGATCCGCAAGCGCCGCGGCCTCATGATCACCATGGTGGTGCTGATCGTCCTGCCGACGGTCCTCTTCTACGGCCTGCGGCTGCTCTTCCACGCGATCGACCCGAACACCTACGCCCCGGCGGGCAGCCCGGGCTTCTTCTCCCAGACGAGCAACCTGATCGCCGAGTTCGGCTTCATCGCCGCCGCGACGCTGGGCGCCACGGCCGGGACCACGGACCTGTCCGACGGCATGTTCCGCCACCTGGTCATCACCGGCCGGTCCCGGCTCGCGCTCTACCTGGCCCGCATCCCGGCAGGCCTGGCCATCATCATCCCGCTCGTCGCCCTCGCGTTCACGATGAACTGCCTGGTCACCAGCTTCGAGGGCAGCCCGAACCCCACGACGGTCGCCTTGTACGGCGTCAACGCCCCTGAGCATTTCAACCAGGCTCAGCTGGAGGCCTGGCTCCTGGAGAGCCCGCAGCAGGACGCCGGCCGGCTTCCCCTGAACCTGGGACCCGGCGTCACCACCGCCACCACCGCGCAGGTCCGCTCGGCGATCGACAGCCAGATTGACTCCCTGTACGCCAGCTACCTCGCCAGTGAGCTCGGCGACACGAACCCGGCCGACAACGAGATGGTCAAGATCGGCCTGTGGGTCGAGCTCGATACCGGGATCGCGTTCCTGGTCGGCCTCGGCTTCGGGTCGCTCACCGGGCAGCGGACGACCACGACCATCGTGCTGATCGCGCTTGAGATCATCGTGACACCGCTCCTGTCCCATGCGCAGCTCCCCTACTTCGTCGACGGCCAGCGGCTCCTCATCGGCATCGCGATGGACCAGCTCCGCCCGGTGGCCCTGGCCGCCAGTACATCTGTCGCCGGGGGCGGCGGCGGCCCCGGCCAGGCGCTGTTCGGCGGGCGGGGCGCCCTCGGCATCCCGCCGATGCCGACCTGGGCCATGATCTCGGTGATTCTCGGCTGGATCGTCGGCTGGTCGGGCATCGGCGCCTGGCGCATGATGACCCGTGACGCCTGAGGAGGCACGGTACCCGAGCCAGACGGCGGATACCACGCGGACGCGGTGACCGTGCCTACGGTCACCGCGTCCGGTATTCACGAATACGGTATGGCTCCCCGGCCGGCTGGTGGCAGCCGGCTGATTGGCGGCCGGCCGGGGAGCCAACCGGGCTCAGCGCAGCGCGCGGGAGTCGGGCCAGCGGCCGGCCGTGGGCACCTCCACTGTCTTGTCGGGTACCGTCTTGCCGGGGCCCCGGTCGGCGTGCCCCGGCCACCAGGCGCGGTGGCCGATGAGCGCCGTGATGCTCGGCGAGAAGAACATCGCCGTCACGAACGCGGAGAGCGCGATTCCGCAGGACACCGCGAATCCGATCTGCGACAGGATCGTGTTGCCCGCGAGCATCAGCGAGGCGAAGGTGCCGGCCAGGATCAGCCCGGCGGCGCCGATCGTCGGACCGGTGTGCCGCAGCGCGATGGCGGCAGCCTGCCTTGGATCCCTGCCTTCTCTCGCCTCCTCGCGCAGCCGCGCGATCATCAGGACGTTGTAGTCGGTGCCGAGCGCCACGACGAACAGGTACATGTAGACCGGCAACAGGAACACCAGCCCGGCCTGATGCTGCAGATTCTGGAACACCAGCACGCTCGTGCCGAGCGTGGCGGCGAAGCCGAGGCCGACCGAGGCGAGCAGGTACCACGGCGCGACCACGCTGCGCAGCAGCAGCATCAAGATCAGCAAGATGATCACCGCCGCGACCGGGAACACGACCATGTAGTCGTGGTTGATCGCGTGCTGGATGTCCGCGTACACGGCGGTGGTGCCGCCGACGAGCGCATAGGTGCCGCGCGGGGCCGCGGCGTGCGCCCCCGGGGTGATCGAGCTCTTCATCTCGTTCACCGCTTGCGTGGACTGCGGGTCGTACTTCAGCGTCAGGCTGTAGTCCGCGGTTTGCTTGTCCGCGCTCACCGTGGGGGCCCCGACGGAGCCGACGCCGGGCAGGGCCTTGAGCTTGGTGCCGTAGCCGGAGAGCTCCGATGCCGTCAGCCGGCCGGAATTAGAGTGCAGCAGCACGTCGGTCGGGTCGGTCGCGCCGGGCGGCAGGCCCTTCTCCAGGGTGACCAGCGCCGTCTGCGATTCCGCGGTCGCGGGAATGCCGGCCGAGGACAGGTCAAACGTCGGCTTGAAGCCGAACGCGCCGACCGCTAGGGCCACGAGGACCAGGCCGGAGACGCCGGCGAACAGGGCCGGCCGGCGGCCGAGCGCGTGGCCGACCGCGCCGAACCGCGCGGCGCTCGGCTCGCGCTGCCAGGACTTGGACGGCCAGAACACCTTCGTGCCCAGCAGCGACACCACGGCGGGAACGAGGGTCAGGCCGGCGACCAGCGTGACGCCGACAGCGATCGCTAGCGCGGGCCCCATCGACCGCAGCACGCTCACGGTGGACAGGAGCAGGGCGAGGAAGGCGCAGATGACCACGCCCGCGGCGGAGGAGATCACCTCGCCGACCCGGGTGACCGCGCTGACCATGGCCTGCTTGCTGTCCTCGCCCTGGCGGAGCCGTTCTCGGTAGCGGAACATCAGGAACAGGATGTAGTCGGTCCCGATGCCGAACAGCACGACGATGAGGATCGTGGAGATCGAACTGTCCGTGTTGAGGTGGAACGCCTTGTTGGCATCGGCGATCAAGCCGGTCGCGACCTGCGAGACGACCCCGATCGTGACCAGCGGCAGCAGCGCGATGATCGGGCTGCGGAAGATGATGAGCAGCAATAGCAGGATCAGCCCGAGGGTCGCGAGCAGCACGATCTGATCGGCGTTGCTGGATGACTGCTCGCTGTCAAGGTTCTGCGCCGCCTGTCCGGTCACGCCCTCGGCCAGGTCAGTGCCGGAGACCAGTGGCTTCAGGTCGGACCGGAGCGCCTTGATCGCGTTGTCCGATGCGGTTCCCGAGCCGTTGAACGCGGAGTTGGTCATGGTGACCGACGCGCTGCGCACCAGGTGGTTCGCCGACGTGGGACCGGCCGTGATGCTGACGATGTTCGGGATGTGCCGAGCGTCGAGTTCGTGTGTGATCGTCGCGGCCTTGGGGGAGTCCGCGGCGGTCAGCGGTCCGCCGTCCGCGCGCGAGAACACGATGATCGCCGCCGAGGTCGTCACGTTCCCGGTCTGCGGAAACGCCTTGTCCTGGAGGTCCATCGCCCGGATGGACTCGTAGTTCTTCGGCAGGAAGCTGCTCTCGTTCGAGGTCGACGACAGGCCGGGCGACGTCATGATCACCGCCACCGCCGCGATCACCCAGAACGCGATCACGCGCCACGGGTGCCGTACGACCGCCCGTCCTAGCCAGGCGAACAGACCGCGTCCGCTCGTATCATCATTCCTGTGCTTCACCATGTCCCCTAGGTCTCGTCACGGGGCCGCGCCGGACATCCCCGACATCGCGCGGCGAACGAGGCCAACGCTACGAATCCGCAGGCGGCGAAACCATGAGGGCTGTCCCCGGAAATACCCTGATGTGGCCCCCCAGGCCGGGGGTGGGGTTATCCCTCTACTCCCCCCGGGCGGAGTCAGGGAGGAGCGGGGCCGGCGATCGTCGCGCGCCGCTTACATATCCGGGCCAAGGGCGGGCACATCACCATGGTGCACATGCACTCGTGCAGCTTACGGACATCGGGAAAGGGACGCCATGGCTTACGACGACGCGGCAGCCGAGCTGCCGAACGCGAACTGGCCGCAGGTGAGTTCGGGCCCGCTCATGGTCGGCGGGATACTGATCGGGGTCGGCGCGTTGGTCGCGCTCGCGGGCCTTGCCGTCGCGGGAACGCACGTGGCTTCGGCCACCCGGGACTGGGTCAAGGACCTAGAGACACCGCCGGACCAGATGGCCCGGCTCAAGTGGGAGCAGGCCAAAGCCGCCATGGCGGCCGGCGCGGACAGCTGGCAGAAGCACCCGAACGGGCAGGTCAGGATGCTGCGCCGGGTGTCTTCTTCCGCGAACTGAGCGTCGCGGGGCGGCAAATGGTGCGCTTGATCCTCATGTGACTGGGCAGGATTGAATCGTCCCGCGTGCCGGGCTGGGGGCCTGGCAGGTGACGCGCCGGACGTACCCATCCTGTCGAACGGGGGATCAAAAGCATGAGTATGCGCATGGCGCCCACACCGGTGATTCCGGTCCCACTCCAAGACCCGATCCGCGATAAGGGGACCGCCTTCACCCAGGCAGAACGCGACGCTCTCGGGCTTACCGGGCGTCTTCCCGCGGCCGTGCTGACCCTTGATCAGCAGGCCCAGCGCGCCTACCAACAGATGCTGCGGCAGGGCGACGACCTGGCCAAGAACGTGTACCTGGAGCAGCTGCACGACCGGAACGAAGTGCTGTACTACCGCGTGCTCGCCGATCACCTGACCGAGCTGCTGCCGATCGTGTACGACCCGGTGATCGGCGACGCCATCGAGCATTACTCCCACGAGTACCGCCGTCCCCGTGGCCTCTACCTGTCGATCGACCGGCCGGGCGACATGGACAGCGCGTTCGCCAGCCTGGGCCTCGGACCGGAAGACGTCGACCTCATCGTCTGCAGCGACGCCGAGGAGATCCTGGGCATCGGCGACTGGGGCGTCGGCGGCAGCATGATCGCCGTCGGCAAGCTGGCCGTGTACACCGCCGCGGCGGGCATCGACCCGCGCCGGGTGATCCCGGTGTCGCTGGATGTCGGCACGAACAACGAGGCGCTGCTGAACGACCCGCTGTACCTGGGCAACCGGCACGCCCGCGTCCGCGGCGCCGACTACGACGCGTTCATCAAGAAGTACCTGCAGACGGCGTCGTCGCGGTTCCCGAACGCGCTGCTGCACTTTGAGGACTTCGGCGCGGACAACGCCCGGCGGATCCTGGTCACCTACCGGGACCAGTACCGGATCTTCAACGACGACATGCAGGGCACCGGCGTGATCGCCATGGCCGGGCTGTACAGCGCGCTTCAGGTCACCGGCATCCGGTGGCGGGACCAGCGCGTCGTCGTCTTCGGCGGCGGCACGGCGGGCATCGGCATCGCCGACCAGATCCACGACCAGATGGTCCGCGACGGGCTTGACCCCCGCCAGGCGATCAAGCAGATCTGGATCGTGGACCTGCCCGGCTTGCTCACCGACGACATGGTCGACGGCATGCTGGACTACCAGCGCCCGTACGTCCGCCCGGCGGCTGAGGCCGCGGACTGGGAAAAGACCCCGGTGGCCATCGACCCCGCGGCGGCGGTGCGCTGGCCGGAAATGGCCGCGTTGCAGCAGGCCCGCGCGGAATCGGGCATCATCGCCCTGCCGACCGTGGTCGAGCAGGTGCACCCGACCATCCTGATCGGCACCTCGACCACGCACGGCGCGTTCACCAAGGACGTCGTGGAAGCGATGAGCGCCGGCGTCAGCCGGCCGGTCATCTTCCCGCTGTCCAATCCCACCTCCAAGATCGAGGCCATGCCGGCCGACATCATCACCTGGTCCAAGGGGCGGGCACTGATCGCCACCGGCCTGCCGATCGGGCCATTCGAGTACGACGGGACCACCCACTACTTCGGGCAGGCGAACAACGCCCTGGTCTATCCGGGGCTTGGCCTCGGCACGATCGTCGCCGGCGCGTCCAAGGTCACCGACGGGATGCTGCACGCGGCCGCCGAGGCGGTCGCGGGCCAGGTCGACGTCAGCCAACCCGGCGCCGCGCTGCTGCCCGCGGTTGAGAACCTGCGGGCCTCGTCGGCGACTTCGGCCGTCGCGGTCGCAAAGGCCGCGAACGCGGACGGCGTCACCGGCAAGAAGATCGACAACACGGTACAAGCCGTGCAGGACGCCATGTGGCAGCCGGTCTACGCCGACGTCGACGGCGCTGCGTCAGAGCCGGCCGCGTCATCATGACGACTCCGGACGATAACGCACCGAAGATCCTCGACCTTCCGATCGGGCTCGACGCGACCGGGATGCGCCGGGAATTCGACAGCCTCGGCGACGTGGAGGTGCCCGCGAACCGGTACTGGGGCGCGCAGACCCAGCGCAGCCTGGAGCACTTCGATATCGGCCATGACCGGATGCCCAAGGAGGTCTACCACGCCTACGGGTACGTGAAGAAGGCCGCGGCGGTCGTGAACACCGCGGCGAGCCGGCTGCCGGCCTGGAAGGGCCAGCTGATCGGGCGGGTCTGCGATGAGGTGATCGGCGGGCAGCTGGACGAGCAGTTCCCGCTGTACGTGTGGCAGACGGGCTCTGGGACGCAGTCGAACATGAACGTGAACGAGGTGATCTCCAACCGGTGCATCCAGCTGACCGGCGGCACGCTGGGCTCACAGGAACCCGTACACCCCAACGACCACGTCAACATGGGCCAGTCGTCCAACGACACCTTCCCGACCGCGATGCACATCGCGGCGTACATGATGGCGACGCAGAAGACGATCCCCGCGCTTAAGCGGCTCCGGGACGCCATCGACGCCAACGCCAAGAAATGGGCCGACGTCGTCAAGATCGGCCGGACCCACCTGGAGGACGCCACCCCGCTGACCGTCGGCCAGGAATGGTCCGGCTACGCCGGCGCCCTCGATGACGCGATCGCCGAGGTCGAGCACGCCACCAACGGGCTGCTGAAGGTCGCGATGGGCGGCACCGCGGTCGGCACCGGGCTGAACGCTCCGCCCGGGTTCGGTGAGCAGGTCGCGCAGCAGATCGCGCAGATGACCGGCGCCCCGTTCGTCACCGCGCCGAACAAGTTCACCGCCCAGGGCACCCTGGACCGCATGATGCGCGCGCACGCGGGCCTGAAGGCCGCGGCGGTCACGCTCTACAAGATCGCCAACGACCTGCGCTGGCTGGGCTCGGGACCGCGGACCGGGTTCGAGGAGCTCATCTTCCCGGCCAACGAGCCCGGGTCCTCGATCATGCCGGGCAAGGTCAACCCGACCCAGGCGGAGGCGATGCTGATGGTAGCCATCCAGGTCATCGCCTCTGATGTGGCGATGACCATGGGCGGGGCGGAGGGAAACTTCGAGCTGAACGCGTTCCGCCCGATCCTGATCAACAACTACCTGCACTCCGCGCTGATCCTGGCCGACATGTGCGACCACATCCGCAAGTTCATGATCGAGGGCACCCGGCTGAACGAGGCCCGGCTGAAGGAGAACATCGACAACTCGGTGATGATGGTGACGGCGCTGTCCCCAGTGATCGGCTACGACAAGTCCGCGGCGATCTCCTACTACGCCATCGACCACAACCTGACCCTCAAGCAAGCGGCGCTGGCCAAGGGCGTCAGCGAGGAACTGTTCGACCAGGTCGTCCAGCCCTTGGCGCTGACCCGCCCGGGCTCCGCCGACGTCCCCGCCGCCTCGGCAAGGACTTGACGGGCCGGGCTAGCTCGGTTCGGCCGGTTCCGTGGTGAGCGCACCTCACATTTTTGCGTGATTCGCAAGTCACCAGTGTTTGCGATGCCGGCTCACCAAGCCGGGCGTGAGGCTAGGAACCATGAACGACAGGGTTGTGGACCGAGCCGCCGCGCACGCGACGCCGGCGGAGCTGGCGGTTCGGGACTGGCTGCTGGTGGGGCTATCGTTTGCCACCGGCATTTACGAGGCGATCTGCTTCCTGACCTTCGGGAAGGTCTTCACGGCGGCTCAGACAGGAAACCTCGTGCTGCTCGGGATCGGCCTTGAGGGCACCCGTCAGCCCGCGGGTCCGAACCCGGTCACGGTCGTCATCTCCCTCGGCGCGTTCGCGGCCGGTGCCGCGCTGGCGATGCCGGTACTCAAGGCATTCGACGGCGATCGGGAGACCGAAGATAACAATGTCTTCCAGGCGTGGCCGCGCCGGGTGTCGATCGCGCTCGCCTTCGCGCTGATGCTGCAGGTCGGCTTCCTCGCGGTGTGGGTCACGGCCGCTGCGCCCGCTAGTCGCGCCTACATCCTGATGGCGCTGAGCGCGTTGGCGATGGGCCTGCAGATGAACGCCATCCGCTCGCTCCACGTGCCCGGCATTTCCACCACGGCGTTTACCGCCACCTACGTCGACCTGGCCAGCGGTCTCGCCACCTTGTCGCTCACCGCACACTCGGCGCGGCGCCTGACCGCGACTATGGTCTGCATTGCCGGCGGTGCCCTCCTCGGCGACTGGATGCTGAGCCACGCTCGCTCGTACGCGCCGGTCGTGCCTGCGGTCGTAACGGCCATCGTCATCGCGATCGCCTGGGTGGCCCTGCAGCCGCGGGCGACCTCAAGGCCGGCCGGCGAGCAGGCCAGCCGGTACAGCAGGCAGTGACGGATAAATCGATCTTGGCCTTCGCCTGGTCAGGGGAAATCGGTCGAGGCGGCCGGAGACTCTTGGCCTGGGTGGTGGCCCAGGCGGCGAGCGCGCCGACGGCGACGCCGACGACGGTGTCGGCCAGGCGGAGAATGGGCTGCTGCCAGGCGTGCTGCGGGCTGACGGCGGCCACGACCAGGATCACCGCGGTGGTGATCCCGGCCGTGACCGCGTCGCCGGGCCGGCCGAGCAGCATGACCGCGAGGGCGCTGGCGCCGACCAGCACTGCCAGCGCCCAGGCGTGGAACGGCAGGAAGGCCAGGTAGATCAGGCAGAGAACGAAGCTCACGAAGGTGGCCGCCATGCGGCTGACCGCGGCGGCCACGCTCTTGGCGTAGCTGTCGCGCAGGACGAAAATCGTGGCGAGCACGGCCCACATGCCGCCCAGCAAGTCGTCATCCCGTCCCAGCGAGTGCGCGCGGGACAGCAGGTGCGTGGCCAGCCAGTAGGTGACCAGGCACGCCACCCCGAGAACCACGCACTCCACGACGGCGGTGCGGGCCTGCGGCCAGCTCGGGAGGCCGCGTTGCCACGCAGATCGCCCCGGCATCCCCGGTCGCGGGGGCTCAGGACTCGACATGATTTCTCCCTTTCGCTGCGAACGTTCCGGCCGACGGCGGCGGAACTGCTGGCCAGGCGGGGAAGAGCTGGCCGCGGACGGCGAGGACCACCGTGCGGAAGGCGATCCACGCGACAAAGGCGGTGAGCAGCGCGATGAGCGCGATCACGTAGCCGGTGGCGCCGGGCGGCTTCTTGATCGCGAGCCATGCGAGTGCGTCAGTGGCGGCCGCCGCATAGGCGAAGGCGAAGGACCAGAATCCAGGCGTGAACGAAAGCCGGCGGTAGACCGGGATCAGCCGGACCTGGACCAGGGCCATGAGGACGGCGTAGCCGCCGAGCGCGCAGGCCATGAAGTTTACGGTCCGGCCCGACACGGCGAAGTACGCCGACCCCGCGACCGCGGGTATACCGAGTTCGATCGCCATCGTCGGGACGAGCGCGGCAGGCAGCGCGGGACGGGTGAACAGCCGGTTCAAGATCATCGAGGCAAACAGGATCCAGCAGATGACACCGATACCGAACGACGCCTCGGCCAGCGCGTGCACGTGAACCTGGGCGGCGACGCTCGCGCCGATCAGCCCGCCCGCGGCGGTGGGCAGGAAGTAGCCCGGATGGAGGGAATCCGGCTCGGTGCCACCGGTCATCCACTGGCCGGTCAGCCAGCCCCCGAGGCCTATCGTGACGGCCAGAGACACGATCACCAGCACGCGCCCGGCCGTAAAGGCTTCTTTGGCCAGCGCGGCGGCCAGGAGCATCGCCGTGAGGGCGGCGGCCGAGACAAACGGCGAGTGCACCGGGTCACGGAGGTCGGCCATGATCATCCGGGGGCCCTGGATCAGGTACCCGCCGACCAGGACCAGCCACAAGGCGGCGTCCAGGACGTTGAGCGCGTCGGGAACCGCTTGCGGAGTCCCGAGCAACGGCACGGCCGCCTCCCATGCCACCGCGAGTCCGGCGGTGCCCAGGGCGATGGCGAACAGGTTCGGCGGAACGCGCGGGCTCGGGAACTTTTGCCGCCTTGGACGGTGGTCGTTCTCCACGATCTGGGGCACGGACATTCGTCCTCCCGAACTGGCCGCGAGCGGTGCGACTAGTATCCCCTCGGGGGGACGCCCCCCCCAGACCCCCCCGGCACAAAGGCGCAGGTTTACAGGGTGTGAGAGGTGGAATGCCGCCGGGCCGGTTTCTGCCCGCGGGAACTGGCCTCGGCGCAGGGGACGGTCAGGACCGGGCAGGGCGCGTTGCGGAGCACGTACTGGCTGACGGTGCCCAGGACCCCCGGTATCCCGCGGCGCGCCGCCAGGACAACGAGCTGGGCCTTCACCGTTTGGGCGGCGTGGACCAGGGCGCGGCCGGCCAGGTCGGCGACGACCCGGTGTTCCACCCGCGCGGCCTCGTCGCCGAGCGCGTCGCGGACGGCCTCGCGGAGCAGATCCTCGGCGACGGCCCGGTCTTCGGCGCGGGTGAGGCTGGTGGCTACCGGCTTGACGGCGGGCGACCAGCCCCGTTCGGCGGGGTAGGCCATGACGGCGATCAGGCTGGTGTCACGGTAGCGCGCCTCCTGGGCGGCCAGCCGGATGGCGGCCCGGCAGTCAGCTGATCGTTTTACCCCCACCAGCACGGTCATGACGGGCCTCCTTTCGCGCCAACCTCGGTGAGCGGCCGGGCGACTTGCTCGAGTGATTTGCCTTCGGCGTCGATCCCGAGGAACACTTCGACCAGCCCGCCGACGATCATGATGCCGCCGCCGATGAGGTAACCGATGGTCAGTCCGGTCCGGCTGGAACCGTTGCCGATCAGCAGGCCGTAAAGCAGCGGTGCGATCGCGCCGAAGATCTGGGCGATGCCGAAGAACAACGCGATGGCCTCGGCCCGGATCTCGATCGGGAAGATCTCGCTGACCGTCAGGTACCCGGCGCTGGCCCCGGCGGAGGCGAAGAAGAAGATGACGATCCAGATGAACGTCTGGCCCGCGGCGTCCAGCACGCCCGCGTCGAACAGCCAGGCGCTGAAGGCCAGCACCGCGCCGGAGATCAGGTACGTGCCGGAGATCATCTTCCGACGGCCCAGGCTGTCGAACAGATGGCCGAGAAGCAGCGGGCCCGCCAGGTTGCCGACCGCGAACGCCAGGCCATACAGGGGCACCGCGTCGTTGCTGACGTGGTAGAACTTCGTGAGTACGAGGGAGTAGGTGAAGAAGATCGCGTTGTACAGGAACGACTGCGTGATCATCAGCGTCCCGCCGAGGATGGCGCGCTTCGGGTATGTGTGCATGATCAGCCGCAGCAGCGTCAGGTAGCCGTATTCCTTCTCGGGCATGACGGTGATGGCAGCGCTGTCCGGAACAGCCGCGAGATGCTGGCCGTCATTGACGGAGACGTCCTCGATGTACAGCATCGACGCCTCGGCCTCCTGCGCCCGGCCGTGGGTGAGCAGCCAGCGGGGGCTTTCTGGCAGATTACGCCGGATGAACAGGATCACGACCGCCAGCACCGGGCCGACCAGGAAGCCCAGCCGCCAGCCGGTGTCCGTCGGCAGCGAGTTGAGCAGCAGGAACGCGGCCAGCGTGCCGATGATCGAGCCGAGCCAGTAGCTGCCGTTGATCCAGATATCGGTGCGTCCCCGGTACCGGGCGGGCATCATCTCATCGATGGCCGAGTTGACGGCCGAGTACTCGCCGCCGATCCCGGTGCCGGCGATGAAGCGGGTGGCATAGAAATAGACCAGCCCGCCGACCCCTTTGAACGCCAGCGCCGAGAACCCGGTGCCGACCAGGTAGATCGCCAGGGTCCACATAAACAGCTTGCGGCGCCCCAGCTTGTCCGACAGCCGGCCGAACACCAGCGCGCCGACGACCTCGCCGACCAGGTAGACGGTGCCGATCGCGGACGCCTGCGCCGTGGACAGGTTCAGCGTGTTGGTCTGGGTGAGCTTGCCCGACACCGAGCTAGCGATCGTGATCTCCAGGCCGTCGAGTATCCAGGCCGTGCCGAGCCCCAGCACCAGCCGGGTATGGAACGGCGACCAGCGCAGCCGGTCCAGCCGCGCCGGTATCGTGCTGCGGATCGGCTGCTGTTGCTGCCACTGCTTCGTGACTGCCGTAGCCATAGGAAACCTTCCTCCTCGTCTAGGCGCGACGTAAGGAGCGACCGCTGGGGCCCCGCCCAACGCACGGGGCCCCAGTTGGAGAGCCAGCGTGGCGCCCAGGGCTGCACCACTGGTGGGGAACGTGGGCAGGGCGGCGCCTGGTGTCGCGCCCGCGCACGCGACTACGGGAGCGGCACGATTCCCTGCGCGCCGCGCGGGAACTTCGCGAGGGTCTCCTCGGGAATGTTCAGGTGCGCGGAAACGAGCTTGGGCGGCAGGTGGCTGAGCCAGTTGGCCAGCGAGACCTCCTCGTAGTGGTCGCTGCGGAACGTTTCGATGAAGACCAGGTCATCGTCGCCCGTGTTCTCGACGTAGTGGCCGAGGTTGCGCCGGACCAGGCCGACATCGCCGGCCTTGAAGTCAGTGGTGTTGGCGTGCGGGCCGGTGTTGAACACCGTCATCCGGGCGGAGCCTTTCATGTAGTACTGCCACTCGTCGGCGTTCGGGTGCCAGTGCAGCTCCCGCATGCTGCCCGGCTTGACCACGACCAGGGCGGCCGCCACCGTCTTGGACGCCGAGAAGTTCTTGCTGTCCGCGATGCGGACGCTGCCGCCGCTGTTCTCGTACACCGGCTTCACCTCCGACATGCGGAAGATCACCGGTGTCGTCGCGCCCCATTCGACGCCGGCCGCGACCTGGTCCGCCTCGAGGTCACCCGGTTCGTCACCGGGGAAGATCCAGAGGTTGTGCAGGGGAATGTCGTCGAATACCTCCTGGGCCACCCGGAAGTTCTTCGCCAGCACGTCCGGCGGCGTGTGCGCGAGCCAGTCCGTCAGCAGCAGCGTGTTGCTCTCGGACTGGCTGCCGTTGTCGAACGCGAGGACGAACTCCGCGCCGTCCGGGCCGAGTCCCTGCAGCGAGTGCGGGAGCCCGGCCGGGAAGAACCAGAGGTCTTCCCTGAAGACATCCTCGACGCTCGGCAGCCCTTCAGGGCTGAGGGTCGTGACCCGGCACTTGCCCTCGGTCATGATCGCCCACTCGGCGGTCTGATGCCAGTGCAGCTCACGGATGCCGCCCGGCTCGAGGTACATGTTCACGCCGGCGATCTCATCGGAAATCGCGAAATCGGCCTGCGTGACCTCGCGCGCCCAGCCCCCGCTCTGCTGGCGGCGGGGCGAGATGTTGAACGAGGACCAGAAGAACGGCTGAGTGCTGATGTCCGTCCCCGGCGAGTAGACCTGGTTAGGGAACTGGCCCTCGATCACCGGGTTCTGCGGCCCCGTCATCGTCGCGCCGGCCGGGTCCCCGGCAGTGGTCTGCATGCCTTCCTGGGGTAGATCCGGATTCCCCAAGGTGGGGGTCTCGTGATGGGGTGCCGGGTTTTCGTTCGAACCCATTAGCTTTCCTTTCGGTCTTCCCTCGAGGCGGTTGCCGCGGCTGCTCCCTTGAGCATCTGGACCGCCGGCTGGTATCCCGCCGGTACCAGTAAGTCTTCGGGTCGCCTTTGTGAGCGCGAATCACAAGAACATGTGATTCAGGCTCATCAAGCGGAGCGCGAGGCTGTCCACAGCGGCCAGTGACCCCAGAGAGTTCAACCTGCAAAGGAAAATCCATGACCACCACGCAAGTTGAGTTCACGGCCACGGATGCCGGCCCTCCGGTGGCGGGTCAGAAGCCCTCGCTGACCGTGGGCCCGAGCGCGCTTGACCGGATGCTGGCCCGGGGACGGATCCGGGGCGTGCTGGCCATGCTTGGTCCGGCATTCGTCGCGTCGGTGGCCTACGTCGATCCTGGGAACTTCGCCACCAACATCCAGGGCGGGGCACAGTACGGCTACCTCCTGCTGTGGGTGGTCCTGGCCGCGAACTTGATGGCGATGGTGGTGCAGTACCTATCGGCCAAGCTGGGCATCGTCACCGGCCGGGCGCTGCCAGAACTGGTTCGCGACCGGCTTCCCCGCCCGGTCACCTGGGGCATGTGGGTGCAGGGCGAGGTGGTGGCCATGGCCACCGACGTCGCCGAGTTCATCGGCGCGGCGCTCGGGCTGAACCTGCTGTTCGGCGTGCCGATGCTGTCGGCCGGGCTGATCACCGGCCTGATCACCTTCGCCGTCCTGGGCCTGCGGGCCCGTGGCAGGCGCCGCTTCGAGCTGACGATCATTGCGCTGCTCGGCTTCGTCACCGTCGGTTTCTTGTATGAGACCCTCCGGCTCGGCCCGTCCGTTCCGGGTTCGCTTCATGGCCTGGTGCCAGGCCTAGACGGCGCCGGCTCGCTGTACCTGGCGGTCGGGATCCTCGGGGCCACCGTGATGCCGCATGTCATCTACCTGCATTCGGCCCTGACCAAAGATCGCACGCCCAGCCACGACGATTGCGACCGCCGCCGCCTGCTCCGGTTCCAGCAACTGGACGTGGTCGTGGCTTTGGGCCTGGCCGGCCTCGTGAACATGGCGATGCTCGCCGTGGCCGCCCGCGCCTTCCACACCCCGGCACTGGCCGGGCTGAACACGATCGGCCAGGCGCATGCCTGGCTCGGCCGGCTGGCTGGCGGTGGCGCGGCCCTGGTGTTCGCGGTGGCGCTGCTGGCCTCAGGCGTCTCGTCATCCAGCGTCGGCACCTACGCCGGCGAGGTCATCATGGCCGGCTTCGTTCGCCTCCGGGTCCCACTCCTGGCCCGCCGGGCGATTACCATGCTCCCCGCGCTCGCGATCCTGGCGGCCGGGGCCAATCCCACCCGGGTCCTGGTACTCAGCCAGGTCGTGCTGTCCTTCGGGATCCCCTTCGCGCTGGTGCCGCTGGTCATCCTGACCAGTCGGCGCGACGTGATGGGCAGTCATATCAACCGGCGCCGCACCACCATCGCGGGTGGTACGTGCGTGGCAGTGATCATCGCTCTGAACGTCTTGCTGCTGTGGCAGCAGTTCTGCGGGTCGTGAGGCTGGGTCGTCTGGTCAGCTTCCGGCGGAGCTGAGATAGGCCAGCACGGCCAGCACCCGGCGGTGATCGTCGGCGCTTTCTGGAAGGTCGAGCTTGCCGAGGATGCTGTGCACATGCTTTTCCACCGTCGACTCGGCGACCCAGATCTGGCGGGCGATCCCCGCGTTCGAGCGGCCCTCGGCCATCAGCGCGATGACCTCCCGCTCGCGGGCGCTCAGCAGGCCAAACGGATCGTGGTCCTGCCGGGTGCGGACCAGGTCCTGCACCAGTTCCGGGTCGATCACCATGCCGCCGGCGGCGACGCGCTGCAGCGACTGAACGAACTCCGTGACTTCTTCGACCCGGTCCTTGAGCAGGTAGCCGATCCCCTGGCCGCTGGAAAGCAGTTTTACCGCGTGCTCGGCGTGCACGAAGGCCGACAGCACCATGATGCCAATTTCCGGGAACTCCTCGCGGATGGTCATGGCCGCGTCGAGCCCCTCGGTGGAATGACCTGGTGGCATCCGGATGTCGACCACGACGAGATCCGGGCGCTGCGTCCTGACCAAGGCGATGAGGCCGTCCGCGTCACCGGCCTGGCCTGCGATCTCGAATCCCGCCCGTTCCAGCAGCCCCGCTACGCCCTCACGCAACAGGACGTTGTCTTCGGCCAGAACAACCCGCACCGGACGGCCAGGATCGGTTAGATCACCCACTCAAGTATGGTACGCACGATGCGCAATAGCGGTAGATGGCCCGTACGGGCAAGACCACCCTGGAGGCCGTCGGCACTCCGGCTGGCCACACCGACCACGGCAATGCCTTGCCGCTCCAGTTTGGCCCGAGTTATGTTGAGGAATGACTGATAGTCATCGACGGTGATGCATCGTAGCGGCATGCACCCAGCGTGCCAGCGCGCCCGCGCCCGCATCACCCCTAGCTTCTAACCTTGCCGGGCCCAGCGCTTCCCGAGGCTGCCGTGCGGCCCCAGTCCGCGGTCGTTAGCTGGACGCTCGCTTTCTGATCTCTAGTCGGTGCGAGGGGCCGACGGTGCATGGAGGGTACCGGATGGAGGCAGACAGGGTGCTGCGGGACTCGGATACACCCGTCCAGGCCGAGATTGTGCACGAGAGCGGGCGCACGCGGATCACCCGGCTGGCTGTGCCCGGGGGGACGGTCATCCGCAAGGAGCCGCTGGGGCCGGACGGGGAACGGCGGGTGCCGCACGAAGAGGCGATGCTGGAGCGGCTGCGCGGGGTGGCCGGGGTCGCGCAGCTGGACGCGGCGCACCCGCTCACGGCGCTGCTGTCCCGCTGGCTCGACCAGGCCACAGTGCGGCACCTGCGCCTGGGCAACCTACCGGGCCCGGGCCTGGGCGCCATGGTCGCGGAGATGCTGCGCGCGGACCAGGCGGCGGACCTGGCCACGGCGATCGAGCCGCACACGCGCGGCAACCCGTACGAGACGGTGGAACTGCTCAACGCGCTGCGCGGTGACGGCCTGCTGACCGCGACGCCCGCCGGGTGGCGGTGGGACGCGGCGGCGGTGCGCGCTCACCTGGCCCGGTCCGACGTCGCCGGGCTGCTGGCGGCGCGCGCGGCCGCCTTGCCGGAGGAGTCCCGGCAGATGGTGGAGGCGATGGCGTGCCTGGGCGGGCGCGCCGAGCTGAGCCTGCTGCGGGAGGCCACCGGCAAGCCAGCCGACGCGGTGGACCAGGCGCTGGCCCCCGCCCTCGATGAGGGCCTGCTGGTGGTCGAACCAGGGGCAGATCCGGCGGTGCGGTTCCGCCACGACCGGATCCGCGACGCGCTCCTTGGCGGGCTCGCCCCCGGGCGGCGGCAGGCCCTGCAGCTGGCGATGGCGCGGCGGCTGGCGGCGGTGCCCGGATTGTTCGCGGCCGCGGCCGGGCAGTACCTGCCGGCCGTCGACGCGGTCACCGATGCGGCCGAGCGGCACCAGGTCGTCGCGCTGCTGCGCCGCGCCGCCGGCCAGGCCACCATGACCGGGGACTACGCGCTGGTCAACGCGCTGCTGACCGCCGCGCTGCCCGCGGTCGAGCCGGGCGACAGCGCCGCGCTCGCCGAGTTGCACGCCGACCGTCACGCCGCGCTGTACTGCCTGGGGCGGCTGGAGGAGGCCGACGAGGTCTACCACACGATCGAGCGGCTGCGCCCGGCCGTGCTGGACCGCGCGGACGCGACGGCGGTGCAGGTGCGCAGCGTGATGCACCGGACCCGACATGCGGAGGCGCTCGGTCTCGGCCTGGACTCGCTGCGTGAACTCGGCATCACGATCCCGGCCGCGGACCGGCTCGCCGCCGAGCTTGACCACCAGTTCGACTCTTGGTACCAGTGGCTGGACCACACCGAAGCGGCCGGTGACCTGACCCGGCCCGACCTCACCGACCCCACGCTGCTCGCCGCGTCCGGCCTGATCAACGCGACCCTGACGGCGGCCTTCTTCGCCGCCGACCCCGCCACCGCCGTCTGGCTGAGTTTGGAGGGACTGCGGATCTGCCTTGAGCACGGGGCCGCCCCGGCCCTGGTCCACCCGGCGGCCCACACCGCTCTCGGCGCGGTGCTGCTGCGCGGCGACTACGCCGCCGGGTACCGGGTGGCGCGGCGGATCCTGGCGCTTGGCGAAGCCCGCGGCTACGAGCCCGGCACCTCCCAGGTGCGCATGCTATCCGCGATCTTCAGTTGCTGGGCCGAGCCGATCGAAAACAGTGTCCAGGCAAGCCAGCGGGCCGGGGAGGGATTGGTCGCGGGGGGCGACCTGGCCAATGCCGGCTACACCCGCTATACGGTGCTGTCGGGCATGCTGGACTGCGCGCCATCACTGGAGCGATACCTCACCGAGGCCGAAGCGGCGCTGGCCTTTGTGCGCCGTACCGGGAGCGCGGAGGAGGTTCAGATGTTCGACACCTACCGGTGGCTGGCCGGCGTGCTGCTCGGCGAAAGCACAGCCGCGGCGGGCGAGGCGGTCTCCGCCGGCAAGTACGCCGGCAACCCGGGCGGATATTTCCTTGCGCACCTCAATCAGGCGAACGCTGCCGCCATCTTCGGCGATCAGGCCGACCTGGAGCAGCACACCGCGGCCGCCATGCCACTGGCCCCGGCGTTCCCCGGCCTCTACTCGACCGCCGTCGCCCGCGTCTTGCGCGGGCTGGCCGTGGCCGGGCAGGCCCGCAGCGCGGACGCGGACAAGCGCGGCAGCCTGCTGGCCGAACTGGACGAGGTGACCCGGTGGATAGCCGAACGCGCCGTGGACGCGCCCGACAACTTCCTGCACCTGCTGCGGCTGGTCGAGGCCGAGCGGGCCTGGGCGGCCGGCGACTTCCGCACCGCCGCCCTGGCCTTCGACGCCGCCCGGCGCGAGGCCACCCAGCGGCAGCGCCCCTGGCACCGGGCCCTGATCGCCGAACACGCGGCCCGGTTTCACCTCGCCCACGGCCTCGAACAGGCCGGCCACGACCTGCTCAGTCAAGCGCGCGAGGAGTACCTGGTCTGGGGTGCGACGGCTAAGGTCGCCCAGCTGGACTGGGCCTACCCAGCCCTGCGGAGACCGGCGGAAGCGACCGCCGGCGACGGCGGCCAGCTAGGTGAGGGTTCGCTGGGCCCCGCCGTGGTCAGCACGGGAACGGTCGACCTGCTCGGAATCGTTTCCGCGTCGCAGGCGCTGAGCTCGGAGACCAGTATCGGCCGGCTGCACGCCCGCGTGGTCGAGGTGCTTAGCGCCATGACCGGCGCCACCAGCGTGCACCTGCTGCTGTGGAGCGAGAACGGTGATGGCTGGCTCCAGCCGCGACCGGATGCCGACGGCGGCACTGTCCCGGTCGGCGGCACTGGCCCGGTCGGTAGCACTGGCCCGGTCGGTAGCACTGGCCCGGTCGGTAGCACCGGCCGGGAAGACGCCGTGCCGATGTCGGTGCTGCGCTACGCCCAGCGGACGGGCGAGCCCCTGGTGGTGGACGACGCCGCCCGCGACGACCGGTTCGCCCGCGACCCCTACTTCGCTGGTGTTGACTGCTGCTCGCTGCTGGCCGTGCCCATCCTCAGCCGCGGTACGCTGCGGGCGGTACTGCTGCTGGAAAACCGCCTACTCGCCGGCGCGTTCACCACCGGACGGCTCGACGCGGTCAACCTCATCGCCGGCCAGCTCGCCGTCTCGCTGGACAACGCCCAGCTGTACGCCGAGCACCGCCTGATCGCCGACGAGCAGGCGGCCTTGCGGAGAGTGGCGACGCTCGTGGCCCAGGGGGCGCCGCCGGAGGACGTCTTCGCCACGGTTGCCAGGGAGATCGGGCGGCTGCTGGGCGTCGACGTCGCGGTCTTGGTCCGGTATGACCCGCGGGACTTGATCACGGTGGTCGGCGCGTGGACAAGCACGGGTGCCGCGCCGCCGACCCCGGTCGGCAGTCAGTTGCCGCTGGGCGGGAACAATGCCAGCACGCTGGTGTTCCGGGCCGGCCAGGCGGCGCGGACCGACCACGGCGACATGTCGGGCGTGATCGGTGACGTTGCCACCTTGGACTGGGGGCTGCGGTCGTCGGTGGGCGTACCGATCAGGGTCGAGGGCCGCCTGTGG
>Ga0207416_1000985_pt1 | contig 41750 bp, 35 predicted proteins | sample PaiPotPPM11metaG_FD_184107 | JGI IMG/M metagenome (GOLD analysis project Ga0207416, IMG submission 184107) | Iron sulfur acid spring bacterial and archeal communities from Banff, Canada, to study Microbial Dark Matter (Phase II) - Paint Pots PPM... ...
GCCTTTGCAGCTCATGGGATAGGGGATGTGAAGAAGGCGCTTGCGTCTTTCGTAGTGCATCCTGAGAGGATCGTCGTTCCCCTCCGAACCCGAAAGTCTAGAAAACGCTAGAGTTTTGGAACTATACAGTGAAGTTGTTATTGCGGGCTCTGGCAAATATGGCTCAGTAGACGTAAAGGTGTGTCCATGGATAAGCGTAGTCAGGACGAGTAATTACTCTCTTAAAAATATTCTCATGCAATCTGGCAATTCATTGCCTGAGTGTAGGGGCCCGATTTATCGCGTCCGCCGGGGTGGGATAATTGAAATCTCGCATGGAAAAACATATTGAAAGGATTTCTGATAGATTATGAGTACACACGCACAACAGGTCGTGCAGAAACTATGGAGCTACTGCAATGTTCTGCGCGATGATGGCATGTCCTATGGCGATTATCTAGAGCAGCTTACCTATCTGCTCTTCCTCAAAATGGCCCATGAGCGAGAGCAGTATCTTCCAGAGCAGCAGCAGCGTATCCCCACAGATTGCAACTGGCAGAGCCTGATGGAGCGTGACGGTGATGAGCTGGAGACGCATTATCGGCATGTGTTAGAGCAATTGGGTAAGCACAAAGGCATGCTGGGCATTATTTTCCGTAAGGCGCTCAACAAAATTCAAAATCCTGCTCACCTGCGCCGCCTGATCGTGGATTTGATTGATCGGGAAGACTGGAGCACGCTCGATACCGATGTCAAGGGCGATGCCTACGAAGGGCTACTACAGAAGAATGCAGAAGATACTAAAAGCGGTGCAGGTCAATATTTTACTCCTCGGCCACTCATCCAGGCGATTGTGGATGTCGTTCGTCCTGCTCCCGATGAGCACATTTGTGATCCGGCCTGTGGTACGGGTGGTTTCTTGCTGGCCGCGCATAGTTATATTGCCAGGCACTATGATCTCGATCGCGATCAAAGACGCTTCTTGAAGTTTGATGCGCTACGGGGCTGGGAAATTGTGGATAATACGGCTCGACTGTGCCTGATGAACCTCTTTTTGCATGGGATCGGCAGCGATGAGGAAGGTCGAGAGCCTTTGCATGTCGTCGACAGCTTGCGCAGCAGTGCAGGTGAGTACTTTGATGTGGTATTGACCAATCCTCCCTTTGGACGCAAGAGTAGTGTGACCTATATTAACGAAAAGGGGCGTGAGGAGCGCGAAGTCAGTTTCGTAGTACGCGATGATTTCTGGGCCAGCACTAGCAACAAGCAGCTGAATTTTCTCCAGCATGTCTACACTCTGCTCAAGATCAATGGACGTGCAGCAGTAGTTGTGCCGGATAATGTGCTCTTTGAAGGTGGGGCAGGTGAAAGCATTCGTCGCAAGTTATTAGACGATTGCGATGTACATACACTGCTGCGTCTGCCAACTGGCATCTTTTACGCCAATGGAGTGAAAGCCAACGTACTCTTTTTCGATAAGAAGCCAGCTGGCGCCCAACATGCGACAGAAACATTGTGGGTCTACGACCTGCGTACCAACCAGAACTTTACGCTGCGCACAAATCCTTTGACACGTCAGCATCTTGATGATTTCGTAGCCTGCTACCATCCAGAAAACCGTCACCTACGCCAGGAAAGCGAGCGGTTCCGTTGTTTCAGCTATGATGAACTGATCAAGCGCGACAAATTGAGCCTGGATATCTTCTGGCTACGGGACAAGAGTCTGGAGGATGCCAACGACTTACCCTCACCCGACGTGCTGATTGCCAGTATCATTGAAGATTTGCAGGCTGCGATCGAGCAGCTCTCTACCATCACCGAAGAGAATGGCAATGGTAGTGTGGCAGAAATAGGCACGTAATATTAGAGATCATCCCTGCAGCGTGGCAGATTGCAGCGAGACAAATCCACTACTCCCCTCGCTTGCCATTACCGTGTATTGCACAGTGAGGATTTGGTTCGGTACACTACTGCTGAAGACCAGAGTATAGATGCCGTTATTTGCCAGAGAGTCAGAAGAACCTATCATATCCAAGGATGCATCCTGATAGATCTTTCCACCCAGTGAGGCTGTAAGCTTTCCTCGCGCTTTGTATGCTCCAATATAGACTCTCAGTGTCCTTGGCGTCGTGCTGGTCAGAACATTGATCTCAAAGCCGTTATTGAGGCCTGTCACATACACACCCGATGGCTTATCTGATCCTACATTCACATTGGTCACGGGTGTGCCATCAGACCAGTCATAAGCGCTTGAATAATAGGTATCGCGCTGAGCCATGCCACTGCCAATCAATGAGTAGCTGCTGATCTGTGGTTGCATATTACTCTTCCGATCCACTTCTCCCACCGTTTTTAAGCCCCAGTGGACCCAGTCAAGCGTGCCCTCGGGAGTCAAGTTGTACACTTGGTTGGTCTGATCGGCATAACTGCCAGTAAGGCTAATGAGCAGCGGTGGTATCGGTGGTTGCGTTTTTGTCCTGGTTGGCACTACTATTGGTCTACTCTTCATAGGCCCGGTTGATCCTGGCGAACGTAAGGGCACAAGGGTATAAAGGATCACCGTTCCTAGTAAAAGAACGATACCCGAGAGCGCAAAGGCCAGCCAGAGGGTAGAACGTAATGGCTTGCTAACTTGAGGGTATCTTTCTTCTGGAAGAGCTTCAACCAGATCATTTTTTGTGCGATAAGCGTTTATTTTAGGTTTTGTTATGGGTTTGCTTGTATGATAAGTGTCTGAATTTGGTATCGCTACAGTCTTGTTTGCAAAATAAGTATCTGAATTTGGTATTGCTAGGACCTTGCTTGCCTGGTAGTCATTTTCCATATGCTTCCGGCGTTCAAAAAGGTGTGCGGTAAGGGGAGCCTCGCTTTCCGTGTTCTCAAGCGGCTCCGTCATATTCCTCGGAAGAGGGGTGACAGGAGTAACGGTCAAGGAGTTGGTGGACACGGATGTCGGTAGGAGCAAGACGACCTGGAGAGCTCTAAGAAAGATAGTGATATTGGCATAGCGTTCGACCGGGTCTTTAGCCAGAGCCTTGAGTACTACTTCTTCGATCGGTTCTGGCAGGTTAGGAACCAGATCAGAGAGAGGGATAAGCCCTGTGTGATATTTTGTCCCTATGGGGGAGGAACTCCACGTCATTCGACATGTTTTACATTGCCGGCGTTGCACTCCTTTGCGTGTCTTCCCAAACTTACGAATGTTGTCGCCCCCCACTTTCCCATAGTCTGGACATTGGCTGTTTTCACAAGAGCTCAGTGTGTGAGCTGATGTTGCCTGGTCCCTGGCCTCACCTTCCCCTCTCTCGAGAGCGTTTGTGGATTCTCCATCAGCCGAGGCAGGGGAGGTTACCGAGGAGAAGCTTTGGGCAGAAAAGGGTGCACATCCTGCAATCAATTCATAGGCAAGGCAAGCAAGCGCATATTGATCGCTTTTTTCAGTGATAGAACCCACAAGTTGTTCTGGGGCCAGATAGCTCGTAGTTTGCAAATCGGACTTCTCGTCGAGTTTCGTTACATTGGTAAAACTGGCAAAGCCAAAGTCTGACAAGAGCATCTTACCATCGCTATTGAAGAAAATATTTTCTGGTTTGAGATTGCCATGGAGGATACCGCGCTGATGAGCGTAAGAGAGCACTTGTCCTACCTGAAAGATAATCGTCAATGCTTCTTGCAAACTCAGGCGTTGCGGAGACTGGTGATCGAGGCGATGACGTAATGAATTGCTGGCGAGATACTCTCTCACCACATATGGCTTCCCTTGCTCTACTCCGAGATCTAAGATCGGGATGATAGACGAATGCTTCACCTGTCTGATTCTTTCGATCTCTTGGAGAAAGTTCTTACTTTGTTGGTCAGAGGTGAAGTATGCAGCATCGAATACCTTCAGCACTACTTTCTGTGAAACGTGATTATTGGGATGAGCTAAGTAGACAGACCCAGAAGGTTTACTAGCGATCTGTTTAGTAGGACAATATTGATTAAAACGTTCCAGCATACTTGGACCTTTACCTACACACTAGTGATCTACCGACCGTGTTCACCTCATAGATAAGTTCTGATTCTTTGAATGCCAGATAAGCAAAGTGATATTATCAGTACACATAGTTGTTCCTCAGCTTACCATACTGCGACGTGCACGTCTATACTTTTTCGGGTAGAATATGCATGTTATTGATCAAGCCTGGGACACGAAATGTCAGTGTGAAGCTTCGTCGGTTCTCTCACCAATAGCCATTTACATCATCTAGCCCTTTTGGGAACTTGGGCACAGTACATTTTGCTCTGGACATTTCCTGCTGTCCCTGCTAACATAGCATTCAAAGTAATATGAAAGGGCAGAGCATGACGCAACTAGAAACATATATCGTAGAACACGAACAGCGTTTTTTGGATGACTTGAAAGTCTGGCTCCGTATTCCTAGTATTAGCACATTGCCAGAACGTGCAGAAGATGTACTGCGTGCAGCAGGATATGCTGCTGATCAGATGAAACACATCGGGTTGGAAAATGTCGCAGTTCTGCAGACGGAGAGACATCCCCTGGTCTACGGCGAGTGGCTTAAGGCTAGCGGCAAACCTACTCTTCTCATCTATGGGCACTATGATGTGCAGCCTGTTGATCCGGTCGAGCTGTGGAAGACCCCACCGTTTGAACCATCGGTGCGCGATGGCAATATTTATGCACGAGGCGCCGCCGATGACAAGGGTCAAGTTATGGTGATCTTTAAAGCTCTTGAAGCACTGATGAAGGTGAATGGAGCACTACCAATCAACGTGAAGGTGCTCTTGGAGGGTGAGGAAGAGGCTGGCGGCGAGTCAATTGGGCATTATGTCAAAACATATCCTGAGCGACTGGCTTGTAACGCTGCTTTTATTTGTGATACGCACATGCCAGGAAAAGATATACCAGCTCTGATGTATGGCTTGCGCGGCATTATCGCTACCGAGGTCGAAGTACAGGGCGCGAAGGGCGATCTGCATTCTGGCAGCTATGGGGGTGTAGCGCCCAATCCACTCCATGCGCTTGCTATCATTATCAGCCGTTTGAAAGATGCCGAAGGCCATATTCATATTCCAGGTCTCTATGATAAGCTGCACAAACCGACGGTAGCCGAAAAGAATTTCTGGCATCATGATCCGCTGCACCTCAATGAGGCACTATTGGAAGAAATGGGAGTTACACAGTTTTCTGGAGAAGCGGAATATCCTCCGCTGGAGCGTATTTGGGCACGTCCTACTTTAGAGGTGCACGGCATTGTTGGTGGCTTTGTAAGTGAAGGTTTCAAAACGGTCATTCCCGCCATAGCGAAAGCCAAGATCAGTCTCCGCCTTCCTCCAGAACTGAAATCAGCCGAGGCGTATCCGCTCTTCGAAAAAGCAGTCAAAGAAGCAGCGCCTGCGGGAGTAAGAGTAACAGTACATAATTTCCATGGTGGAGAAGGGGTTCTGGTCTCACCCGATACTCCCCCGATGAAAGCTGCGGCGGCCGCACTAGAGGAAGTCTACGGCAAACCGCCAGTCTTCTTGCGAGAAGGTGGCTCCATTCCAATTGCCGCACTCTTTGATGAGGTGCTGCATGCACCTGTTGTGCTGATGGGCTTTGGCCTGCCGGACGATAATCTGCATGCACCGAATGAGAAATACTCTCTTGACCAGTTTTATAAGGGCATTCGTACAGTTGCCAGCTTTTTAGAAAGAATGGCATAGGGTACAGCGGATGCGATACCCAAAGGGCACACGGTAAATCGGGTTCCTACACGACGGGCAATGAATTGCCTGGGAGGTCGGTTATGTCTATTATTCCTGAACTACTAGAGATCTATCTCGAAATGCATGCTGATGAGCCACAGGCATTGTTAGAGCAACTCTGTCATCAACCGAGTGTAGCTGCTCAAAATCTGGGTATTTCTGCTATGGCGGATCTGGTGGAGAATCTTCTGAATGATGCGGGTTTCTCCACCCAACGTCTCACAGTAGAGGGTGCCCCGCCAGTCATCTATGGCGAACTGCAAGGGCGTGGACCATACACACTGCTCCTCTATAATCACTATGACGTGCAGCCTGCTGAACCATTTGAGTTATGGGAGTCACCTCCCTTCGAACCGACGGTGCGTGAGGGAAAATTATATGCACGTGGCGTAGCTGACAATAAGGGTGAGAAAGCAAGCACTGCAGAAGCGTCCAGAACAAATTGACTCATTATTCGTTCTCCACACGCCGTTCAGCTATCAGTTCATCTGCAAGGGAACGGCCTTGTGGTATATAACGGCTCACCAGCTCTTGAGCACGCTTAATGGCCTGTTGAGGTGTGAAAATGCGTACCTCACCATCTTCCAGATGCAAGATTAGTTCGTCACCAATCTGTAACCCTAGAGCCTGTCGATATTCTGCTGGTATTACTATTCGTCCACCTTCAGTGAGTTTTGTCCTGACGTCTATCATGTGTCACTTCCTCAAAAATTGTCATGGCAATAACTAAATGTCATTCAAGATAGATTGTACCATACCTAAAATTTTGATGTACGCACCCACCCATAAAGTCACGTGTATAGATTTCCACACTCTTTCAATGGTAAAATTAAAGAAGATGTAATTATGAATCGACGTGGCATGCTTCGCTGCGGCGTTCCCTTACAGTCGTCACAAAAGGCGGCTGAGCACTGAAATAGGATTGAAAACAAACAAATATGAGTTATATACCCAATACGCAAGAAGAGCAGCAGAAGATGTTAGCACATCTCGGTCTTGCCTCAATCGAAGACCTGCTCACGCCAGTACCGGATGGGGTACGTCTGCATCGTTCTCTCAACCTGCCTGCAGCGTTGCCCGAACAGGATCTGAAACGCCTGATGGGAGCAATCGCGGCCAAGAACAAAAACATGGATACCAGCATCTCTTTTCTGGGTGCAGGTACTTATGATCGTGCTATTCCTAGTATCGTGCCGCATTTGCAGCGCCGTTCAGAATTTGTCACGTCCTACACCCCCTACCAACCAGAAGTGAGTCAGGGCATGTTGCAGGCTATTTATGAGTTCCAGACTATGGTCTGCCAGATCACTGCTATGGATATCGCTAATGCCTCGCTCTACGATGGTTCGACTGCGATGGTAGAGGCTGTGCTGATGGCCCTCGGTCCGGGTGGGCGGGGCGAAGTCGTTATATCGGCAGGAGTCGATCCGCAGTATCGGCGTGTACTGCAAACCTATGCCTTTGCACGGGGTTTCAGTGTCAAGGAAGTGCCAGTGCACAATGGAGTGACCTCGCTTGCTGATCTTGATGCTGCAGTAGGACCCGGCACGGCTGCTGTGGTAGTACAGCAGCCGAATTTCTTCGGTTGCATTGAAGATATGCGTGCCATCGAGCCTATCGTGCACAAAGGCAAGACACTCTTCGTGAGCGTGATTACCGAACCAGCTTCCCTCGGCGTACTGGCTCCTCCTGGGTCATACGATGCAGATGTTGTAGTAGGTGAGCTGATGAGCTTTGGTAATACGATGAGTTTTGGTGCACCTGCGCTCGGTTTCATGGCGGCAAAACAGAAGTTTGTACGCCTCATGCCGGGGCGATTGGTCGGACAGACTGTTGAGGAGAGTGGCAAGAAACAGACCGGATATGTACTAACGTTACAGACGCGTGAGCAACATATTCGTCGTGAGCGTGCCACATCGAATATCTGCACTAACCAATCCTTATTGGCTGTAGGTGCGACGATTTTCCTGGCGGCATTGGGCAAGCAGGGCTTCCGCGAACTTGGCGAACTTTGTCTCCAGAAAGCCCACTATGCTTTTCGTCAGATTACTGCTATTCCAGGCTTTGAGGCCCTCTTTAGCGGTCCGTTCTTCGATGAATTTGTGATCAAAGTTCCTGGTTCGCTGGCTAAGCTCCAGCAGCACTTTGAACAGGCTAGTATTATCGGTGGCTATCCTTTGCGTGAAAGCTATCCCGGCATGGACGATTGTATGCTGTTCTGTGTCACAGAAACACGTACAAAAGAAGATATCGATCTTCTGGTCAAGGTATTGAAGGAGGCGAGGCTATGAGCATTGAGACGTTGATTTTTGAGAAGGGAGCACCGGGACGTCGTGCCGCAACAATGCCGAGCATGGATGTGCCAGTCGAGTCGCTGGAGAGTATGATCTCTAGCCATCTCTTGCGCGAAGAGCCTGCGCCACTGCCCGAGGTAAGCGAGATCGAAGTAGTGCGCCACTATACCCATCTGTCACAGCGCAACTTTGGTGTTGATACGGGCTTCTATCCGCTTGGTTCCTGCACTATGAAGTATAATCCCAAGATTAATGAGGACATGGCGGCATTACCCGGCTTCGCACATATTCATCCCTTGCAGTCGGAAGAGACTGTGCAGGGTGCCATCGAGTTGATGTATGAATTGGAGCAATATTTAGCAGAGATCTCCGGTATGGCTCGTGTGACGTTGCAGCCATCGGCTGGTGCACATGGGGAACTGACAGGCTTGATATTGATCAAGGCCTATCACCAGAGTCGTGGTGAGGGACAACGTAATCTAGTACTAATACCCGACAATGCTCATGGCACCAATCCAGCGAGTGCTACGCTGGCCGACTATAAATCTGTCGAGATCAAAAGTGAGCCGCGAACTGGTGGCGTCGATATGGACTACTTACGAACGATCCTGGATAAGCATGGATCGGCTGTAGCGGCGATTATGTTAACCAATCCCAATACGCTGGGCCTTTTCGATGCCAATATTGCAGAGGTTGGTCGTCTGATTCATGCAGTGGGCGGGCAGCTCTACTATGATGGAGCGAATGCCAATGCTGTACTGGGCATCACACGACCGGGCGATATGGGCTTTGACGTAGTACACTTCAATCTGCATAAGACGTGCAGCACGCCGCATGGTGGTGGTGGTCCAGGAGCTGGTCCCATTGGTGTTAAGGCGCATCTGGTTGCCTTCTTGCCGGGGCCTCTGCCTGCGAAGAATGGGCAAGGCTATTACTGGGAAGATCCAGGTCCGCAGTCGATCGGCAAAGTGCGTGCGAATGTGGGCAACTTTGGTGTGCTGGTACGTGCCTATACCTACATTCGTTCAAATGGACCCGATGGCCTACGTCGTGTCTCAGAGAGTGCAATTCTCAATGCCAACTATCTCAAGCATGAACTGTCATCCGATTACGAGATTGCCTACCCGCACATTTGCCAGCACGAGTTTGTAGCCACAGCCAGACGTCAGAAAGAAGAGAGTGGAGTCACAACGACGGATATTGCCAAGCGTCTGCTAGATTTTGGCATGTATGCACCGACGGTCTACTTTCCGCTAATTGTGCCAGAAGCAATGATGATCGAACCGACCGAGACGGAAACACGCGAGACACTAGATTACTTTGTGCATGTGATGCGCCAGATAGCTGAAGAGGCACGTACTCATCCTGAGGTGGTCAAAATGGCCCCACATACGACAGTGGTGGGCAGACTTGATCAGGCACTAGCGGCACGCAAACCCAATTTGCGCTGGACGGAGGGACAGGAAATGACGCATTAATCATCCCATTCCTGCCCTTAGCCGACTTTTTTTTCACTCATGAGCGAGAGATGGATAATGAAGGTCGTACCTATTTTGCCAATTCGCCTCGTGGATTCTTGACAAATTCAATCCTAGCGTATATACTCACGTATACACACATGTCTAGCAAAGAGGAGTCTATGCAAGTAGTAAAGCTACGCAGAGTAGGGAACTCAACAACCGTGACACTGCCAGCGTCGGTAATTGAGGCATTGCATCTCCATGAAAATGATGAAGTTGCTGTTGAGGTTGCTGGCGATCGTATTATCATCACTCGTGCTACGACCGATTTTCAAGATGCGTGGGATGCCTACCAAGAACTTGAACCTCGCTATCGAAATGCAAATCGGAAATTGGCAGAGTAGGCTGTAATGATACGTTTTCTGCCTGAAAGTCTTGTCATAGCGATTCATGATGATCAGATCCGCCTATATGGAGGCTCGTATGGGGTACGGGATACCTCCGCTCTGGATGCTGCCCTTCACATGCCACAAGCACAATTTGGCGGACAATTTCTCCATATGACTATATTTCATATGGCCGCCGCATATGGATTTCACTTGAGTCAAAATCATCCCTTTGTTGATGGGAACAAGCGTGTGGCTGGTATGGTAATGTTCACTTTTCTTCGACTCAACGGCTTAGAGCCAATTGCTACAGAGACTGAGTACTATCATACTATGATGGCTGTTGCAAGTGGGCAGATGAGCAAAGATCAGCTTGCAGACTGGTTGCAAACAGTCGTGAATGGCCCATCTCCTGAAGTTGAATAAAGAAAGAATGTATTACGGAGATGTTTCAGCCTCAACCCAGGGCAATATTGACCACCGATTAGCTGGTGCAAAGCCAAAACCTCCATCAATCACTGTACCCTGGAAGCCAGCGGGAACCATTTCAAAGTGTTTTGCTAGCTTACGAGGAAAAATCGCCAGGTCGAAGGCCCAGGGATCGCCAGTATTCTCCACGATAGCTCGCCAGGCCAGATTCTCCTGCCACTCATCGGTGAAGTAAGCCCCCAGTTCAGGGAACGTGCTTGCAAGCTCGCTCAAAATATGCCAGAGGATGCGACCTGATCCCGGCTTATAGACTGCCGTGATATGGGCCTTCAAGCGGTTGACATCCAGTAAAAGGTTGAAGCCAACCCACGAAGGCGGCTCTTCAATCGTTGGCACTCCTGGCTCTATGTACAGGGAGACCTCAATGCCAGCACAAGTGATTTCCTCTGCTGGCGTCGGAGCAATAGTGACTGGGAATGCGTAGATGTCTCCGTAGGCATCGTCCTCGGATACTGGCCAGGAAATGTGCGTCAGCCAGTCCCTCACCTGCAGGTCCGCACAACCCAGGCGTGAGAGTGCTTCCCAGTAACGTTGTAGGACTGATGGGAATGTAGCTTGACTGCATGTAACATATGTTTGTACCTGTGCGTGATTTGGCATCGTGTTATTCCTTTTTCTGTTTAAATAATCAGAAAATTCCTTCTAGTTCTCCTTTTGGATCCCGCATCATCAGTTCCTGCACAGCTTTATATGGATGCAATCCTTCGAACAGTACGAGACTCAGTTGTTTCGTAATGGGCATTTCGACGTTATAGCGAGTGGCCAGTTCAAGAGCGGCCTTTGTGGTTGAGACACCTTCTGCTACGGAGTGGGTGGATTGCAAAATGTCAGAGAGTTGCTCGCCAGCGGCCAGACGGCTTCCCAACTGATGATTACGGCTGAGTGGGCTCGAGCAGGTTGCAACTAGGTCGCCGATGCCAGCCAGACCTAGGAAGGTAAGAGGATTGGCGCCAGCGGCAATGCCTAGGCGCGAGATTTCTGCCAGGCCGCGGGTAGTAATAGCAGCTTTGGCATTTTCGCCGTAGCCCAAGCCCTCGGTAATACCTGCACAGATGGCGATGATGTTTTTAAGTGCACCACCTAGTTCGACACCGACCACATCCTTGGATGAGTAAACACGGAAGGTGCCGGTGGTGAGCAGAGTACGGACACGTATCGCGACTTCCATTTCGCTAGAAGCGACGACGGCAGCTGTCGGTTTTCCCTCGGCTACTTCACGCGAGAGGTTGGGGCCGCTCAGCGTGGCGATGCGCTTTTGGGCAGTGGGTAATTCTTCTGCGAGAATTTCGGTCATCCGTTTGTGACTGGCTATCTCAATTCCTTTACTGGCGCTGACCAGTAAGGTTTCTGCTCCGAGATGAGGGGCTAGGAGCCGCACATTCTCGCGCATACGCTGTGAGGGCGTAACCAGTAAAAGAAGGTCTTTGTCAGCTGTGGCTTCCTCAATCATTGTGGTAACCTGCAAGGTATCAGGAAAGTGAAAACCGGGCAGGAAAACTTTATTTTCTCGCTGTTGCTGCATCTGTGCAGCACGCTCGGTGTGATATTCCCACAGTGTGATGGCAATGCCTTTGTGGGCGAGCAGGAGAGCTAATGTTGTCCCCCATGCGCCACTGCCAATGACACCAACTGAAACCGTCATTGAATAATCTCCTATGTTGCTCAAGCTAGATGCTATCAGGCGTTTGAACATTGCCATTGTAACATAGCTGGGAATGGGGAATGGAGGCACTTGAAAGCGTTTAATTCAGCAACAATTGTTGAGGTCTATGCGTACTAAGTCAGAAAAACTGCATAAAACTGCTGAAGTCTTCAACCATCCCTTGCCCGATTTAGATGTGTTTGCCCTGGCCAGGGCGATGGATGATACTTTGGGGCTAGACAACAATCCTGTCAATATCAGGAGTCAAATTCACCGGATTGAAGAATTTAATAGTATTCGCACCAGCATTCAAGGCAATGGTGAGACTGATTGTCGAAACTGTGCCCTCACTGCCTGATGCTACATAGAGGGATTTTGCTGTTCCGCCATTGACACTAATATAAAAGGTTCTCTTGCCATCTTCATAGTAGATAGTCAGTAGGTAATTGCCAGCGTTTCTCTCAAGCACATTGTTGAACTGCATACCATTCTTACCGATGCGGATCACCCTGTATCCCCCAGAACACTCAGAGCAGCTAGCCACCGCTGCGCCACCAGTCAGTGTATTCTGCGATGCTTCAGCTTCATAGCTTGTCGGCGTCGTTGGTGCTGGGGTCGCCATTGGAGAGGGGGGATATGTTGCTGGAGAGGGAGGGTATGTTGCTGGAGTGATAACAGCCTGAGCAGAAGGGAGTATCCTTGCGATAGGAGTAGTCTGTCTGGCTACGGTTTGTATTGTTTTTCTCGTTGGACGCAAGTTTGTCTCAGGCGTGTGGGCATGGGGCTCAGGTATCACTATCCCAGAGAGCCACAAAGCTGAACAAGCCACCGCTACAATGACTGAGAAAAGAAGTCCCAACTCAAGTCCTCTTCTTTTGCTGTGCCGTGCTAGTACACTCATTGGCCCACGTCTCTGGGTACTCCTCCTCGTTAATGAAAGGCCCTTTTTGCCTGCTGGAGCTTTGCTCTGGCTATCAGTTGAGCTTGTATCCGCTCTTCCCGGCAATCTCTCTTGCTCTTCAAAGAGATTGAAGAGCAAGACATCATCAGATTCTTGCTCAGTCATCAGTGTAGCAATGGCTGGTTCAGCTGTGAGAGATTTAGCTAGTGACATGGTCTCAAGCGTGAGAACAGAAGAGTCCTCGTCTTGCTGCCCCTGGACCTGAGCACTGAAGCAAGCTCCAGACTGTTCTGGTGGCTCAGGCCTAGAACCCTTGGCAGCATGTTGCCTCATGGAGGACAAGACAATTTCTGCTTTTGCTGATGCGGCAGGATGAGAGATCATCGTCTTCTTGCCAGAATGAGAAGGATGGGCAAAAAAAGGAAAGGTGGGCGGGGGTGACAAAACGGATTGGATCACTTCCACAAACAGCGAGAAGTCAAAAAAGCGCTCGTCAGGATCTGTAGCAATGGCTTTGAGCACGGCGGTTTCAAGGGAAGGTGCCAGACCAGCCACACTCTCAGAGAGTGGAGCAGGCTGCACATTGCTCCGGCGTCCCATCACGGAAGCTAGACTCTGGGTAGCAAAAGAAATCCGTCCAGTAATCAGCTCATAGGTCAGGCAACCGAGAGCATATTGATCACTCCTAGCATCGCAGGTGCCACTAAATTGCTCAGGAGCCATATAACAGAAAGCAAACTCTTCGGTGGCCTGATCACGGATGAGAGCATCCGTCTTGGCAACAAGAGAGAAATCAGTCAAGACAGGCTGATCGTTGGCATCAAAGAGAATATTCTCTGGTTTGATGTTGCCATGAACGATGTGGTGTTCATGGACATAAGCGATGGCTTCTCCCAGCTGTGAAACAAGAGTCAGAGCATCGTGTAATGGCATACGGTCAGGGCAGAGCTTCTTGAGGTGGCTACGTAAGGAGCCGTTGGGCAGATACTGCCGCACGACAAAGGGTTGCTCTTGCTCTATTCCCATATCCAGGATAGGCAGCATCTGCGGGTGTTGAAGTTCCTGGATGCGTTGGGCCTTCTGTAAGAAGTTCTCACGCTCCTGAGGAGAATGGAAGAGGGATGAAGCGAACACGGTGAGGACTACTTGACACTCAGGCTCCTTGATTGGAGAAGCCAGATAGGTCGCATGGGAATGCTTTTTGGCCAATTCTCTCGTGAGATTGTAGTGGCGAAATCCTTCTTGCATATACTGCCTCATACACATTCTAACGAGGTATCATCTCAAAAATCCGGGGCTGATCAATTGGTGAATCCAGAACAGAAGCCTCATGACGAAAGCTCATCGGCAAATTTACCCCAAATTATTGAGAAGATACCTAACGAGGAGTATACAGGGTATGTCAAGCATCCGATGCTCCCCAGCTCATGGGACCCTGTGAGCCGTTTCTTCGGGAATGGTGGGAATAGATTGTGGATGCAGAGACATACCTGACCTCCCGGTTGTATTGATTCACTTCTTGCCAACTCAGCATCTCATATTTTTCTCCCATCTCCCCTCCTTTCCATTCGCCAACAATATCATAATGTGGTTGTACCTGAACTGGCTCATCGCCATCAGGAGCTTTTTGAATCAGCAAGGATGCGTACTCAACCCGTGACTTTATCCTCTGTCTACACTATACTATGCTTATATAGAGCAAATTTTGATCAAAATTTAACAATTTCTTGCTACTTACTTCACATAGAGCTGCGAAACTAGTATCAGGAGAAGCCGCATGAAGATACTCATCATCGAGGACGAAGCAAACATCATCCAGGTTATCCGGCTCTACCTGGAACAAGCTGGCTACAGCGTTCTCAGTGCTAGCGATGGTATCGCCGGGCTAGAGTTGCATGCACGCGAACATCCCGACTTGGTTATCCTTGATCTGATGCTGCCGGGACTCGAGGGGATGGAGGTTTGTAGGCGCATTCGTAACTGGGCAAACACACCCATCCTTATGGTCACGGCACGCCAGGGAGAAGAAGACCGTATCCTGGGACTGGAATCAGGAGCCGATGATTACCTGATCAAACCGTTCAGCCCGCGCGAACTGGTAAGCCGGGTCAAGGCCATCCTGCGTCGAAGTGCTGGGAGCACGACCGATTCGGACAAGCTAGCAAGAGAAGAGCAAAAGGCAACGCATGCTAACGAATTCCGTTTCGGAGGACTGGTAATTAATATTCCAGCCCGCAAAGTCATCGCTAACGGGCAGTCGATCACGCTAACAGCCAAGGAATTCGATTTACTAGTTGCTCTTGCCTCAGCGCCGGATCGTGTCTTCACACGAGAGACCCTGCTCAATCAGGTGTGGGGCTACACCTATCTAGGGGATGGCCGTACCGTCGATGTGCACATCGGCACCGTACGTAAAAAGCTTGAGAGCGTTCCGGGTATTCCGCATCATATCCAGACAGTTTGGGGTGTGGGCTATAAATTCGTAGTGGTACCGGCGACATCCTCGCCACGCGCATGAGGAGAACCCGTATGGATAGTAATACCTCCCATTCTGCCTTAAGCCTCAGAACAAAACTCGTCCTGAGCTACTTGGCCGTCATTCTTGGAACAGTCCTCGTGCTGAGTTTTGCCGTCTCGCGAGCAGTGCAAAACTATTACTTTAATTTACAGCAACGTCGACTGCAAGCCACAGCAAATGAGGTAGAACTAGCCATAGAACATGGGATCCTGTTTTCTAACAGTCATAGATTTGCGGGTAGTCTTTTTGATGCAGGTTCCTTGCTCGCTCTGATGAATAAAGGCGAAAATACGGCCCAATGTCTACAATCATTTATTGGCGTTGAGAATTGCAACAATCCAATACTTGCCCAAGCACTTAAGCAGGCATTACAAGGACAAAGCACAACACTTGGCCAGATACAACTCGCAGCCCCTGAAGGTAGTATCTCTTCAATCTATACAAGTCTCCCTCTACGAATTAATGGTCAGATTGTCGGTGCTATGTTTTTAGCCGAGCCGCAAATATCACCAAGACTTGATTTCTTGCAGCAGATTAATCAGGCTATTCTGATTGCAGGCTTTGCTGTTGCTGGTATTGCTCTCTTCACTAGCGTTCTGCTTGTGCGCCGTTTCACGCGGCCGCTAGAGGATTTAACACTAGCAGCAGAGCAAATGAAGCAAGGCGAATACACCCAGCGTGTCTCTTTGCCCAGAAAACTCGATGAGCTAGGGCAACTCGGGCTCACCTTCAACGAGATGGCTGATACCATTGAGGCTGATATTACAGAATTGCGTCGCCAGGATCAAGTGCGTCGCGATCTGATCGCCAACATTGCCCATGATCTGGCTACACCGCTTACCGCGATCCAGGGCTTCAGCGAAGCTCTAGGTGATAATGTCATCTTTGATCCAACTGAACGCCAGGAAACGGCACAGCGCATCGGGCGAGAGGTGCAGCGCCTACGCCGCCTTGTCGCTGATATCCAGCAGATGACCTCGCTCGAGGCAGGCCATACAAAACTCGATCTCGCTCCATTGGATATGCATACTCAGGTTGATGAGACAATTGCGGTCATTGTCCCTGAATGTGAGCAGAAAGGCATTGACGTGCATAACGACATCGAGCCATCTACTCCACAGGTGATAGCCGATGGTGATCGTATCACACAGGTCCTGCTCAATTTGCTGGACAACGCCCGCCGCCATACGCCAGATGGAGGAACTATCCGTGTTGGAGCCAGACTGCAGGGCAATTATCTACGCATCTGGATTAGCGATACTGGTACAGGTATCGATCCTGCCGACCTGCCCCACATTTTTGAGCGCTTCTACCGTGCCGACCGCTCTCGTACGACTTCTACGGGTGGCAGTGGCTTGGGACTCTCGATCGTCAAAGCGATTATCACCGCTCACAGTGGCAATATCTGGGCTGAAAGTGCCCTTGGCCAGGGTACGCGCATCACATTTACCCTACCACTAGCAATGCAGACGCCAGCAACGACTGCGACCAATGTAACTGGTGCTAGCGCTAGGACAACTAGAGCTATTGCTTCTATTATGCAGAAACAATAGCTCGTTTGGGCGCAATCAATTACTCCCATTGGGAAATTTTGCAAGCAGGTCTGGATTAAGAAGAAGAATAAAGTGGGTGCCCACGAGAGGAGTCGAACCTCCAACCGTCGCATTAAGAGTGCGCTGCTCTGCCATTGAGCTACGTAGGCTTGGTGGTATCAGTATAGCATACCAGTCATTAGGAACGCAATACTTAGCAGACTTCAACACCTGTAGATTTCTCTACCCTCTCTATTGCTAGAGGAGCTAGAGGTTTTTCCTATAAAGCCTCTCTTTGAGAGACAATTACTTGCGAAAGCCGTGTTCTGTGACTGTGCCTTCAATTGCCTCACCTCTGTCTATGATTATAGCAGTGCTGTCAAGAGGCAAGGGCTAAAGCGCGGCAGCTTCTTTTGTGCTGGCTACCTAGCCGCTAGGATTTTTGGGGATCTCACTTGACACATCCATTATCCATAATTTAAAATATAAATATAACTTTATGTTTTAGAGTGGGACAATGATGAAAGACAGTATAGACAACTGGCGAGACCTCAAACGGATGATCAAGGCATTGGCCGGAGTAGCCCGCCTAACTATTGTCTATCATCTGGCTCGCCAGGAAGCGGTGACAGTGACAGATCTGGCTGATCGCCTAAATATTAGTCAGCCACTCGTTTCGTGGCATCTACGGAAACTCCGGCATGCGGGCTTGATCCAGATGCTCCGGAGTGGCCGCCAAGTCTACTGTTCTCTCAATCTCCAGCGCTTTCAACACTGTATAGGACGCCTTGAAAGTCTCATCGATCCGAATATGGCAGTGGAGCCTTTGCCAATGGGCCCTGAGCTCATTGAAGCAGATGTGGGACCAGAGGAATAGGTATGCTCTGCCGATCAATCATGCAATATGAAGAATGCGATGAACGAGAAGGCGATAATATAGCCGAACAGGCAAGCAAATGCAGAAAAGGAATTATATGGGAACCATCAAACCAGTCACTAAAGAGCGAACATCCACAGGTACGGCCATGCTGAAGAAGCATAGCAAGATGACAGCAGAGCAGGCCTATCGGGCGGGAAAGCATGGCAAGGCAGACACACATATGCATAGCACCTATAGCGATGGTAGCGGTACTATCGAAGAGATTCTGGAGCATGTTCAGCTGCGTACTAATCTGGATGTGATTGCTATCACCGACCATGATTGTATTGAAGGAGCACTGCGTGCACGAGACCTCTGGGCCAGAAAATCCTATCGCTTTGATTTCATTGTCGGTGAAGAAATTACTACTCTAGAAGGTCACCTGCTGGGTCTCTTCATCGAAGAGCGCATTCAGCCTGGCTTGAGTATGGAACAGAGTATCGATCTGATCCATGAACAGGGCGGTCTAGCCATCATTGCTCACCCGCTGCATCGCTTCTTCCGCCATAGCTGTCAGCGTCATGTGATGGATCGCATTCATGCATCAAAGGATGTCTGGTTCGATGGCATTGAAACGTGGAATGCAAGTTTCTGTGGCGTCTATTCCAACTACGTCGCGATGGGGGCGAATCGCCAGCGCTACGGTCTGCCAGAGGTAGGCAATAGCGATGCACATAGCATAAGTGCCATCAGCTGTGGTATGACCTGGTTCGAAGGCAAAGGTGCCCAGGATCTGCGCACCAGTATTGAGTCCAATTTGACAGCTCCTGGTGGTACATTATGGAGTATCCCAGCCTACTACCAGTGGCTTCGCCACCGGATGAGTAACAACTCCCCAGACCTAGAGGTAAGGGTTTCTCAGGAATCTGTATCCTAAAACAGCTAGTCCAATAGGGCTTAAGTGTGATACAATAGGAATATGTTTAGCAGACGCGTACAGCAACGGGCAAGATATGTGATCACATTGCTGATACAACCGCTGGCTCGATTGGGTGTCTCTCCTAATCTGCTGACTAGTATCGGGCTATTACTCAGTATGGTGACAGCATTAGTGATTGCTCAAGGATACATGGTTGTAGGAGGCTTGCTGGTGGTGTTTGCAGGCATTTTTGATATGTTTGATGGAGCCTTGGCTCGCGTTCGTAACGCTGCCACTACCTTTGGCGCTTTTTTAGACTCGACGCTTGATCGCTATTCGGAAAGTATTATTCTGTTTGGGCTGCTCTGGTATACGTTGCAGCACCCAGGCCTCCAAGATCTACTTTGGCCTGCTCCACATGAGCAAATCTGGATGATTACTTTCATTTTCGTGTCTGTGGTCGGCTCATTGATGGTCAGTTATACCAAAGCTCGCGCCGAAGGATTGGGCATTGAGTGCAAAAGCGGACTGCTTGCCCGTCCAGAACGTGTCATTATCCTGGCTATTGGACTTTTATCTAACACCGGCATCTGGGCGTTAGCCATTCTGGCAGTTTTTTCCAATATAACTGCGCTGGAACGCATGATTGCTGTTTGGCGATCAACGCGCCAGTCTCCAGAAACGCATTATTGTGAACAACACGATACTGGTGCCAATGATCACTACTTGCACAATGTTGTAGGGACGAACGAGATGCATCGGAACAATGTTCGTTCAGTGCCCACTGGGATGCCGCCGTTCACCAGTGGTGTGTAACAAGAGTAAACACAACGGCGTACGAAAAAAAACATGACGAGATCGAACCGGGTACTATAAGAGACTGTATGGGAAGCTGTTTAGTACTGTACGAACTGGCCCTAGAAGGGACACCTCGGTACTTTACACGCGGTCTCATCTCTAAAGCGCAGCATTAGGCAGCGTAAGAAAAAAAGCCGAGGATACAGGAGGGGCGGAATAGTTGACGACCCGCCCGTTAGCAATAGGTATCGACTGAGAGCTGGAAAAAAAGGTCAGAAAACATATGATTGCCCCAACTATCTTCAATGAAACGTATTCTGCAGTAGGCATCTGCGCCCCGGTTCGTAGCGACTGAGACGGGAGATCTTAGTGACAACGGAACATTTGCATCATGAGCGCAGCGACGTAGATACATCGGTCGTGGAGTATCCGTCTGCCCTCGAAACTACAATCAATTCTACTCCAAACGAAACCGCGACATCCGTAGAGGCATATGGAGAAGTAAGCATCCTCTTACCTGAGCCTACCGCTCCTGCTCCACCATCTGAGAAGGCCCACCAGGAATCCGCTGGTTCACAAGAGGTGCTGTCCAATTTTTCGCACGAAGCTGTAGCACCTCTAGAGAGGGATTCCACTTCTGTTTCTGTACCCTTCTCGGACAAGCAGTACGCACCCGCGGAGCTTTCTCCGGCTCCTGCTATAGCAGAAGATGTTGTCTCTGGCACTATCAAGGAAGAGCAGCAGGCCCAGGAGACCGCAGACACATCAGAGGTACCATCCAATGCAGATCTAGAGGAAAAATCTGCTTCTAGTGCAGTACCAGCAAAAGCAAATTTGGAGATAATAACTCTCCAACAAGGATTTTCACAACATTCTTCCCAGGAGCAAGAAAGTCAAGAACAATCGGTGAGTGAGACAACACCATATGTCACAGCTGAGCAGATTGAAGCTGTACCCGCCAAGTTTGTCTCTCCATTCACTTCAGAGACCGAGAGAAAGCCCTTGCTTGGAACCAAGGCAGAAGAGATTCGACCGTTCACTGATTTTATTGAGGAGTTCCGCTTGGCAGAGGCAGCGCGGTTACAAACCACGCTGCATGAGTCACAGGTAGAGGCTTTCACGTTGCTCGGTTCCGTAGAATCAGTTTTCGGAGCAGCTAGCCTAACAACTGACGCTGTCGATAGCACCGAAGAAGCTGGCAATTCCGCAGTGCTGTCCGAGCGGGGTGCATCAATTACATCACTACCAACCGACGAAGCGTCGGCATCTTCATCAGGACTCGACGAAAATGGATTAGTTACCCCAACGGTGCCGGTAGAGCGTGCAATATCGCCGCTCTTACGCCCTGCTACGCGTTTACGCGTGCCTCGCCATGGAACTGGGCGTCATCATCGCGAGGAGCAGGCTGCTGCGGCAGAAACGCCTGCACTATCACAGCCAGAGACCGGACAAACTACCCTTAGTGAGCCTCCGGTGGAGATAACACCACCAAAGCCTGCGCGCCGCTATCGTTTTGACCGTCCTGGCCCTGCCGCTGCAGTCAGCACAAGTGGAGTAAATGGAGCCTACGGGGTAGATGGCTCCGTCCAGCCAGCAACCAGCAAAATCACAACGGGTCAACCGTCAACTGAAGAGATGCGCTCGAGCGTAACTCCTATAGCAGATCCAGAAATAATTGGAGAGCAAGCTGCATCTGCAATAACGCAACTAGTCGAACAGCCGGTACACAGACCAACAGCAACCCAGGAAACGGCGTCAGTCGAGAACGCAGGCACAACCACAACGAGTCCACTGGAGCAGGGACGTCGTCGTCATACCCAAAAGGAACAGCCCGCTGCTTCAGATCCACTAGCCCAGGCAGATGCAATGCCCATCGCCGAATCTGCATCCACAGTTGAACCAGCAGCACAGCCAGAAGGGGTTGCTCCGGAAGATCTACCCCCTTTGGAATATTCTGAACTGCAAAAAGCGCATTCACGCCGTCGGCGTCGGCATCGCTCCGGGCCCAATAGCAATACATCCGCGAGTTCAGCAGCGTCCAAATCGCCTACCGCTCCAGTTGTACCACCGACGCCAGTGCCGCCTTCGGTCGGTGCATCCAGCTATTCAATTGTGTCTGGCTACACAGTAAGCCAGATGAACCAAGGAAACGATGTGGCAGGGCCATTCTTGGGGCCGGAACCATCGCCTGCTCGAGGTAGTGGGCTCACCCGAGATGGACGTACAACAACGCGCCCGACGACTCAGCGTACATCAGCCTCTCCACCGACTCCCACTGGTCGTGCAGGTGATAACGGCTTGACCTCTGCAGCGGCCACCCAGTTTGCTACTATTGTTTCACAGGCGATTGAGACACAGACGGACCGCATGGTGGCCGAATTTCGCCATCTCAGCCAGGCTCCGACGAACGTCTCTGTCAGTCTACCTCCGTTTCCCTCATCGGAGCGTGTGGGAGTGTTCGTCGATGTAGCCAACCTGCTCTACTCGGCTCGTACCCTGCGTATCGCCGTTGACTTCGGGAAATTGCTCGACTTTTTGCGCGGAAACCGCCGTCTCATTCGTGCTCATGCGTACTGTCCGACTAGTCCACAGCCAGGGGATGAGCAGATGTTCCTGCAAGCAGTCAAAGGTCTTGGTTATCGCATTACAACCAAAAACTACAAGACCTTTTCTAGTGGTGCGAAAAAGGCCGATTTAGACCTGGATCTATGCATGGATGTGGTGCGCTTGGTCGATGGAAAAGCGGTTGACTGTATTGTCCTGCTCAGCGGCGATAGCGATTTCATGCCCATGCTTGACTATTGCTCTGATCATGGCGTCCGCGTTGAAGTTGCAGCCTTTGACGAAGCAATGTCAGCAACGCTGAGGCAGAGCTGCGACTTATTCATTAACCTCTCGATGCTGGAAGAAATCCGAGCATAGCTCACAAACAGACTAATCAAAAAAGAGGACACTTAGTGAAGTGTCCTCTTTTTTGATTAGTCTGAAGGTCTCTCTCTTCTCCTGGCTTTGTGTTACTCACCGACTGCCGCAATCAGTCCTGCCAGTAGAGCAGTGCGCGGAGCTATACTATCCAATTCGATGTACTCATCCGGGCTGTGGTCGAGGTCACCAATAGGGCCCAGACCATCGAGGGTGGGTAAGCCGAAGCCAGAGGTATAGTTTGCGTCCGAGATACCACCTGTCGCAGCGTGGTTCACCTCAAAACCTAATTGCCGAGCAATCTCCTGGGCACAATGAACCAAGTGCAAACTCTGCGGCGTGCACTCCATAGGATCTCTATTGTCAGAATCACACTCCAGTGTCAACTGGACACCGGAAACACTTTTGTTCTGCATCATTTTATGCCAACGCTGCTCTGTATCATAGCGATCTACATTGCGCATGAAACGTAGATCGATAGACACTTCTGCGTAGTCGGGGACCACATTAGCCACGGTCCCTCCGGAAATGTACCCTACATTAATTGTCACGCCCTCTCGCCAGCCATTGAGGCTCTGAAACTGCATAATCTGATGTGCCAGTTCAACAATCGCATTGCAACCCTTTTCCGGTTCTACCCCAGCATGAGCACAATGGCCATGTGCACTCAACTTATACCAGGACCCACCTTTACGAGCACTGACCACATCGCCATTCTCACGTGCGCCCTCCAAAACCAGAACTTCCTGGCTGTTCTGGCAAACCTGCCAAATCAGACCTTTGCTATGGCGCTCACTAATTTCTTCATCTGTTACACACAGAAAATGAATCTCCCCAAAATGACGATAGTCCTGTGCCAGCAAAGCCTCAATAGCATATATAGCTGAGAGGATACACCCCTTCATGTCATAAACGCCGGGACCTAGCACCTTGTTGCCTTGTACCTGTACAGGACGGGCAGCTGCAGTCCCCACAGGATACACGGTATCGATATGACCAAGTAATGTTACTTTGCCTTGCCCACTCCCGTATAGAATCGCATGGAGGTCATCACCCCATTTGTCCTGCTCATAAAGTGAAACCTCCATCCCCAAACCACGCATACGTTCTGCCAGGTAAAGGGCAACCATATCTATTCCCGCTTTACAGTAAGTGCCTGAGTCAACGGCGCAGAGATCGGTCAACTCTTTGAGATAGTGCTGCAAATGATCCTGCACATATTGCTCAACATCCCGTACAGACAATTGTGGTGAAGCCTTAGGCAGCTTCGATGCCATTGATTGTGTGCCCATGTCAACTCCTACTCGTTAACGAATGCTCCTGAGTAGTTATCTCCGAATAGAAAAAGCAGAACGCTAGCTATGCGTTCCGCTCTAGCTAATGCCTATATATTCGGCGAAACAAGCTTTTCTGAATACAAATGCAAGAAGCTCCAGTCAACACTGGAGCCGTGTCATGTTATAGGCCCCTAGCGAAAGCTAGGGAAGTCTGACCTATGCTATATATTGATGATCTAATTTTATATTAGCTACTCAGGATATTGATGATCTAATCCAGATTATCTACTCAAGATACAGAAAAAGTCAAGCTTTTAGGCTCTTTTTCTCAGATCAGCTCAATCTTCGAAAAAGATATGCCACCAGTTCTGCCAGTAGCCCTGCTGTTGGGGTCTGCTCTTCTGAGTCGAAGTCTGTTGCTGCCCCCCATCATCTGTACTAACAATCACCACAGCCTGTTCACTAGGACGCACATATTCTAGCTGTTGCCGGGCTTCACTCTCAATAACTGAGGGATCATTGTAATAATCGACAGCGCGTTTAAGCTGTGTATGCTTGGCACTTACCTGTTGCAAGGACTGTTGGGCCGTTTGTACTTGCTGTACCAACTGGCTATTCGAGCAAGCTTGAGCAAAGGTTCCTAGTAAAAAGGCGCTACAGATTAATCCACTAATCCATATCACCGTCTGGGCGAAGAGAGAATTCCGCTTGGCACGCTGGTGCCCAACGGTCTCCTCCATACCAACGGCTGAGGTAACATTCACATTACTACCCTCGGAACGTGAAGGGATGTTTGGTCGCCGTGGCCGACTTTGCACATATCCTCCTCTCTAGTTTTTAGACGTTTTCTCTAGCCAAATTGGGTCTCAACCGGACCAAGAAGTGAGAGTCCCTATGGTCCAAGCTGCCTTCCCTCATAAAATCTGGCAAGGAGACCCCCGTCGGAGGAATTGCCTCCTGTACGCATGGGGATGTGGGGAAGACAAGTGGCGGGTTGCTAGCCAGCTTGTCTTGTGCGTGAGCACCACCTTGCTCTCCTTTCTGCTCTGTTCTGTATGGTGCTATCCCTTTCGGGAGGGCTGTTTTAGCAGAACAGCCCAGAAAACTGTTGACCGATTTCGGTCCACTCCTGGTCAGAGCCAGGGTGTTAATACCCTTCGAGATTGCGATAAGGGCATAGGTCCCAAGACCGTCTGCTTCGGCGTGGCAGGTAGTGGTCCGAACTAGGGTGACATTCGGACATACTTTCGGAGTTTCCCTAGCACTTGAGCCGAGGAACCTCCTATTTCTTAGCCCCTAACGCTGCTCCACATGCCGCATTGCTACGGGATGTGGCCTCTAGACAAGAACTTACGTTGCGCTAGCCGTTTCGCAAGCCCCCGTTTTTAAGCCTGTCTTTTACCCACATGTTACAAATGGATTTTGTGAAAGGGCTCCAGAAAAGGGATATCGTTGCGGACTGTTTCACAGCCTCAACGGTATCAATCCCCCCCCCATAAGTAGCCCCAAAAAGATGTGGGTAAGAATCAGGTTTTTAAGCGGGGGTTCTTGACTCCTGGTTACTATAATGCCTCAAGTGGTGTTCACTCCATAATAGCATATCGTACAATAATAAGCGCTCAGCCATCTCAGGGTCCCGATAGCTCTGAAATTTGGGGTTGACATCACTCCGATGCATGGAATTTCTGTAAGTATACAAAAAACATTCCCATATGTCTATATTCAAAAATAGGTATATTTGAGACGCTACTTCTCCAAAAATTTAATTATAAGTTATCATCTCCCCTGGTATACTGGACTCACAAGCACAAAATATTGTTCACCAATCTTTGAGGAGTCCCTGTATGCTACCGTTTACTAGTGCTGTTCATGGTCAGGCAAACATGCCAGCCAACAGGAGGGATCTGACTAGCTATCTCAACCAGATCTGGCGACACCATTTCGCGGATACACCACGGATTAATGATGTCTACATAGATTACTGCTACCCATGGAAAAGTCGTTTGGGGCTTATTCGCCTCTCGCAAGACCAGAGCACGTCCTTTATTGGCATTAATACACTGCTCCAGCTCCAGCAAGTTCCCGAACAGGTCCTAATCACGACCATAGCTCACGAACTGGTCCATTATACTCACGGTTTTGGCTCACCGCTGCCCCGCTACTATAAACATCCTCATGCTAACAACATTGTAGATCGCGAATTAGAGCGGCGGGAATTAGGAGGCCAATTGCGTTGTTGTCATGAGTGGATTGACAAGTACTGGTATTCATTCTATGATATACAGCGTGCATCTGGTTGGGCAGGTATTGTTGAGGTCAGCCATTCCACATATAGAGCCTTCAAGTAGAGAAGGGATATTTTTGCTAAGTGCTCCATAACGGCATAAAAACATGCAGCAGAATCTCTTGACAAACCTTTCTGCTTGTGGTATAGTCCTAACTAGCTTCGATGGTATGTACTACACCGCCCAGCAGTCCTACAGATTCCCAACTTATGCCGATTTGTCTATTGTGCAATGCTTCTGGGTATAAGGAACGTTGCTTGAATCCATAGACAAATCTTGACAAGAAGAGACACGTATTCCGTTTCTTGCAAGTGCCAATGACCTTACAAATTATGGTGGAAAGCCAGACGGGTGCGGCAGGAGTTTCTCCATAGGTCCTATAGAACGTCAAGTAGGTGGTTTGTAAGCGAGGTAAACACAACTGAGCAAGCAAAAAGGAAGGTGTCAGAGAACAAGTATCCCCAAACGCTTTTAGGAGCAATGGGGTAGAGGATGCGAATGAGGTGCTTGCATCTCTAGTAGTGCATCCTGAGAGGATAGTCGTTCCCCTCCGAACACTGGTTTGTGGAATACATGTCCATTGATCAGTAACTATAACGTTTCTGGTATATTGACTGCACCTCGTTGACACACATCAAGATTGCCTGTCATTCGAAAGAGGGCACTTCCAAAGGACCCAATGTGTAGATTTCCCACCAAACTATCCAGGCTCAAAATCAAAGACGCCTTCCCGAAAGGGATAGCACCCAAACCAGAAAGGAGAGGCGGCATTCCGTTCGCTCGCTAGATCGCGACGTACCCCCCATGGCATCAATTCTGGGGCATTCTGCCGCAATTATGGTGAATATAGCTGAGTTAGAAACTAAAACAATTACGGAGTTGCGCGATATTGCTCGTGACCTTGAACTCTCCGGCTACAGCACCCTCAAGAAACAAGACCTCGTCTTTCGACTTCTTCAAGCTAATACAGAACAGCAAGGTAACATCTTTAGTGCTGGTGTGCTAGAGATTGTGGAGGATGGCTTCGGATTCCTACGTCAGGAGCGTTTCTTGCCGGGGAATATGGATGTCTATGTCTCGCAGTCGCAAATTCGTCGTTTTGGATTGCGTACGGGCGACATGATCTCGGGACAAGTTCGTCCACCGAAAGATAATGAGAAGTACTACGGCTTGTTACGCGTTGAGGCTATCAATGGGGTCGATCCGGAAATCGCTAAACGCCGTCCCCATTTCGATATCTTAACGCCGATCTTCCCACGGGAGATGTTCGATCTAGAGACCAACCCCGCGAATACTTCGGGACGCTTGGTCAATCTGGTCGCTCCGATCGGACGCGGGCAGCGCGGTCTGATCGTATCTCCCCCGAAAGCTGGTAAGACTATACTCCTCAAATCCATCGCCAACTCCATCACCGAAAACTATAACGATGCTCACTTGATGATCGCTCTTATCGGTGAGCGACCTGAAGAAGTCACCGACATGAAACGCTCCGTCAAAGCCGAAGTTATCAGTTCGACCTTTGACGAGCCTACTGAGGCGCATACACGCGTTGCCGAGATGGTGCTGGATCGTGCCAAACGCTTGGTCGAAGGAGGACGAGATGTGGTGATTCTACTGGATAGCATCACCCGCCTGAGTCGCGCCTACAACTTGGCCGTGCAACCCAGCGGTCGTACTCTCTCCGGTGGTCTAGATCCCAGTGCCCTGCTTCCTCCTAAGCGCTTCTTCGGCGCAGCACGTAATATCGAGGACGGTGGTAGTCTGACCATTATCGCTACTGCACTGGTTGAGACCGGTAGCCGTATGGATGAGGTAATCTACGAAGAATTCAAAGGTACCGGTAACATGGAGCTTGTGCTTGAACGCAGGCTGGCCGAGCGCCGTATTTTTCCCGCCATCGATATTACTCGCTCCAGCACACGGCGCGAGGAACTGCTGCTTGATGACCGCACGTTGCGTGCCGTCGTTGTTATGCGTCGCATGTTCTCGACGCTGGCAGACCAGCAGAGCGGCAAAGGTACACTCGAGGCTACTGAGGCTCTGCTGCAGCACATGGCGAAAACGAACAATAATATTGAGTTCCTGGCCACACTCGGCAAAAATATTATGTGATCCATCGTAACTTCTCAGGCCCCTTTCTGCCTCCTCACTGCCTCCGGCAGTTCCCGAGCCCATGGGGTGGGAGGTGGATGTGGCAGCCGTTGGCTGCCACATCCACCTCCCACAGAGAACCCAAGCGAGCCATCGCAGGTGGCGAGGTGACCTGAGGAGTTACCATCGGAGTCTCTTATGTCTTCAGCAACAAACGAACAGGTCTTCATCGGGCCAGGACTAAGCCCGTTTAAGCGTATAGTGACTATTTTAGGCGTCATTTGCCTCATTGCACTTGTACTCTGGATAGCCGTTTACCAGCAGAGCACACGCAATGATGTATCTGTGATTGGGAGCACAATCGCCGCGCTTTTGTTGATTGGAGGCTTTATCTACTATTTGGGCCTTGTCGCTCCTGTTCCTTTTACGATTACTGTCGGTCCTCAAGGAGTTCTCAAACGCAGCCGCAAAGGCGATGTGATTGATCTGCGCTGGGAAGATCTGACGCGTGTCAAAGAAGAATTCTTCCCCAATGGAAAACGGATCAGTGTGATCGTCTATCGCAAAGTCACGGCATCTGGTCAGAAAGCTAAAGCCTGGGTGGTCTACCGTGACGATGTGACCGACCTGGATGGTCTGGCCGATACGCTCAAAAAGGCTATTCCTGAGACTTGTCAATGGGAGAGCGAAACAGTACACGAATAGAGTTCATGTATACGCGCTGGCTTCAGTCGCTTTAAAGGTCGCATACACTATCTGTCCATCATGTAATTCCATGCGTGCAGCTGAGGTCTGGGTAATTTCGGCGATAAGAGGGGCTGTAGAGGAAGCATTATTCATCTGAATGCCGACACGCACGCGCCCATTTTCGGGCAATATATGAATGATTTTGCCGCAAAGGATATTACGTGCCGAGCCCTCTGGCGGTGTGCGGTGCAAGGTGATACTATGTGGATCAATAACCACATAGGCTTCGTCGCCAATACTAGGAACTGACTCGGTCATTGAGTGTTCTCTCAGAGTGGCAACGATCTCAACTGCTCCGTTATGAAGAGATGTGTATGGCAATTGAATAATACACATTGTATTCGTCTCATATCCAATAATACGTCCACAAAAGAAGTTTGTCCCTACTAATTCAGCGACATATGCAGAGCGAGGAGTATCACGTAGTTCATGCTGCCCCCCTTGTTGGATCAGGCTACCATGATCTAGAACGAGGATCTGGTGTCCAAAGAGGAGTGCCTCTAGATATTGATGAGTAACCATGACGGTGGTAATGCCTGTCTCCCCGAGAAGGCGGCGGAGCTCCTGGCGTACTTCACGCCGCGTTTGAACGTCGAGAGCTGCCAGTGGCTCATCCAGCAATAAAAGTTGTGGCTGTAAAACCAGGGCGCGTGCAATGGCAACACGCTGCTGCTGACCACCGGAGAGTTGGGCGGGACGGCGTTGCTCCAGTCCTACCAGGCGTACCTGCTCCAGGACTGTGCTAACGCGCTGACAAATGAGCTGGCGTGACAAATGCTGTGCACGCAGGCCGAAAGCGACATTTTCAAACACGCTGAGATGCGGAAAAAGCACGTAGTCCTGGAAGACATAGCCAAATGGCCGCTCCTGCGGTGGCACGACGATACGTCGCTCACTATCATAATAGATGCGCTCATCAAGGGTAATATGCCCCTTTTGTGGATGTAGTAAGCCAGCCAGGAGTCGCAAAACGGTAGTCTTGCCCGCACCACTCTCTCCCAGCAGTACAGTTGTCTTGCCAATCTCTGCGCAAAACTCGAGCGAGAGATGGAAGGTATTCAGGTGGGTGTCCAGTGATACATCCAGCATGTACTTCAGGCTTTGTCCATTTCCAACAGCAAATGGGACAGCTCTTCTATTGTTTGGTCGCCAATACATTATACTCTAGAACGTCGCATTGCTATCCCAGCCTTAACCAGAAGAGATGCAAATAGGGTGCACTAACTTTTTGAATGTAGCCAAAGTTGCCTTAGAAAAGAAATCGTGGTATACTAAATAACACATTAGGATGTGTTCATTCTAGTTTACCTAATTTTGGTCATTCTATGACTGGACAGGAAGTCAGGGGCCTGATAGTGAAAGCTAGGGGCTTGCAGTAGTCCGAAAGGGTTACAGCGGCTTCACCTGACCAGACTCAGTGCTAGAGACAAGCTCTAGTACTACGTTAGGAGCGAAACTAGGTACGTTGGGATGCGAGGCCAGTCCCAACCTCTACGGTAGCAGGTTAAACCACCTAAAGGTGGCACGGCAGGATTACGAGGGCTAGTGCCAGTGCTTGCTACGTTAAACCGCTCCATAACATTGTCGAGGCCACCATTACTTTGTGCGGAAAAGGGTGCCAGCCTTCTCTGGCAACGAAGGTCAGACCGCACTTCTGGCTTTCCCCCCAAGGGGGTATTATTAACAGATCGCACGCGAGCTTAGTGCCTTTGTTTCCCTCCCCATGCCTGAAGGGCAGGGGTACCCACAAAGAGGCCGAAATGGCAGGCAATTGCTATGACTACAAAGCCAACCGAACAGATAGCATCAACTTATATAACCCATACGTGCTGCCCTCGCTACGAACATGCAATTCAGATACTTGGAAAACGTTGGACGGGACTCCTCCTCAATGCATTAATGAATGGTCCACGACGCTTCTGTGAGTTAACTGCCGTGGTTGAGGGTCTATCCGATCGTGTCCTCAGCGATCGCTTGCGTGAGTTGGAAATGGAAGGAATCCTAAATCGCGTTGTGTACCCACAGATTCCTGTCCGCGTCGAATACCAGTTGACAGAGAAAGGGCATGCGCTCAAGCCAGTCATTGATGCCATTCATACCTGGGCAGGGCGCTGGGTCGAGCCTTCTTCCTCACCTGCCACGACAGCAGTATGCAAAGAAAAAGATGGATAGAGGCGTATATAGTGCATGGAAAACTTATGGGCACCCTGGCGCATGGCGTTCATTGAACCCAAAACACCGCCAAAGCCGGGTTGTATTTTTTGTACCCAACCCGCAGAACATCGTGACGAGGAGCATTACATTCTCCATCGTGGTGAGCACTGTTTTATGATGCTCAATTTGTACCCTTATAATAACGGCCACCTGATGATTGCACCCTATGGTCACGTCGGCTCTCTCGAGCTGCTCGATGCTGTAACACTGGGAGAACTGATGGCTCAGGCACAACTGGCACTGCGTGCACTGCGTATGACGATGAACCCCGATGGTTTTAATATGGGGATCAATCAGGGCAAAGCGGCAGGAGCAGGTTTCGCTGAACACATCCACTACCATATTGTACCACGTTGGCATGGCGACACAAACTTTATGCCGGTGCTGGCCGATATTAAGGTCATACCAGAGCATCTGGATGCTGTCTACCAAAAGTTGCAGGGGGCGTTAAAAGAAATTGTTGGGATGAAATCGTCACATTAGCTACGCATTCTACCAGCGAAAAACGTACCCAACGCCACGTACCGTCTGGATGAATTTGGGGTTTGCCGGATCTTCTTCCAACTTCTCACGTAACCAGCGGATATGCACATCAACTGTCCGGGTGTCCCCTGCGTAGTCATATCCCCATACGTTATGCAATAGCTGGTCGCGTGTCAGTACCGTTCCACGATTGCGCACCAGGTAGGTTAGTAGGTCGAACTGTTTGGGCTGTAACTCTAGGTCCTGCCCACGGCAGTTGACCCATCTGCTGGCTAGATCGATACGTAGTGGTCCTGCTACTAATTCCTTGTTGCGACTGATTGGCTGTGACTCTACACTGCTTTCTTGCGAGGACAGATGCTCTTCAGTGGTACTAGGGTAATCGGCCCGGCGCAAGAGGGCACGCACACGTGCTAGCAGTTCCCGGCGGCCAAAGGGTTTGGTGACATAATCATCGGCCCCAACTTCCAGGCCCACTACCTTATCGATCTCATCGCTCTTGGCGGTGAGCATGATAATCGGCACCATAGCAGTGTCGTCTTCACGGCGCAATTGGCGGCAGACCTCCAGGCCGTCTAGGCCTGGCAACATGATATCTAGAACAATAAGATCAGGGTGCTCAGTATGAACCGCAGTTAAGGCACTGGCGCCATCTCCGGCGGTGACTACCTGGTAGCCCTCTTGCTCCAGGTTATAAGCAATTGTCTCTGCCAGGACAGGTTCATCATCAACTACCAATATTTTTCGCGGCACCATTGCCTCCTTTCTCTCTCGTGGAGCTTTAAGGGCTTATCTGGAAATCTCACCGAGTCTCCCATGTATGGATAAGCCCTAGCCGAAACGGCCACTGATGTAATCTTCTGTCTGTTTTTCCTTCGGATGTCCGAAGAGTTGTACCGTAGGTGCATACTCAACTAGGCTGCCGTTCAGGAAAAAGCCTGTGAAGTGTGAAACACGGCCTGCCTGTTGCATGTTGTGCGTCACAATTACAATAGTATACTCTTTAACCAGTGCAGTAATCAATTCTTCGATCTTCAAAGTGGCAATGGGATCGAGCGCAGAGCAGGGCTCATCCATGAGCAATACTTCAGGTTTGACGGCTAGAGCACGCGCAATACATAAGCGCTGCTGCTGTCCACCAGAGAGACCTAGTGCAGAAGTGTGCAGGCGATCCTTTACCTCATCCCAGAGAGCTGCACCATGCAAGCTTTGCTCGACTACTTCAGCAATATATTTCTTCCGCTTCCCCTGAACCTTCAGACCATAGGCCACGTTCTCGAAGATGGATTTGGGAAAAGGATTGGGACGCTGAAACACCATTCCGATGCGCTGACGCAATAATACCACATCAGTACGTTTATCATAGATATCAATACCGTCAAGTATGGCCTGTCCTTCGATGCGTGTACCGGGAATGATATCGCTCATACGATTCAATGTTCGCAAGAAGGTTGATTTGCCGCAGCCAGAAGGACCTATTAGTGCAGTCACCTGCTTTTCACGGATCGGTAGTACCACATCAAAAAGCGCCTGTTTTGAACCATAATAAAAGTTGACATCTCGAATATCGATCTTGATGCCTGCATCCTGCTCCGTTGCCGCTACAACGTCATTTACATGTACTTTGAACGCCTCTAGCGTCTCAGGCACTTTTCCCTGTCTAGCTTCAATCTCCTCTATCAATCCTGTCTCTTCATTTTTCCTAAGCAAAGCTTGCTGCTGCACTCTATTTCTACCGGTATTCATATTCAAGAGACCTCCTTACTGCTTGATACATTAGCTAAAGCGCCCTGTGACATAGTATTCAGTTTCTTGCTTCTGTGGATGAGTAAATAAATGCTGGGTTTCGCCAAATTCGATCACATGCCCTTTGAGAAAGAATGCTGTTGTATCCCCAATGCGTGCTGCTTGCTGCATATTATGCGTCACAATTATGACAGTGTACTGTTTCTTCAGTTCTTGAATTAGTTCTTCTACTTTGAATGTTGACTCAGGATCTAAAGCCGAGGCAGGCTCATCCATCAATAAAATCTTCGGCTCGGTTGCTAATGCACGTGCGATACAAAGGCGCTGTTGCTGACCGCCAGATAAGGTTGTGGCAGAGGAATGAAGCCGATCCTTCACCTCATCCCAAAGTGCTGCTTGTCTGAGGCTACGTTCTACTCGCTCATGCAAAGCTTTTCCTTTGGCTAGCCCATTAATCTGTGCTCCAATAGCGACATTTTCCCAGATACTGCGTGTTGGCAATGGGTTTGGTTGCTGGAAGACCATACCGATATGGAGACGTATATACATGGGCTTAATTGAGTGCGCGTAAATGTTGACACCTTCGATTTGTACTAGACCTGCCGCGCTAGCTCTTGGTACCTCTTCATGCATTCGATTGAGGCAGCGCAAGATGGTCGATTTTCCGCAACCTGATGGACCAATAAAGGCTGTCACGCTCAGCGGTGCAATAGTAAGATTGATATCGTAAAGTGCCTGCGTCTTCCCATACCAAGCATTTAAGTGCTCGACATGCACTGCTACCTTCTGCTCTTGTTCCATCAGGCTCTATCCTTTCAACTTTGTGTACAGTCAACGATTTACACAGCGTTAGCGGTTTGTCTGCTCAAAGCCTTTCGTTGCCCAGCGAACAGCGAATGACGTCAGGAAAATGAGCATAATTAAGATGAACGCTCCTGCATATGCTTGATTCACTTGCTCCTGGTAGGGGCTGTGAGAAAAGTTGTAGATACCCAGGGGAAGAGCATCCGTGGGCTGCGTGATATCTGCATTCCAGTAGGTTGTACCGAAGGCAGTCATAATCAGTGGTGCTGTCTCACCAGCGACACGTGCCATTGCCAGGATAATACCTGTGATAATGCCATTGAGCGCAGATGGAATCACGACCCTCAAAATAGTCTGAGACTCGGTAGCTCCCAAAGCAAGTGATGCCTCTCGAGTTTCACGTGGGACAAGGCGCAAGATATCTTCGGTGGTCCGTGTCACGATGGGGACCATAATGATGCCTAGTGCCATCCCACCAGCGAATCCTGAAAAGGAATGGTTCGGGACCACGATCAGACCCCAGACGAAGAGCCCGAAGATGATCGTGGGTATGCCTGTTAAGATATCGACCAGGAAGCGAATACTGGCGGCAAAGTGACCTTGTCCAAACTCAGAGAGATAGATGCCCGTAAACAGGCCAAGTGGCACTCCCATTAAAGTAGCCAGTCCAACGAGGATAAGCGTCCCCTGCACCGATTGCCCCATACCACCGCCGGGTGCTCCATCAGGAGTTGGAACCTGAGTAAAGAAATCAAGGTTGATAAAATGAAGCCCTTGCACCAGTACGTAAGATATCAGGTAGAGCAAGATACCCACTGTGAAGAGAATAAAGATGGTGGTGAGCACGATTGCCAGTATATTACTGATACGCCGACGGACCGTCAGTATGGATAGTGGAGGGTGAAAAGGATGAGATTGATACACTTGGGATACTGCGCTCATACTTTTACTCCTGGAGCGTATCTACGTCCTAAACAGCTAATCAGAACGCGAGCAAGAATGTTCGTGATCATAGTAATCAGAAAGACAATCAGACCAGCTTCGACCAAAGCTGAGAGGAACAGACCAGGCGTCGCCTCTCCAAACTGATTGGCAATCACACTAGAGAGCGTGTAACCGGTATCAAATAGTCTGAGACTTGGCTTGGTTGCTTGATTTCCAATAACCATTGTCACAGCCATGGTCTCGCCAAGAGCGCGTCCAAGTGCAAGGATAATGCCTCCAAAAATGCCAACACGTGATAGAGGCAACACTGCGTGACGAATGACCTCCCAGCGTGTCGCTCCCAGAGCTAGCAATGCCTCACGCTGAGAGCGAGGCACAGTTAGCATTACCTCACGGGAAACCGCTACAATAAGTGGAAGGACCATGATCGTTAACACCATGCCAGCGGCTAAAATCCCAACGCCAAGAGGAGGTCCCTGGAAGAGGGGAAGAAAGCCCAGATGCTGCTGAAGCCACGGCTGTCCGGTGTGCTGTAACCAACGTGCCAGAATGAGGAACCCCCAAAGACCGAAGACCACACTGGGAACAGCGGCCAATAAATCAGCAAAGAAGGCAAGTGGCATGCGCAACGGGCGGGGACAATATTCTACCAAGAAGATAGCAGTCCCCACACCGATCGGAATAGCGAAAATCAAAGCAAACGCAGACGTGACCAGCGTCCCATAAATTGCAGGGAGAACCCCATAGATGTCGTGAACAGGGTCAAAGTCTTGCCTTGTGAGGAAGCTGAAGCCAGCTTGCCGGATCGTTGGCATCGAGTCAGCCACAAGAATCCAAGCGATTCCCACCACGATAGCAATCACAATAAAAACGCTCACCAGGGTCATGCCGCGAAAGATGAGATCACCTGGGCGTGTCCCTGGAAAACCTTTTAGCCAGGTAGAGCGCATTACACTTGTCTTATCCTTTGACGGAACAAGTTCCTGTTGCATACGAGTCCCTTTATTGGACTACCCCTTATAACACGACGAGTTGCCACATTTCAGTAACTTAATCTTTGCTTCGTCCTGCTTGACAATCGCGTCGGGGAGAGGCGCATAGGTCAGCGGAGCTGCGTATTGCTGCCCGTTGTGGACCATCCACCAGAGCAGATCCGCCAGAACTTGTCCTTTAGCAGCATTGCTCTGGTTCTGATACACGACCACCCAGGAGAATCCTGAAATAGGATACGATTTATCGCCTGATGTATTGGTAATAAAGAAGCGAAGATCATCTGGGATAGTCGTGACATTCGTCGCAGCTGCTTCTCCGCCGTCAAGTGATGGCGGCAGGAATTTGCCTGTCTTATTCTCTAACAGAGCATAGTTGATATGATTCTGGGTTGCGTACGCCAGCTCGACGTAGCCAATAGCACCTGTTGTACTCTGTACCTGTGCAGCTACCCCGTCATTGCCCTTACCGCCAACTCCAACAGGCCAAGCAACGGTAGTGCCATAGCCTACCTTTGAGTTCCACTCAGGGCTCACGTCAGTAAGATAGTGCGTAAAAATGCCGGTAGTGCCACTACCATCAGAGCGGTGGACGACCGAGATCGGTGTATGGGGAAGAGAAAGGTCCGAATTGATTTGCTTGATGGCAGAATCATCCCAATACTTAGTATTGCCCAGGTAAATATCGGCAATAATGGGGCCAGTAAGCTTCAACTTCTGTGAGGAAATACCAGGTAGATTGTAGGTTATAGCTTCAGTCCCCAGCGTTACCGGAATATGGATAATCGGGCCATTCTTGCTCTTGGCGAGATCAGCATCCTTCATTGGAGAGTCTGTAGCGCCAAAGTCAACAACATTCTGGAGCAAGTCATTAATACCTGCACCACTACCAATTGACTGATAATTGACGTGGACATGACATCCTGTGCTAGCATATTCGGTAAACATTTTGGAAAATAGCGGATTGTCAAAGGTCGACCCAGCACCATTCAAGCGATTTACTGAAGGGCAGGAGGTCGTATTTGCCTGGTTACCACTACTTTCACCACAAGCAGCCAAAAGCATTACAAGACCAAGTAAGAGTGCAGAACCAAGACGATTGAAGTGGCTTTGTTTCAGCTGCACTCGCTTCCATGCACGCAATAACATAAAGATATGTACCCTCCTCGTTTAAGTACAGAGCAACGGCACAGAACTACAAGAAAAAAAACTTTGAGCTAGAATGAAATACAACTCCCTTGCCCTGTAGCCAATTTAATCAATTTACTATCCTCCGCCTCTAGAAAACTTCCACTTCACATAACGTATCATAGTCCAATTAACTGTATGTTAATGTTATGTTAAAAATTTCTCTTTTGGTAGTCGACATTGTGGAAATGTGAAACTTTATATTAACTGTATGTTAATGGTATGTTAAAAATTTCTAGAGGAGATCAGCAATGGCTATTTCAATGTGTTTAACAACGATCTGAGGGCGTTTCGTAACTCCGATAAACAGAGCCGTTCTGAGCTGAAGTTGTTCCCTTTGTTCCCGAAGTTGTCCCTCTTTCTCCCTTGAAAACCCCTCTTGCATTGGGTATTCTGAGCAGAGAAGAGCAGAGTTTGTTGAGAGTTAGACGTTCATGTAGGGGCGACACCACCCTGAATGAAATGGGGGAGCCCCGTTTTCAGAAGAGGAAATGCCCTCAGCCTGTACTTAGGCCAATAGGTTAGAAAGATAAGCGTTTCCTGCAATAAAATTGCAAAGATAGATAGTATCCTCCTAGAGGTCATAGAGAAGAGGGAGATAGTTTACATGGAGCTATTTAGCAGACCAAGCAGCAGTAAGCCAGAAAAAACTGGACGGCCTCGACCTAGCTTCGACATAGGTGGTTATAAATCTAGGGCCCAGCTAGGCAATATAGATTAGGCCTTAAAAGCAATCACAGATTCTCTCCCAGAAGGAGAAGCTAACCCAAATACCTCTCACTCAGAGCTTATCATTACCCACAACTTTGGAATGCTGCCTGAGAGGGAGGAGAGTGAAGAAGGAGCCACATGGAAGCTAAGTCATCCAAGCGGCGTAAGCCGCGCCAGATGGTTTGAACGCCAGGTTCTCCATCACTTTTGCGAGCGAGGAAACCACCAAGCCTGGCTACCAAACGCGTAGCTTCATGTAAAGAAGGCGGTATAGTGGGAAGTACGTTCGTCTTATGTGTAAAAGCATGAAGGGCTTGCCATTCATGTGTCTGGAAAACCACTTCACATGATGCATCAGGAGTGTTTCGTGCTAAATAGGTGAGATGTAAGAGTCGCCAAGCGACAATGCAATAGAGTGCTAATGCTCGTTCCAATCGTTCTGCTGTCTCTAATTGCAGCTTTTCGAGGCGACAGCCGCTTTTCAGCACAAAATGATAGCGTTCGATCAACCAGCGAAAGCGGTACCAGAGGACACATTGTGCGGCTTGTTGAAATGTCTCAATAGATAAAGTCGTAAGCAAAAGCCACTCGAGCGGTTCTTCTCCTGTCGGTGGATCTGCTTCTGTTACCAAAATAGCAGTGAAGGAGACTGGTGCATATTTTTTACTCTTATTCGTAGGAGGCATAATGGAGATCGTTTTCCATCGCAGATGAAGAGTGACATCTCTCGCAGGATTTCCTGGCCTGTGTTCTAGGTGGATGGTCATTGTTTGATTTGCTGCAGGAACCGATTCTATAGTATTTCGTAGCTTTCCTATCTCAGAATCATCAACTTTTACCCGACGATTTTGTACCGCCCGAATAAGGAGATCCATATTGCGAGGACGATCCAGCGCGAAAAGTTCAAAGATATCTCCTTCTCGATCAGTAACGGTGATAATATGCGTCCCTTCAGGCATTGCTTGTTTCGTTGCTTCTAAGCTTTTTAACCAGCGATAACTCTCTTTCTCCTCAATCGGTAATTTCTTTCGCTTCTCTTTCTTTCCCTTTTCCTTGGGATCACGAGCCCAAACCTGTTGATGCACGAGTCCTAACGGTATTCCATCAGAACTCACAGCGAGCACAGAGTGCACGTGGAGGCCGTTACTCCCATTTCCATCAATTGGTCCTAATCCACTTGTCGCTTTATGAGCTGCATAGCTCAGCGATGTCGTATCTTGGATGGCTAGCACTGTTTTATATTCTTTCACCCTCTCCACCGTTTTATCCCGATGCGAAGCACGAATCGCTTCTGGAGTCACATTCTCGTTATCCAAGAAACGATAGGCGGCCTTGCTCGCAGCTTCGCTTCCACACGCTTGTGGAACGCTTGCTTCCGGCTGTGCTGCAATATCGCTCGTTATCTGGATAAATCGATTCGTAAGCCGCTTGTCTCCAAAATCAGCTTTTCCTAATTCCTCTTGTGCCCAACTATCCGTATTTGTTATTTCCTCTTGCGCTGAGGCATCCATACCTTCCCCTCTCTTATCTTTCTCTTTTCCTTCTAGCTTTCACTTTCCCTCTTTCTTTGTCAATTAGTATAGTACTTTTGATTATTCACCATAGGAACTTTGGGCTTGTGGGTAATGATAAGATATCATGGGGAAGCAAGAGGAAAAGCATGAGTAGAAGAAAAGGGATGTATCAATGAGTTTGTTCGAGCATTTGAAATTTGTGGCAGGGATGAAGGCCGAAACCTCCTTGCAGAAGATGGAAGATCCAAGTCAGGTGTTTGACTATAACTACACCAAACAACTTGAGCATCTCCAGCAGCTTCGCCAGGGGTTGGTCTCCATCGTGCAGAACGAGAAGCACGTGGAGATGTTGGAGAGCCAAGCAGAAGCTCAGCAGAGCCGCTATCAACAACAGGCTGAGCAGGCCATGAGCGGCAACCGAGAGGATCTAGCGCGTCTTGCCTTGCAACGCAAAGAAGCGCTGAACTCCCAGGTAGAGGGATATAAACAACAACTCGCACAACTCGGCACTGAGCATCAGAAAGTCGAGGCCATGGTCGGTCAGTACGAGGCATCTATTGCGCAGTTCCAGAGCCAGAAGGAGATGGTGAAAGCACAGTATGAGGCGGCAAAGGCACAAGTCGTGATCAGCGAGGTCGCGACCGGTATCTCCAAGGACTCGAACGAGATGAACCTTGCCATGCAGCACGCCCAGGAGAAGGTTATGAGCATGCAGTCGCGGGCGACCGCCATCGATTCGCTGATGGACTCTGGCGCGCTGAACGCCGGGTTGATCGCGGGATCAGGGGAGACGGACCTTGACCGGCAACTTGCGCAGGTCTCGTCTGCGCACAACGTGGACGACCAGCTTGCGGCGATGCGCGAGCGTTTGGGGAAGTGATCTTCCCCCTTTCTTTTCAGGGAATGCCATGGGGCGGTTGGCCGATGTACCGCCTATTGTAGAGAACTGCGTATGTACGCATAAAAGGAAAACGATATGCAAATTAAAAAGTTTAACTTACCTGACGGTGCCGAGACCGAGCCGATGTTGGCCGTGGACTGCTCCGGATCGATGGGAGAAACCGCTTCTCCAACGGAGAGCACTAAACGTTATGAGGTCGTGACGGAGGCGTTTGCCACCCTTATCGAGCGCCTGGAAGAGATTGACAGCCAGGCGGAAGAGGAAGAGGCGGAACACGCGGCAGGTCAGGACGCAGATGAAGAAGATCAGGGTGGCGTCTGGACTGTGGCCTTCAACCTCCAGGCACACGTCCTGGGCGACGTGAATAGTGACAACCTGCGTGAGAAAATGAGAGAGATTCCCTGGGGCGGCGGCACCAAAATCGTCCCTGCGTTCAACTCGCTGCTCTCTAAATACAAGAAGGAGTTCATCGACGAGGCTGAGATCGACCCGGCTACCGGTCAGAAAAAAGTCCCGCCCTATCTGTTGATGCTCATGGTCACGGACGGCGAGCCTGCCGACGAGGGTGAGTTCGAGGAAGTGCTTGCGCGTGCAGGAGGCAAGATCTATGTCGTGATGGCAGTGATCGGCCACGGTCGCCAACACGATGCTGCGATCCGCGCCTATACCCGCATCTCGCAGAGCAACGACCACATCCGGGTCATCCCCTTAAATGGGACAACCGACCCCAATGAGCTGGCCGACGCGCTGCTCGGCATGGTGGAGTAGAAACCGACTCAGAGGATGCTGGATCTTCCCAACTTTTGATGAATCAAGGATGAGCCGACAGAGAGAGCTTTCCCCAAGTGCAGCAAGGGGACACGTTTTCAAAGAAAACCCGACGCTCTCCCGGTTCTCATCCCCGACACAAGAGTGTCACGGCCTCGCTTTTTCGGCGAGAAACGACTCACGAGAGACAAAAGGAAGGTCACAAGGCAAGCTGTAAATTTGCAAATTCCGGCTCTTGGCCGACTTTGGTGAAATGAAGAGTTTATCACGAGAGGTGTTGTGGATGAAGCTCAAGAAGGGCTGGATCTCAAATATCTCTCGCACGTTAAATAGAGAATTTCTGCAAAACGGGGTGGTCTACCTCTTGACTGTGGGTGGTAAAATTGAGGAAAAGCTCGTGGAACAAAGGAGAGTTTTTGCCATGGAAGAGATGCAAATAGCAGAATTTGGATCATTTTGTTGGAATGAGGCATGTGAAGATTATCAGAAAGTTCGTCGTGGAAATATGATTAAAAATGGCAAAGCAGATAAGGGAGTCCAGCGTTATCTTTGTAAAACGTGCAAAAACAGCTTTACAGAGACCAAGGGAACGATGTTTTACCGATGTCGGCACACGGAAGAGGAAATAGTAGAGTGT
>Ga0207416_1000986_pt1 | contig 41721 bp, 35 predicted proteins | sample PaiPotPPM11metaG_FD_184107 | JGI IMG/M metagenome (GOLD analysis project Ga0207416, IMG submission 184107) | Iron sulfur acid spring bacterial and archeal communities from Banff, Canada, to study Microbial Dark Matter (Phase II) - Paint Pots PPM... ...
TCGTCGAATGGCTCAACGAGAAGAAGGACCCGCTCCACCCGATTATCTCGACGCACGCCGAACGCGATAACGTCGACGTCGAAGTGGCGATGCAATATACCGATACGTACAGCGACCAAATCTACGCCTTTGCGAACAACATCAACACGATCGAAGGCGGCATGCATCTGCAAGGCTTCCGCCAGGCGGTCACCACCGCCGTGAACGGCTACGCGCGCAAGCGCGGGATGCTCAAGGAATCCGACGGCTCGCTCTCCACGGACGATATCATGGAAGGCCTCACCGCCGTCGTTTCGGTGAAGCTGCAAGACCCGCAGTTCGAAGGCCAAACCAAGACCAAGCTCGGCAACGCGAAGGTGCGCAGCATCGTCTACGGGCTCCTCAACGAACGGCTCGAATTCTTCTTCGAAGAGAATCCGAAACAAGCCCGCATCATCATCGACAAGTGCATGCAGGCTCAGCGCGCGCGCGAAGCGGCGAAGAAAGCGCGCGATCTCTCGCGCCGCAAAAACGCTCTCGAAGGCTCGGGCCTGCCCGGTAAGCTCGTCGACTGCAAGAACAACAACCCCGCAGAGAGCGAAATCTTCTTAGTCGAAGGCGATTCGGCCGGCGGAACGGCAAAGGGCGGACGCGACCCCAATTCGCAAGCGATTCTCCCGCTGCGCGGCAAGATCATCAACGTCGAAAAAGCCCGCCTCGACAAGGTGCTCTCGAACGAAGAAATTCGCACGATGATCACGGCGTTCGGCACCGGCTTCGGCGACGAGTTCGACGTCGCAAAACTGCGCTACCACAAAATCATCATCATGACCGACGCCGACGTCGACGGCTCGCACATCCGCACGCTCCTACTCACGTTCTTCTATCGCCAGATGCGTCCGCTGGTGGTGGACGGCTACGTCTATATCGCGCAGCCGCCGCTCTACGGTATCAAAAAGGGCAAGAAGCAGTGGTGGGCGTTCAGCGAGGCCGATCTCAAGACCGTGCTCGACGGCGCCGATCCCAAAGACTTCCAAATTCAGCAGTACAAGGGCTTGGGCGAAATGGACGCCGAGCAATTGGCCGAGACGACGATGGAGGTCGGCCATCGGCGCCTCAAGCAAATCACGGTCGAAGACGCCGTCGAAGCCGAACAGATCTTCACCGATCTGATGGGCGACAAAGTCGAACCGCGCAAACAATACATCTTCGACTACGCGAAGAGCGTAAAGAACCTGGACCTCTAAAGGCCACGAACGTGCTACCCGGGGTTGGGGGACCGTTCGTCAGCGCGCCTCCTGCGCGCTTCCTACTCCTATGTTTTTGTGCAACGGCCAAAGGAAGTCGACATCCATGTCGATTGCACAAAAATCACAGGTCCCCCAACCCCGGGTAGCACGTTCGCGGCCTTTAGAGCCGCGATCGGCTAGCTGTGAGAAAGGGGCCACGCACCGGCGGGGCCCTTTTGTGCGTTCAGGGTATAACGACTCTCGGAGGGAGCTTGGGCAAGCGGATCGCTGCTGCCGTCGTGGCAGCTTTAATCCTCGTCGGCATCCTCGTGGCCCGGCGCCACGAGGTGATTCGTTTTGTCATTGCCGAGTCGCTCGGGCTCGCCACGGGCTACCAGGTGCAAATCGGCGATCAGCGCTTGGGCTTCGACCATGGAGCGTTGCTGCACGTACGCGTGACCCGCAAGGGCGACCCCGTGCTTGAGGCGGCGCGCATCGACCTCTGGTACTCGTTGCGCGACCTGTTGCCCGGCAGTACGCACCGCTATGGGCTCACGGCCATCGCCCTGGATCGCCCGAACTTCACGATCGAACGCTATAAAGACGGAAGCTACAACATTCGGATCCCGGAAGCCAAAGCGGCCGTTCCGGGGCCGCCGCTTCCACCCAACGGCGTTCCGTTTCGCATGACCGTGCGCGTTCGCGGGCTCACAGGGGCGCTGCGCGATCCATCCGCGCTCGACCCGACCGCCCGCACGATCCGCATCGCCAACGTGAACCTCGATGCTTCGATCGATACGGCCACGCGCACGCACTATACGTTGCATGGGGATTTCGAAGAAGCCAAGCTCGAGCCGTTTACCGCGAGCGGGACGGTCGACGAGACGCGCGGATATGCGATGCATCGTTTGCAGGCGGCGAAATTTCCGATGCAAGCAATTGGAAACTTTATCGTAAATTCGGATGCGGCCAGAATCTTGGGCGGGGATGCGAAAAACCTCGACGTGCGCGCGTACGCGCTAGGCATCGTCCCCTTCCAGCCGATCGCGTATCATCTTGGCGGAGCGATGGACGTGACCGACGCCAGGATGGCGATCGTCGGCTTGCGCGAACCGCTCGACCACATCGCGGCGCGGCTCGAATTGGTCGACAGCACGCTGTTTGCGCGGAGTCTCACCGCAACGCTTGCGAATATTCCCGTTCATGGCGCCGGCGCGCTCTTCGATTTCGGTAATCTCCAATATCGCTTCGGCGTCTCGGGTTACGGCGATCTTGCACAGTTGCGTAACGCGCTCGCGTTTTCGCGAGGGCAACCGATTGCCGGGCAAGCACACCTGGGCCTGTTGATCGAAGGTGCGACCAACGGGCCGCTCTTGATGATGAGCGCGCAAGCACCGCGCGTGACGTACGACGGCATCGCCTTCACGAATATGGACGCGCACGTAGCGTTGAACGACGGCGTCGTCGCGATCGCGCCGTTGCGCGCGAGCGCGGACGGCGCGCAGTTTACCGTCGGCGGTACGCTCGCACTCGGGGACCACGTCGTTTCGAAACTGGTCGTGCACGCCGTGGCGCCGGCCGATCGTTTACCGTATGCGGGAATGTTGTTGGGCGGCGAGCCGATCGTCGTGGATGCGTTGGGGCTGGGTATCGATACGAAGTTTCAAGCGCGCGCGGCGATCGCTTCGACGCGCGGCGTGGCGCGGGCCGCCGCGCTCGTGGCGCTTGAGCCGGACGGGCAAGTCGACGTCGCGCCATTCTGGGTGCACACCGAACGCGGCGATCTCGATGCGAGCTATCATCTCAATCGCAAGACCGACCGCAGCGCGTTCTGGGCGCTCGCGCGCCATTTGCAGTTGAGCGTGCCCGCTCGCGTTCCGTTTACCGGCAACGTCCTGGCGACGTTGCCGGCGGTCGGAGGAACGATCGATCGGCTTGCGTTTGCGGGCGGTGGCCGAAGCGGCACGAGCGCGACCGTGGCCGGGAACCTTTCGGCGCACGGCCTGCACGTTGCAGGCGTGCCGATCGATACGCTCTCCGGATCGTTCGCCGGATCGCTGGCCGGAGCGAGCGTCGACGGCTTAGCGGCAACCGGACCGTGGGGTTCGCTGCACGGTAGCGGCGAGGTCTCGACGAACGCGCTGGTGGCGCGGGGGGCATACAGCGGGACGCTCGCGGGGCTGCGGCCGTTCCTTGGAAACATTGCGGCCGCCGGTGACGCCCGGGGTACCGTGGCGCTCTCGATCGCGCCCCATCGCATCATCGTGCAAGCGCAGAACGTGCGCTTGCGCAACGCCAACGTTCGGGGCGTGCCGGTTACCGCGGCGTCGGGAATGGTCGCGATCGAGGACGGCGTCGTGCACGTTTACGGTGCGCGTGCCGACGTTGCCGGCGGACACATCGTCGCCTCCGGCGCCTATTCGGCTGCGGCTCCCGCGGGCCAACAGCTTGCCCTGATCGGTACGCAACTCGATGGAGCGCACTTGCGCGGGATCGGGCTTCCGCTCGATGCGGGGACGGTTGCGGTCGACGGACGCATTACGCCGGGAGCCAAGATTCCGCAATTCGTCGGCGGCGTCGCCGTTGCGAAGGGGCGCGTGCAGAACATCGGCGTTGACGGGTCGGGCTTGGTCGCGCTTCGCGGCGACGGCGCTCAGCTCTCGCACGTCGTCGGCGATTTTAACGGCGCGTACGCGATCGTGAAAGGAAATGTCGGCGCGCTATCATCCGGAGCGCCGACGTACACCTTGCATGCGGACGTTCCGGCCGCGGATGTAGCGCGGACGTTGAGCACCTTGCATGTCGGCGGATTGCCGACCGAAGGAACGTACAACGCCAACGTTGCGATCGGCGGCCGCGGCCTCAACCCCTCGGTAAGCGGGCGCATCGGCATACCGGCGGGATTCCTCAACGGCTTGCCGTTCGACGATGCGTACGCGAACGTCGCGGCCGATCGCCTCGGCATCATCGCGCGCCACGGCGCGGTGGTCGTAGGTAGAACGTCCGCGCGGTTCGCCGCCGCGATGCGGCCGGATTTGAGCGCCGCATTCGTAAACGCGCCGCATGCCGATCTCTCCGATTTCGATAATTTCTTCAACACGGGCGATACGCTCGACGGTAAGGGGGCGCTGCGCATCGGCGCCATCTCCGCGCTCCACCGCATTCGCACCAACGGGAACGTCGATATCGCGAACTTACGGTATCGGAATCTGCCCATCGGCAATACCCGGGCAAACTGGACGAGCGTGCGCGAAACGCTGCGCGGCTCGCTCGACGTCGGCGGTTCGCAAGGTATGCTGCACGGAACCGGATCGATAGCATTGGTTCCGTCGCCGAACGTTACGAACGTGCTGCGTGATTCGAGCTACGATCTTGGCGGCTCGCTCGACAATCTGAACCTCTCGCTGTGGGTTGCGGCACTGGGCTTTCCGGGCGTCCCCGTTACCGGGCGCGCCTTCGGCACCGGGCAGATACGCGGCCGCTACCCGAATCTCGCGGTCTCCGGCGACATGCGTTTGCAGAACGGAACGATCGGCCCGCTCCCGATCGAAAGCGCGCAGCTGAGCCTACGATCGCAGAACTCGCGCATCGCGTTAGAGAGCGCATCGCTCACTGCGCCGGGCATCGCCGCGAGCGCGAGCGGCAGCGTAGGCCTTCGGCCGAACGATCCGCTCGATCTCAACGTGCACGCAACTTCGAACGATCTTCCGCTGCTGATCACGTCATTCACGCGCCGGCCGGTGAACGTGAGCGGCGATTTTGAAGCGACCGTGCATGTCGGCGGTTCGTACCGGGCGCCGGCGTTCGCGGGCGGCTTCGATGCCCAGAACGTCAATCTCTACGGCGTGCCGGTCGCTTCGCTGTTCGGTTCGGTGCGGTTGCACGGCAGGTCGCTCGAACTCAGCAACGCCGGGTTTACGTTCGCGCGCGGCGAGGCCACGATCGCAGGCTCGCTGCCGCTGGAGATCGCCCCGTTTGCGATCGGGCCCGCCGGCGCTCCCGTCAGCCTGGCGCTCAACGTCAGCGATCTCGACCCGGCGGTTTTCGATACGCTTCTGGGCCACGGCAGCAAACTGGGAGGAACCGTCGATGGGGTGCTGGGGGTCGGCGGTTCGGTCTCCGCGCCGCGGATCTCGGGGCGTTTCGGCGTCGTGGGCGGCTCGTATGCGAGTGACTACGAGCGGGTCCCGGTAACCAATGCCGTCGCGACCCTGACGTTCGACCGGACCCAGGCGAGCATCGACAATTTTAGAGCGCAGCTCGGATCCGGCGCACTCCACGGTAACGGGCAGATCTCGTTCGCCGACGGGTTTGCCGGAGCGGCCTACAACGTCGATGCCGTGGCGAATTCGGCGCAGCTGGACCTTCCGAACTACGGGAGCGGGACGCTGGACGCCAAGGTTTCCCTCCAACGCCCCGCGGGCGGCCAAGCGCTGCTGGGGGGTACCGCCAGCCTCTCGAACGCGACCATCCCGTTCTCGGCCTTTCTTTCAGCCATGGGTAATAACAACTCCGGGCATCTCCCGATCGATCTCGCCTTCCACCTCCACATGGCCGCCGGCAAAAACGTGCGGGTTCGCGGCGGCGGCTACGGAGCCGGCCTGGACATCGGCGCGGCCGGCGCCGTGGATCTGGCGGGGACGCTCGCGCAGCCGACCCTGGCCGGCGCCTTCACCTCCACCGGCGGGACGCTCACCTATTTCGACCGGGCTTTTCAGGTGCGCCAGGCAGACGTTCGCTTTACGCCCGACAACGGCATCATCCCAACGCTCCACGCCGTGGGCGAGACCCATGTGGTCAATCCCGACCCCGAGATCGCCCGCAACCCCTACGGGTCGGCCGACATCACGATCGATGTCAGCGGCCAGCTCGACAACCTCAAGGTCGCCTTCGATTCCAACCCTCCCGGCTACACGCGCGACCAGATCATCGCCCTGATCGCCCCCTTCGGCGGCTTCATCAACGGCATCCAGTTCAGCCAGGTCGGCGCTCCGCCGGCCGCCGGCACGGGCCCGCTCGGGGTGGCGCCGCTGCCTGGGACCGGCGTCTTTCAAGGCGCGAGCGGCACGCTGACGGTCGGCCAGGAGGCCTTCAACATCCTCAACGCCCAGTTCGCGGCCGGCATCCTCTCGCCGATCGAGAACGCGCTCTCCGCGGGCCTGGGCTTCTCCGATGTGAACCTGACGGTCGACTATTATGGCAATGTGGGCTTTAGCGCCCGGCGGCTGCTCGGCCGGACGGTGAGCTTCGTCTATGCCACCACCTTCGGGATCCCCACTCGCCAGTCGTTCGGCCTAGCGATCGCTCCCAATCCCAATACCAGCGCGCAGCTCAGTTTCTTCTTCCAGAATGGCCAGACCAAGCTGTTCCAGACACCGAATTCCAGCCTGAGTTCGAATACCAGGGTAACGATCGGCGAGCCCCTGCAGGGGCAGAGCGGCTTCAGTTTCACGTTCCAACGTTTGTATTGGTAAGGGGAGCCTGAGAATTGACCGGCAAGGAGCGGAGTACCCCAGGGCGAACACGGGGTCCCGGAATCGAAACAGGACGCGTGCATGGCGCGTTACCTTGGCTGACCGCGTCAGCATCCTTCAAAATCATTAAGGGACAACTTTTACGCATGACCTTTGACCTTCGGCGTGCGCCTAGCGCATTGGTCCGGTGCGCAGTCGCTCTGCTTGCCCTCATCGTCCTCGTGACCTTCGTCGCGCCATCGGCCGCCATTTCGGCGACCGGGCCAAAGATCGTCTCGGTGGACGTCACCGGCAACTTGCACGTGCCGACGTCAACGATCATGGCGGTCGTCCAAGCACAGCCCGGCACTACCTACGATCCTAAAGTCGTGCAAGGCGACCTCGCGCGCATCAACGCGCTGGGCTACTTCGCCGACATCGCCCCGCCGCTCGTGCGCGAGCGCCCGGGTGGGGTCGCGATCACCTATCGCGTGATCGAGAACCCCGTGCTTACGTCAATCAACTTTATCGGCAACAACACGGTCAAGAGCGATACGCTGTTGGCGTTGATGGATCTCTCGGTCGGCCAAGTCTTCAATACGAATACCTTCCGCCAGGACGTCCTGAAGATCAACAATTACTACGAACGGATCGGCTTCGGCGGCCAGGTGCCCACGCACGTCAAAGACATCAATCTCGATTCCAAGACCGGCGCGCTGACGTTGACCATCCAAGAGGGCTTGACGATTCGCAAGGTGATTATCGGCGGCGACCCGTTGCTGCCGCCGCAGGTATTGCTGCCCATGCTCGCAGCAAAACCGGGAGTCGTCTTCTCCGATACGCTCCGCGACGAAGATACGAAAACGTTGCAGAAGTTCTACGACGACAAGCTGCACATCGAACTCGGAAATTTCGTGGGCGGTATCGATCCGTCGTCGATCGATCTCAAGAACGGCACCGCGGACGTCAAATACGATATCTACGTCGCGCGCGTCGTGGCGGTACAGATTACCGGTAACACGCGCACGAAAGATCAAGTGATCCGTCGCGAACTGCTCGTGCGTCCCGGCATGGTCGTGAACACCGATGCGATCAAGCGGGATTACGAACGCCTCAACGCGCTCGGGTTCTTCTCGAAGGTCGAACCGGATTTCAAGCCCGGCGAGCCCGACCCCAAGAAGCCGCAAGACGGCACGCTGATCTGGCACGTTACCGAGCAGCGCACCGCATCGGCTTCGATCGGGTTCGGATACTCCGGCGGCATCACCGGCCAAGGCCTGTACGGGACGCTCGGATACCAGGATTCCAATCTGCACGGCACCGGCGATTCGGCCTCATTGCAGTTCCAGCGTGGCTCGCGTACCAACCAAAGCCAGCTCTCGGTCGGCATTCCGTACTTGGGCAACAACCCCAAGACGCAGAAGTACTCGCTTTCGGCGAGCGTCTTCCAGAACGGCTCGACCTACTACTATCCGGTCTATTCGATCGGCACCACGACGGGCATCGCAGCCGTACCGATCGTCGGCGGGACGCCGGCTCCTATTCCCGTAACGCTCTATCCGAGCACGAATTCATCGCAAATTACCGGCATCGTCGCGACGAGTTCGTCGTCGTCGCTCGGCGCGCAAATCCAGGTCGGCCGCCGCTTGAGCATTCCAACCACGGCGTTCGTGGGATTCTCGGGGCAGCAAGTTAAGTACAACACGACCGTTCCGACCCCGTATTTTTTCCAAGGCTCTCAGCCGAACGTGCTGATCGGTCCGACCCCGGGACCGCTCAACTCGAACACCTCGAATATCAACGGCTCGTTCGGCATCGCGGCGAGTTCGATTGCGAACGTCAACACCGGGCAACCCTATCAGCTCAACCAGGCGTCGTTCGGCTTCCGCGTCGGCACGCTCGACGACCCGTACAATCCGCGCACCGGCGTGAGCGCCACGCTCAACGAAGCGATCTCGACACCCGGGCTCGGATCGAGCTTCAACTTCACGCAGACGACGGTGGACATTTCGCGGTTCTTCCCGGTGCTCAAGAATGCGACGTTCGGCGTTCACGGCGTCGCGCAGCTATCGACCGGCGTCATCCCTCCCAGCCAGTTGTTCACGTTCTCCGACCAACAGATGCGCGGCTACCAACAGGTGTTCTACGGTACCGACGCCTATCTTGGGCAGGCCGAGTTACGGCAACCGTTAACCGCCGATCGTAAGCTGACGCTGGCGTTTTTCGTGGACGAACTCGACTATCGGATCCGCGGCGCGCAACCGCTCCTGGACCCGTACACCAATCGCATCGTAGGCTATCCGGGGAATTGGTCGCTTCGCGGCGACTACGGGTTCGGTTTCCGTTTCGACGTACCGCAGCTCGGCCTACGCACCGTTCGCGTCGATTTCGCAAAGGGTGCGAACGGCACGCATACCAGTTTCGGCATCGGCCAGAGTTTCTAATATAAGGAAGTCATGAAGAATCGGTCTTTAACAGCTCTCATCGCGATCGTCGCGCTTGCGTTTGCCATCGTCCCGAGCGCGATCGCATCGGATCTCACCGACATCGGATACCTCGATCAGGCGCAAATCGGTAGCATGCCGCAGTTCGTCGCGGCGAATCAGCGGCTAGCGGCATATCGCGCCCAGCTGGACGGCCAGTTCTCGGCCGCGATGAAATCGGCGAAGTCCGATGCCGACCGCCAGAACATCGAGATGCAGTTCCAGCAGCGCTTCGCCGACAAGCAAAGAGAGCTGGTCGGGCCGTTCTTCACGCGGGCGCAGTTGGCGATCGCCCAGGTGATGGCGAAGAAAAACCTCTCGGTCGTCGTCGACAAGCGCATCGTCGTCTACGGCGGCGTCGATATCACCGGCGACGTGCAGGGCATCATCAAAAGCGGCCAGGCGATCGCGCCGCCGACGGCCACCCCGCCGCCGTCGGAGATCGGGTTCGTCGACAACACCGCGCTCGACGCGTCGCCCAAGATCAAGCAGGCCAACGACGCGCTCGCGGCTTTCGCGCAGGATCAACGCAAGATCTTCGCGGCGAAAATGACGCAAGCCAAGACGGATGCGCAGAAGCAGCAAGTCGCTGCGGATTTCAATAAGACGCTCGGCGACAAGCGGGATCAATTACTCAAACCGCTGGCCGACCAAGTGAAAGCGGTAACGGCTAGCGTCGCGCAGCAGAAGAAGCTCCTCCTGGTAGTCGATCGTGCCGACATCGTCTTCGGGGGAACGGACATCACAAAAGATGTCCAAAATGCGCTCGGTAAATAACGCTGGGCTTTTGGCATGTCTCGCGGCCGCGGTGCTTTTGCACGGATGCGGCCGCGTCGATGTCAATTCCCCGCAGATTCGTGGCATCGCGTACGTACGCATCAACGACGTCGTCAAGCATCACCCCCTCTACGGCCAGCTCTCGCAGATCAACGATGCGATCGCTGCGATCGATCTCGAGGCGGCGGGCCCGCACGTTCCGCGCAGCGCGGCCGAAATCGCCTCGCAGACCAAGGTCCTCAACGCAGAACTCGTAGCGGCGCAGGAGCGAGCCAACAAAACCATCGCGGCGGCGCAGGCGCAGTACGGCGCGCGCGAGCAGCAGGCCGTCGCAGCGGCCTTGGCCGCGGCGGGCGTCAGCGGCGGCCCTCAAGTGGGTGCGCAGGTGAACGCGCAATCCGCAGCTCAATCTCGGGCGGCCATGCAGGCAGCAAGCAGCGATTTTCTCGCATACGAACGCAGCGTCGTCGCGCAGAGTAACGCCGCCAGCAACGCGATCGTGCAGCAATTGCAGCGCCAGGCGGAACAAAAAATTCGCGGGCGGGCGATGCAGTATCAGCAAGACGAGACCGATCTCTCGTTGCGCTTGACGCAGCAAGACTCGGCGGCGCGGCTTTCGATCAAAACGCGTTTGAACAACTTGGCCTTGGACGTCGCCACCACCAAGCGTCTACGCGACCAACTCGCGGCGATGGATAAGTCCGAAGCCGATCAAATCAACGCGCTTCGCCAACGCGACGCGCGAGCTCTGGCGGCCTACCAGCAGCAGGTGCGCGCTCAGACCGACGCCCAGATCCACGCGCAGATCGGCAAAATCCAGGCCGAGACGCAGGCCCAAATCGCGGCGCGCCGCGACCAAGTCGGAGCGCAGCTCCGAAGCGTAGGCCCCCCAAGCCTTCCGGCCAACGTCCCGCCTGCCGTGGGGGCGCAGATCGCGGCCATCCATCAACGCTACGGGCAGCAATTTGCGGCGGACGCGCAGAAAACCATCGATGCGTTCAACGCCACCAAGGCCGACCTCACGAACCAATTTCAAGCGCTCCACGGCGCCGACGTCGGAGCGACCGGGGCTGCGGCCGCCGAGCTTGCCACGCTACAAAAACGTCACGATCAACTGACCGGCCAAATGGCCGACCAAATCAAGACCGAGGCGGCGCGCCTCGCCAAGCAACGAGGGTTCTCCGTCGCCCTCGTCGGCGTCAAAGCGGCCCCAGGCGGTTATGACCTAACGAACGATCTTATCAAGGATATCGAGAGTCTACACGAGTGAAAAAACACACTATCGTCATCACCACGCTCGCCGCCGCGCTTCTGGCCGGCTGCGGCACCTCAAGCCCGGTTGGATTGGTCGATGTGCAACGGATCGTCGCCAATTGGCCCACCTATCAGAATTATCAAAATCAGCTCGTGCTCGACGAACAGTCGATCACGCAGAAAAAAGAGAGCTTGCAGCAAAAGCGCCGCGACGCGATTGCTCTGCAGGCCCGCTATGCGAAGATCACCGAGCAATTGACGCAGCAGGTTCGTGACGCGGCGAGTAAGATCGCGCAGCAGAAGAACCTCAAACTCGTCGTAACCCGCGAAGGCGTGGGCTACGGCGGCGTCGATATTACGCCCGAGATCGAAAAGGCGCTCAATATCACCGAGAAGGCGACCCCGTCGCCCTCTCCATAGGCTATTCGCTGTGCTCGGGACGTTGCAAGAGCTTGCCGAACGCGTCGGCGGACGCGTGGTTGGTGACGGCGCGATCGCGATCTATCGGATCGCCGCCGTCGACGAATCGACCGACGACGCGCTGACCTTTGCGACCGACGAGCGTTACCTCGCGAGCGCCATGGCGAGCCGTGCCGCAGCGGTCCTCGTCGATGCCGCCGTGCCGATCGGTGACGGCCCCGCCAAGCCGATGATCGTGGTCGAGAACGCGCGTTTGGCCCTCGCGCGGTTGCTGCGTGGGTTGCGCCCGCCGAAACCCGCGGGGCCGTTTCGTCATCCCAGCGCCATCGTCGATGCGACGGCCGATGTGGCCGGCGACGTTTTCCTCGACGCGATGGCGTACGTCGGACCCGGCGCCCGGATCGGCCGCGGCAGCGTGATCGGCGTCGGCGCGCACGTCGGCGCGCGCACGACGATCGGCGAAGATACGTGGCTGCATCCGCGAGCGACCGTTTTAGACGAGTGCGTCGTCGGTAATCGCGTGGTGTTGCATGCCGGTTCGGTTATCGGCAGCGAGGGCTTCGGCTGGGCTTTCGTCGATGGGCGGCTCGAGCGGATCCCGCAAGTCGGGAACGTCGTCTTGGACGACGAGGTGGAAATCGGCGCCAACACGTGCATCGACCGCGCGCAAACGGGCAGCACCCGCGTCGGTCGCGGGACCAAGATCGATAACCTCGTGCAGGTTGGGCACAACTGTCAGATCGGGCGGCACTGCGCGGTCGCTTCGCAGAGCGGCTTTGCGGGTTCGACGACGCTCGGCGATTTCGTCAAGGTCGCAGGGCAGTCCGGAACGCGCGGACACATGCGCATCGGATCGGGCGCCACGATTGCGGGCAAAACGGGCGTTTGGGGCGACGTGGCGGATGGTGCTACCGTCTCGGGAAACCCGGCACGCGACCACCGCGACCAACTCAAAAGAGAGGTCATGATTCGCAGCCTGCCAAAGCTCGTAGCTCGTGTCGATGCTTTGGAGCGCGAGCGCAAGCGCGAAGCGCCATGACGATGCGCCCGTGATGCAAACCACGTTACGCGACGACCTTGCGTTTGAAGGCGTCGGCCTGCATTCGGGCGCGCCGGCGTCGATGCGCATACGGCCGACGGCGGCCGACAGCGGGCTCGCCTTCGTGCTCGCCGGCGGCGCAGGCCGGCCGGTGCGGGTCCCGGCAACGGCGGAGTACGTCATCGATACTTCGCGCGCGACCGTGATCGGTCGCGACGGCGCCAGCGTCTCGACGATCGAGCACGTGCTCTCGGCGCTCTTCGGCATGGGCGTGAGCAACGCGGATATCGAGGTCCGCGGGCCGGAAATCCCGGTACTCGACGGGAGCTCGAAAATCTACGCGCAAGCCATCGAGAGCGTCGGCACGGTCGATCAAGGCGTCGTCCGCAAAGAATTCGTCGTCGACGCGCCGTTTGAGATGCGTCGCGGCGACCGCGCGGTCATCATCTTGCCCGCTCCCGAATTCCGGGTCCGTTTCGTCGCCGAATTCGCGGCGCCGGTCGGCGTGCAGTATTTCGACGGCGTCATCGATCCGGCGACCTACGCGAGCGACATCGCGTCCGCCCGAACGTTCGGCTACCTGCACGAAGTTGAAGCGTTGCGCGCGCGCGGCTTGGCATTGGGCGGAAGCTTGGAGAACGCGTTGGTATTCGACGCGGAGGGGCCGATGCAACCGTTGCGGTGGCCCAACGAAGTCGTGCGTCATAAAGTCCTGGATCTGATCGGCGATTTTTCGCTGCTGGGCGCTTGGCCCCGTTTCGAAATCGTAGCGATTAAGAGCGGACACGAACTTCACGCGCAGGTGACGCAAGCGTTACGAGAGAGGCACCGTGGCTGATATCGACATTCGGCAGATTATGGAAATCTTGCCGCACCGTTACCCGATACTCCTGATCGACCGCATCGTGGAGATGGAGCCCGGCGTGCGCGCATTGGGTTACAAGAACATCACGTTCAACGAGCCGGTATTCACCGGGCATTTCCCGGGGAACCCGCTCTTTCCGGGCGTGTACATGATCGAAGCCATGGCGCAACTCGGCGGCACGGTCGTCTTGGAACCCGGTGAATTTTCGCGCAAGACGCCGTATCTCGCGGGGATCGACAAGGCGAAGTTCCGGCGCCCGGTCGTTCCCGGAGACAAATTGATGATGGAAGTGATTCTGGTCCGGCACAAGCGAAACATCGGATGGGTGCACGCGGAGGCCAAAGTCGAGGGCCAGTTGGCGTGTTCGTGCGAGCTGATGTTCTCGATCGCATCGGATCCGCGCATGTTTGGCGCCGATTCTACGGTGTTGCACATTTAATGATTCATCCAACAGCCATCGTTCACCCGAGTGCGAACATCGCCCGCGGCGCGGAAATCGGCCCGTACTCGATCGTCGGAGAGAACGTCACCATCGGCGCCGGCACGGTCTTGCAGGCGCACGTCGTCGTTAACGGATGGACGGAGATCGGCGAGGAGTGCCAAATCTTTCCGTTCGCAACCATCGGCGCCGCTTCGCAGGATCGCAAGTACTACGGCGAGCGAGCGTACACCAAAATCGGTAACCGGACGACGATTCGCGAGTACGTCAGCATTCAGCGGGCGACCGGCGAGGATGAGACCACGTCCGTGGGCGACGACTGCTTGTTCTTGGCCTACGTGCACATCGCGCATAACTGTATCGTCGGGAACGGCGTTACGATGAGCAACCTCGCGCAAATTGCCGGGCACTGCGAGATCGGCGATTCGGCGACCATCGGCGGAATGGCCGGGATGCACCAGTTTACGCGGGTCGGGCGCTACGCGATGATCGGCGGCGCGAGCAAGCTCACCAAGGACATCCCGCCCTTCTTCCTGATCGAAGGCAACCCCGCGGCCCCCTACGGTCTCAACAGCGTGGGCTTGCGCCGGGCCGGATTCAGCGTGGAAGAGCGCAACGAAATCAAGCGCTTCTACAAGCACATCTACGATCCGAAACTCAACGTATCGCAAGCGATCGAAACGATGAAGACCGAAGTCACGACCGAACCCGGCCGCGAAATCATCGCGTTTTTAGAAGCTCCCTCGCAACGCGGCATTCTCAAGTGACGTGAGGTACTTCGTATCGACCGGCGAGGCATCGGGGGAACTCTCCGGCGTGCTTTTGGCGCAAGCCATTCGCGCGCACGACCCGCAGGCGCAGTTCGAAGGCATCGGGCACCAACGCATGCACGACGCCGGATTTACGATCTGGCGCGACCATCGCGGGTGGGCGAGCATGGGGCCGCTGGCGGCGATTCCGCGCATACCCGGCCTCTTGAACGCGATGTGGCAGACCGCACGGCACATCGCGCGCACGAAACCCGACTTGGTGATCCTGATCGATTTCGGCGCGTTCAACGTGCGCTTGGCCAAAGAGTTACGGACGCGCCTGCACTATGCCGGCCCAATTCTCGATCTCTTTCCGCCCGCCACGTGGCTGGATAATCGGAAACGGGCGAAGGAGATTAGTTCGTACGCGGTGCCCATGACCGCGTTCGAGCATCAGTACGAGTTCTACAAGCGCCACGATCTCCCGATCGTGTACTTCGGCCACCCTCTGGCGGCGCAGTATCCGGCGCGAGCGCCGTTGCCGGCGCCGCCCGCGCGGGGCGGCCGCGTAGCATTACTCCCGGGGAGCCGCGGCGGCGAATTGCGCTACCACGTGCCCGCCTTGGTCCAAGCATATCGGCTGCTCAAGGCGCGCCGCCCGCAACTGCATGGCACGTTCGGTGCGGCCGATGCACGCGCGGAGAAGACGCTGCGCACGATCGTCGAGCGCGAGGGATTGAAAGACGTCACCGTCGAGCGCGGCGTGCAAGCGGCGATAGCCGGCGCGGACGCCGCGTGGGTGTCGTCCGGCACCGCCGTACTCGAAACGACCCTGACGGGCGTTCCGGTGGTCGCGCTCTACAAGATCGCGCCGATCTTGGTGAAGCACGCGCGCCGCGTGTATTCCGGCCGATTCATCACGCTGCCGAACTTGGTCGTGGGTGAAGAAATCGTGCCCGAACTCCTGCAAGACGACGCGACGCCCGAGCGGCTCGCGGAAACGATGGAGCATCTGCTGGACGACCCCTTCGCACAAGTGCGGCATTTCGATCGGCTGCGCCGGGCGCTAGGGCCGCCGGACGCGCTCGACCGCTGCGCGCAATTCGCCGTCTCGCTGGCACGGACGGGCGCCGCGTAAACGGTGCGCATTTATCACACCTCCGATCTGCACGACCACCGTGGCTTCGGGCCGCGGCTCGCGGAGTTGCGTGCCGCGCAACCCGGGCTGCTCTTCGATTGCGGCGATTCGCTGCGCGGCAGCCAAACGGTGTATTACGCGAACGAGCCGATTATCGGGGAGATCGACGCCGCCGGATACATGGCGCAAGCGATCGGCAACCGCGAATTCCACTACCTCTTTCCGCTGCTGCGCGCGCGCGCGCGGAAGATGCAGCATCCCCTCGTCTGCAGTAATTTGCTCGACACCAAAGGTCGCGATCTGCCGTTTTTGCGCGCTCTAACCTTCAATGAGTCTGGAACGCGGGTTCATCTGCTTGGAACGCTGATCATGCAGTATCCGGTGGGCAGCCCGTTCGAACGGATCTTCGGCTGGCGGTTCTTGGACCCGTGGGACGCCATCGAGCCGTATGCGAGCGCGCTGCCGGAGGGCGATCTGTTGATCGTGCTCTCGCACGTCGGGCTTGCGCTCGACCGCAAACTCGCCGCGCGCGTGCCGCGCATCGACCTCATCTTAGGCGGCCACAGTCACGATACGCTCGCGCAGCCGGAGTACGCCGGCGACGTTCCCATCGTGCATGCCGGGCCGTATGGGCGCTACGTTTCGCGCACGCAACTGCAGTACGATCCCGTCCGGGCCCGGCATACGATCGACGCATTCGAACTCGTGCCGTTGCTGCCGGCTTCGTGACGCGCGTTCTTTTCGTAAGTAACGGGCACGGCGAGGCGGCGATTGCCGACCGCCTCGCGTTCGAGTTGCAACGATTGCGCCCGCAGACGACGTGCGATCATTTGGCGCTCGTGGGCGAAGGGCGATCGCGCTCGATGCGCGAGGTGGGCCCGCAACGCAGCCTCCCGAGCGGCGGTATCGTCGCGATGGGAAACCTGAGAAATATCGTGCGCGACGTTCGCGGCGGGCTCGTCGGCCTCACGCTCGCCCAGCATCGTTTTCTGCGGCAGGCGCGATCGGAGTACGACGCGTGCGTCGCCATCGGTGACGTTTTTGCGCTGCTGATGGGGCTTGCGGCGCATCTGCCGACGGCCTATGTCGGCACCGCCAAAAGCGTGCTGGTCGCGCCGTACGGGCGCATGGAGGAACGCGTGCTGCGCCGCGCGCGTGCGATCTTCGTGCGCGATGCGGCTACCGCGGAGCGCTTGCTCGCGCACGGCGTCGCCGCGCGAGCGCCCGGCAACGTGATCGTCGATCTTTACGGCGATGCCGACCCGCAGGCCGGGCTACGCGCGTTGGCCGGGTTCGATCCCGCGCTCGCATTGGTGCCGGGAAGCCGCACGAGCGCGTACGACGACGCGGCTTTTCTGTTACGCGTGGTCGATGCGTGCGCCCCCGAATATCCCACCTTGGGCGGCGCGTTATCGATCGCTGCGACGCTGACGGCGCAGGGTTTCGTCGAGCGCTTGCGAGCCGATGGTTGGCAGATCGATCTTTGCGACGACGACGAGGTACCGTTCGCGGTTATGCGCGAAGGCCGGATGGTCGCGCGCGCGTTTCGCGGCCCGCTCGGCGCGCTGTTCGGTAGCGTGACGGCGGTGATCGGGCAAGCGGGGACCGCCAACGAAGCCGCCGCTGCGGCCGGGATACCGGTTGTGGCGTTCGAACTCGGCGACGATCGCAAGACCGCTTGGTACCGTATGCGCCAGCACGGTCTGCTGGGCGAAGCGTTGCAGATTCTTCCGGGCGATGTGCCGCGGGCGGCCGCGGGCCTGCGCGCCCTGCTCGACGATCCGGCGGCGCGCGAGCGCATGGGCGCGATCGGCCGGGAGCGGATGGGCGGGCCCGGCGGCGCGCGCGCGATTGCGGAGTCCATCGCGGAGTTGCTCGATGCCGGCTAAATGGGCGAGCGGCATGCCGGCCGGCCTTGCGTTCGCGCAGGCATGCGTGCCGTTTTTCCCCGCGTTCATCACGCTGACGACGGTGACGTTCCCGGGCATTTCGATCGTTCCGCCACGGGTGGCGTGGGGGCTGCTGGCTGCGATGGGCATCCTCGCACTCTACGCCACGGTGATGGTGCTCGCGCCGCCGCGGCGCGGCTCGCCGATCGGCATCCCGATGTGGGCGTGGGTGGGGGCCTCGATGCTCGCGGCGCTGTTGGGCTTCAACCCGCACGACGGGGTGCTGTTTATCGGAATTTTTGCCCTGGGCGCGGTGTGGCACAGCGCGATCGTGCGTTATTACGACTATCCGGGAGCCGCGCGCGCGATTGCTTGGGCCTTCATGCTATCGGGAGCCCTGGCATCGGCAGCCGCGATCGGGATGGTTCTCACGCGGCTCCCGTCGGCCCAATACACGATTGGGAACGGGCGAGCGATCGGCACCTTCGTCTTGCCGGGCGAACTTGCGGGATACCTCATCGTCCTTCTGCCGATCGCGTATGCGATCGCCCGCATCGCGCGCGAGCGCGCCTTACGCATCGCTGCGCTGGCGGCTCTCGTTCTGGGCCTGGTGGCGATGGTGCTGAGCTTCTCGCGGGCCGGCTGGGTGGGCCTCGCCGCCGCGGCCGCCTTCCTGATCGTGGTTAGGGCGCGGCACGCGCGCCAAGGGGCGCTATGGGCGGTTGCGGTCGTCGGTGCCGTGCTGGCGGCGGTGTTGCTTGCGTTCAACTTGCACCACAACCCGAGCGAAAATTATACGCGCCTCTCGATCTGGCAGGCGGCGATCCAGATCATCGATCGCTTTCCCCTGACGGGCGTCGGTCCGTTCGGCTTCTCTAAACTCTATGCGGTCGTGAGGCTGCCGGACGGCGATGCGACCGCTTTTCACGCCCACAGCCTCTATTTGACGTTTTTGGCCGAGCTGGGAATCGTCGGCTTCGGCGCGTTCGTTTGGACGTGGTGGAGCTTTGCGATCGCTTTGCGGAACGCCGTTCGCGAGGCATCGGCGGACGCCGCATTCTTCGCGCTTGCAATTGCAGCGGGACTAATGGGAACGCTCGTGCAAGGGCTGATCGACGTTGTGAGTGTTGTGATCTTCGGCTTGTGGCTCCCCACCTTGGCGTATGCGCTGGTCGCTGCTCGCTACGGATTGATGGAGCGCGCCCATGGGCCGTGAGCGCTCGCGCGTGTTGGCCGCCGCGCTTCTCTCCGGCCTGCTGGCCGCATGTACGCCTCTGGCCCCCAAGAACCAGCCGGTTGCGAATCCCACCCCCACGCCCAGCCCGTCGCTGCCTCCGCTGAAATTTACCGGTCGCGGGACCGCCTCGCAACCCGTGCGGATGATCCAGCAGAAAAGCAACCGCAAGCAGTACGAATTGACGGCCCGCTCCTACGAGAGCACCGGCACGCAAGGAAGCGCTCACGCCACGCTGCACCAGGTGCACGTAACCTTTTACGATGCCGACGGTTCGACGTTGGTGGCTTCGGCACCGAACGCGCTCGTCGATCAGGCAGCCAAGACGGTGACGTTAATCGGCGGCGTGCACGCGACCAGTAGTTCGGGCATGACGCTCGCATGCGATACCCTCACCTACTCCGCGCGCAGCGAGATGATCCACGGCGTCGGTCACGTAGTAGCTCGCGGCCCCAACGGCTTAGATGCAACCGGCAATCGCATCGATTCCAACATCTCGCTCACCCGTACACGGATGCAATGAACCAAAACAGCACGATCAAAATACGCGGTCTGGTTAAAAAATACGGCGAACGGAGCGTCGTCGAAGGCGTCAGTGCCGAAGTGCATACCGGCGAAGTGGTCGGCTTGCTCGGCCCCAACGGCGCGGGCAAAACGACGACGTTCTATATGGTCGTAGGGCTGGTAAAGCCGGACGGCGGCAACGTGGTGCTGGAGCGAGGGGGCAAAGAGGTCGATCTTTCGGGGCGTCCGATGTACGAGCGTGCTCGCAACGGCATCGGCTACCTCGCGCAGGAGAATTCGATCTTTCGCAAGCTCTCGGTGGGCGACAACGTCCGCCTGATTTGGGAACAAAACGGCGTTCCGCGGGACGAGCAAGAGCGCCGTCTGCCGGCGTTGCTGGAAGAGTTTGGGCTGCGGGCGTTCGTCGACGCGCGCGGCGATTCGCTCTCCGGCGGCGAGCGCCGCCGCGTCGAAATCGCGCGCGCGATCGCGACCGAGCCCGAGTTTTTACTCCTGGACGAGCCGTTCACGGGTATCGATCCGATCGCCGTCGCCGATATTCAGGCGATGATCCGTCAACTGCGCGACCGCGGTATCGGCGTACTGATTACCGATCACCAAGTGCGCGAGACCCTCGCCATCGTCGACCGTGCGTACATTATGAATAACGGACGCATCGAAGTCTCCGGAACGGCGCAGAACGTTCTCGATTCGCCGATTGCCCGCAAATTTTACTTGGGCGAAGGATTCCGCCTGTAGTGCTTTGGAAGCGAATCCGGCGAACGCTGCGCCCCTCGATTCTCGATCGCTATCTCCTCGAAGAGCTAGCGGGGCCCTTCGGCTTCGGCCTTTCCGCGTTCACGCTGATCTTCGCGGCGACGCAGATTTTGGCGATCGGCCGGATCGTCTCGTCCGACCACGCGCCGCTATGGGCGGCCATCGAACTCTTTTTATGGAATCTCCCGGGCGAAGTCGTGCTGGTCATTCCCATGGCCCTGCTGCTCGGCACGCTGCTCGCGATTCAGCGCCTCTCGGGTGAGAGCGAAATCACGGCGATGAAGGCCGGCGGCATCACGTTCATGCGTATCGTCGCGCCGCTGCTCTTCGCGGGCTTCGCGTTGTCGTTCGTGACGTACGTTTTGCAAGAGGTCGTGGTGCCGTTCGCTCAAGACCGCGTTACCGAGATCGAAGATACCGTCATCAACCATACCAGCGCCTTTAGCCGCGATCTCACCGTGTCGGCGCCGCTGCCCGGCGGCGGCCGGCAGATCACCATCGCGACGGCCTACGAGCCGCATTCGCAGGCGCTGCTCCACGTTACGCTGATCCAATACGATCGCAACAACCGCCCCACGCAGATCGTGTTCGCCGATCGCGCCGATTTCACGAGCGATCGCTGGACGCTCGATAACGCCAGCGTCTACCGCTTCAATCCCGACGGCACGACGCTCTCCGAGCCCAACGTTCCTCAGCAGCAGGTCGAACTGGGCGAGAAGCCAACCGACATCGTCAAGCGCTTGAGCCAGAACAATCCGGAGGCCATGAGCCGAACGCAGATCGCCGATATCGTGCGCAGCGGTCAATTAACGCAGACCGAGCAGCGTAAATACGTGGCCACGTATTGGGAGAAATTGGCGCGTCCATTCGCGTGCTTCGTCTTCGTGCTGATTGCCGTACCATTCGGGTTACGAGCGATGCGCGGCGGCGGGAGTACGAGCTTGGGCTTTGGCCTAGCCGTCGGCATCGCATTCATCTACTACGTCGTGATGACGATCTTTTCGTACATCGGTGAATCGTACGGTGGACTGACCTTTATCTCTGCCTGGATGCCGAACCTCATCTTCACCGGCATTGGCCTCGCGCGATTGCGCCGAGCGGCGACGAGGTAGACGTGGCCGTGACGTTCGTCGATTTCGTCCGCGGCATGGGCACGCTACTCTTCATCATGGTGGTGGCAGGCGGCGTTGCGTACGTGGGCGATCGGGTCGGCCACCAAGTCGGCCGCCGCCGTCTGACGCTCTTCGGCATTCGGCCGCGCTACACGTCCACGATCGTCGCGATCGGCACCGGAATGCTCATCTCGCTCGTCGTAACCGTGGGCGCGATTCTCGCTTCGCAGCAAGTAAAAACCGCATTCTTCCGGTTGAGCGCGCTGAACACCGAGATCGCGACGCTGCAGGCGCGCCAAAGCGAACTCGAGCAGAAGGTGAACACCGGGCGCTTGGTCTTTCCAACCGAGGCGATCATGGTTCCCTCGTATCTCATCATCCATCAGAGTGATAGCGAAGCGACGCGCTTTAAGGAACTCAAAGCGTATTACGTCAAAGCGGTCGAGTACATGAACGCGCAGTACCCGCCACTCGGGCTCAAGCGTTACACCATCCCCGCCGACATCGACGAGAAGCTGAAAAAAGACGTCCTCGATTCCCCGGTGATGATCGCCGGGCTCAGTCAAAACAACATGTTGCTCACCGTGGGGTCGGCGCAGAATCTCTTTGTCAACGATCCGATCCACTTCGTGATCAACGCGACGCCGGACGCGCGCCGCTTTATCAAAGGCCAGCCGATCGCGTCGATCAAAATCCCCGGCAGCAGCGGCGCGAGCGCCAACATCGCGCTCCAAGAAGTACAGACGCTCGTGGCGAACGCGGCTCGCGCGGTGCAGCTGCCGCCGTATCTCGCGACCAACGTGCAAGCCTTGCAAATTCTCCCCGACGTCGCCCAGATGCAGCATATGCTGGCAAAACCGGGGACGTATTTTATGACGGCCTACGCGGCTGAGGACATTTACCCTCACACCGGCGGCGTGCCGGTGGTGATCGCGCTCTCGCAGACGCCGACCCCGGAACCGAAATGAACGCCGTAATCCTAGGGATCGATCCCGGGACGCGCAAGGTTGGTTACGCGTTGATCGATCTCTCGGGGTCGGTGCTGGGACGTGGAATCGAGGAACCGGAGCGCCTACGCGAACGCCTGTTGGTCGTCACCGGCGGCCACCGGGTGACGGCCATCGCCCTCGGAAAAGGCACCAACGCGCGCTTGGTTCGGGCCGAATTGACGGCGATCGAGGTGCCCATCCACCTGATCGACGAGCGCGCGACCACGCTCGACGCCCGGACCCTGTATTTCGAGGATCACCCGCCCCGGGGTTGGCGCCGGTTGATCCCGCGCGGGATGCAGTTGCCGCCCTGCCCGATCGACGACTACGCCGCCGTTTTGATCGCTCGCCGGCTATTGGCCGAAGGCCCTCCCGAACGCCTGTCGTAAATCTGAAACTTCGAGGTTTTTCGACCGATAGATATATCCCGAGGCGTTCGTAACCTACGGGCGCGCCGGATGAAAGGGGAGCATGCGACGCACGCTGGGCGCGATAGCGATTGCGGTGCTGGCAACAGCACTCTGTTCGCGCGCAACCCAGGCGGCAGGCGCCCCCTCGCTCGCATACTCATCGGATCTTGGCGCCGGGCTCCTACAGCGAGTTTTCGGCGAAAGCGCGGATGCGCGCTTCGCGCTGGAAGCGCGGTACGGCGACCCCAACGCCGAGTCGCTCCTGCGGTCTTACGCATTTCACGTGGCCTTGGTGCCGCGCCCGGTACGCGCAGGCGTGCTCCCCAGCGATCTGCTCTCCGACGCCGCCGAATTGGCGGCTCGATACGACCGGCAGATCTCGCAGTTCTCAAGCGCGGTTTCGCCCGCATACGAGCCGATCGCGCTCGGGGCAGAGCAGCACTTCGGCATCTCGTTAGAGACGCCGGCTCCGCTCGTCGCCGCCTACCAACCGGTTGCACCGCCCCCGTCTGCCGCGGCAGGGCCGGGGACGTTCGATCTCTCTTTTGGAAGCCGCGATCCGCAACAAGCGGCTTCGCCGATCGTATCCTTCACCCCGATTTTCAGCCCGATTCTCGGCTTCGACGCGGGGTTCTCGGGAACGCCGAAAGCGCTGGAGTACGGCAGCGCGCAGTCCGACGCCGTGAGCGTGCCCGTACCCGTGCGGTTGGGCAACCTCCACGTTCAGACGCGCTTCGAAGGCGCGCAGGTGCAGTCGCCGCAGCTCTCGCTCGACGAACGCGCTTCCGGCATCGGTGCGAATTTCGACGTACGGGCCGGGAATCGTAACGTAAACGTCGATCTATCGAGCCGCTTCGAACATATGACGCGCAACGCCGATGCGACGTTTGCGTCGTCGAACTTCGACGGAACCTCGACGCTGCAGCTTCCGGCCGATCGGCCGCCGGTCCTCATTCCGGCCTACGCCGACGTCAGCAAACGAACGCTATCGACGGGAATCGCGGTACCCGTGACGAGAAGCCTCACCCTCGGTATGCAGTATGACACGGAGCATCTTCAGGGCGGTTACGGTGCCGCCGGCCTCTCCAACCTCGATGCAAACAACAACACGTACGGCGCGAAACTCACCTTTGCGCTTCCGCATTCCACCAGCGCGATCAGCCTCTCGGCGAAGCAGTATCGCTACCAAGATAATCTCATTCCGACGAACGCGTTCACGCAGACGCGTGCCGACCTCAACTTCACGGTGAAGTTCTAGGTTCGTGGCGCGGCTCTCCGGCTCGTCGAGCCGAGCCCCACGTTAGCGAATCGATGGATCCGGGCTTGATTCGCCGTTATCGGTTACCGAACGGTATTCTTATCGCGGTACTCGCGGCCGCGGTGCTCGTGTTTGGAACGATCCAGATCGCTTCGGATGCGCTCTACGCTAGCGCGGCCCAGCCCGGTGCCGTGCCGCGGCACATTCCGTTGACGCTCGGAGTCCGCGTCTATAAGCTGCTCGACCGCATCGCGCCCGCGAGTTACGTGGAAGCGACGCTGGCACGGTACGAGTTGCATGCGGGCAACGCGTCCGATGCGGAGCGTTATGCCCTTCGTCTTCCCGCATCGCCGGTACGCAACGATCTGCTCGCGCGCGTCGCGTTGGCGCGCGGCCACCATCGCTTGGCGTTCGAATACTTCTTTGCCGCGCCGGATATCGCCGCCGTCCAGCGCGAGATCGCCGAGATCGCGACGCGCGATCCGCAATTGGCCTACCTGTACGAAGCGCGTTTCAAAGATCGCCTCGTTTCGCTCACCACGCATCCCGATGCCGTGGCCGATGCATACTGGCGCATGGGCGAGCTTGCAACGCGGCAGGCATACCGGCTCCCGGCCGGCGAGCGACGCCCCTTCCTGGAACGGGGTTTGCGCGATTATCGAACGGCCCTAACGCTCGCGCCGCTCAACATGAACTACGTGCTGTCGAGCGCGAACCAAGCGCTCTCGTTGAGAGCATATCGCACGGCCGGGCGCATCTTCGAGCACGGCGTCGCCATCGACCCCGCGAGTGCGGATTCGCTCGCCGGCCTCGGCATCGTCGCTTTGCGCGAGGGCCGCCGCGCTTCGGCGCTCGCATACGCGGCGCGCGCACGCGCGATCAATCCTAAAGCCTCCGAATTGCTTGGCTTGGAACGACTGCTGCGATGAAAATCGCGCTCGACGCCCAACTCGCCGTCGGAACCGCGACCGGCATCGGCGAATACGCGAACGGCCTCGTCGCCGCGTTACAAGCCGAAGGCCTCGACGTCGTCCCGCTCTTCGAGCCGAAGCTCGATCCTTGGCGTTTCGACCGGCGCGTGTACTGGGACCAAGTGCTGTTGCCGCAACGCGCGCGAGCGTGCGGAGCCGATCTCTTGCACTGCGCTTCGGGTACCGTGCCGGTCACCGCCACGATGCCGGTCGTCGCGACGGTCCACGACGTCGCGTGGCTGCGCGTTCAGGAGCACGCGCGCCCATACGCGCGCTACTACTTCGGCCGCTTCGCTACGGACCGCTATCGTCGATTGGCGGCAATCGCCGTGGACTCCGCATTCTCGCGTAGCGAACTTCTGGAAATGGTCGACCGCCTGAGCCCCGAGCGCGTCCGCGTCGTCTATCCCGGCGTAGCAGCGGACTTCAGCGCGCTCGAGCGCCGCGGTGGGGACGGACGCACGATCCTGGTCGTCGGCACGGTCGAGCGACGGAAAAATCTCGAACTCATCGTGCGTTGCCTGCCCTATCTGCAGAACGCGCGGTTGATTTCGGTGGGCCCGCATACGTCGTATCGCGATGAATGCGTCGCTATAGCGCGCGAACTCGGCGTCGAGGATCGCATCGAGTTTTGCGGATACGTCGATCGAGAGCGTTTATTGCAGCTCTATGCGACCTGCGCCGTGGTCGCGATGCCTTCGCGCTACGAAGGCTTCGGGTACGGCGTCGCACAGGCGCTCTGCGCGGGCGTTCCGTGCGTCTCCTCCGATTGCAGCTCGCTACCGGAGATCGTGCAGAACGATGCGCCGGTGTTACCGATCGATCGCGTGCAGCCGTGGGTCGAAGCGTTGGACGCCGCGTTGCGCGGTGAGGCCGACTCACGGGCGCGCGCGGTTCGGAGCGGTGCCGTCGAACGATTCAGTTGGAAGCGCAGCGCGAAGGCGATGATCGAAACATACGAACTCGCGCTTGCTGCAAGCCAGCGCTAATCTCGAGCTACTAACCAACAGGCGCGATCCAACCTACCGCATTTGGGGAACCGTTCGTCAGCCCGCATCCTGCGGGCTTCCTACTTCTACGTTTTTGTGCAACATTCAAAGGAAGTTCGACATCCTGTCGATTGCACAAAAATCGCAGATTCCCCAAATGCGGTAGGTTGGATCGCGCCTGTCGGTTAGTAGATTGGAGATCCCGGTGCGCCCGGAGCCACGCTGCCGTCATCGGGTGCGAAGATGAGATCGAGCGGATAACTTGATCCGCCTTCGGGCATCGTGACGATCGTGATGCGTACGAACCCCTTCGACGGAACGACGTATTGGCGCACTTTGTAGCGCGAGAACGGCGGGACTTGATGCGACTGCACGAGTACGCCGTCGATGATGTACGTTCCGGTGGCATGCCCGCCGCGCGGGTTCTCGTAGATGGCGATGCTCTGCGGGGTGGGGAGCGGATTCTGCACGTTGACGACAAAGGCTTCGAGCACGCCGTAGTCGCCGGCGAGCGCCTCACCCTTGAGCGTGTTCGGCAGCGGTATCTGGCCGATCGGCAGCGTGAGGTACGGCCCGGTCAGATCCCATTGCGTCGCATAGTGGAATTCGGGGATGTCGTAGATGCCGCGCGCGTGTCGCACCGTGCTGGTGAGCAGATCCGTTTGCGCGAGCGGAGCGTTCGGGTCGTCGCTTGCGTTCTGCGCGAAAAGTGCGAGATGAATGCTGCCTCCTGACAGCACGCGCAGTTGCAATAGCTCCGAGAGAATTTGCCCGGCGGGTAAATCCTGGGCGAGGATGTTGAACGATTGATGCGCTCCGACGGTAATGAGGCGCCCTTCGTTTTGGACGACGTGGACGAGGAAGCGTTTGGTCGCGTCGTGCCCGGCTTCCATTTCGTTGGGGCTCGGCCCGCCGAGGCCCGCGATAAATTGAACGATCGCCGGCTCGGCTGAGTGATTGCTCGCGCGCAAGACGATGCGGCGATCGGGCTGTCCCGGCGGATTGTAATGAAAGTAGAGAAAACGCGACGGGGCGTCGTGCTGGAGTACCGAGGTGAAGAGAACGCCGTTTTCGGTTAGACGCTCGGGATAATCGCTGACCATAAGCGATCTGGGTGAGATGCGCGGCGCGGCGATGTTCGCGACGTGAACGTGAGTGGTGCCGTTGGCGTCAAAGTACGCATCGCCTTGAATGAGCACGGGAACGTCGAGATCGAGGGTATCGTCTTGCGATAGATCGCCGGGAATCGCGACGTCGCTGCGAGAGAGAACGACCTGCGCGTTCGGCCGCAGTTGCGCGGCTTGGATCACGGCGGCCATCACGCGTTTGCGCACGTAATCCGCCGAGGCCGGGTCGCCGGTGAGCTGGATGGAGACGTACGGCGCGATCGTTCCGGCAATATATGCGACGCGCACGCCCAGCGCGTAGCTCACGCCGCGCGAATCCGCGATGTCCACGAACGTCGCACCGGGGGCTTCTCCGGCCAGGGTTAGCGTGCGGGACTCCTGATCGATCGTCACGCCGACCGTCGCGGGGTTGCGTGCCACGGCGGTGATGTTTCCGATCGCTCCGCCGACGGTTACTTGTTGCGTTGCGCCAACCGCGACTTGTGCCGACAGCGGCTGGACCTGGAGCGGCGGAGGCGTCGGCGATGCCGTCGGGACGGCGGAAGCGGAAGCCGCGGGCGCGGGGCTGGGTATCGGCGACAGCCCGGGCTGCGGCGCTACCGTCGGCGGCGGCGGCGGGGTTGCGGTGAGTTCTTGGCCGCTGCTTCGCGGGGCGGACGCAAGCACGCACGCGAGGAACGCGAGCGTTGTGAGGGTGCGCGCCGGCCAGGCGGGTGCGTGCAGCGTGTGTCTCCGATGGTTATGCGAGTTGCGCTTGCGCGGGACTTACGGCCGTCGCAAGAAGCGTTTTATATCCGACGCTGGGGAACAGGACGGTGACCAAGTCTTTCTCGGCTCGTTCCACGGTTCCGGTCCCAAACTTCGGATGGTTGACGATATCGGAGATTTTGAACCCAACGCTCGATGGACCTTGGTGCGCGAGCATTTTCGCACCCGGTAGCGCCGCTCGGGCGCAGTTATCGCATCGTCCGCAGTTCGGCAGCTCGAAATCCTCACCGAAATAGTTGAGGATGAAGCGGCGCCGGCACGAGGGGCTCTCGGCGTACTGCAACATCATCGCGAGCTTGCTTTGATCGTACGATTTCTTGGTTTCGTAGTTGGCGAGGCTCAGCACGAGATGGCGGTTCTTGCGCGCCGCATCGGTCAGGCTGTAGGCCGATTTCCCCGAGGCTTCGATGAAGCCGGATTTTTTGAGCAGGGCGAGGATCACTTTGAGTTTCGTCAACGGGAGCTGGAGGATCTTGCGCAGGTCGGTCATCGAAACGCCGCCGGTCTGGCTCGCGAAGACTTCGATCGTACCGAACGTGCGCTGAACTTCTTCGATTCCGGGATACTTGCCGGTGAGAAAATAATTCTGCACGCGCGTATCGCTCGTGCGATAGATCAGAATGCATCGTGAGGGAAGCCCGTCGCGCCCGGCGCGGCCCGCTTCCTGGGTGTACGCTTCGACCGATCCGGGCAAATCGTAATGTACCACGAACCGAATGTTCGGCTTGTCGATGCCCAAACCAAACGCGTTGGTCGCAACCACGGCGCGAATCGTTTCGTCCATGAAGAGATTGTGCACGGTGGTGCGGTCTTCTTTATGGAGTTTCGAGTGATAGACGGCGGCCGGGATGTTGAGCGTATCGCTGAGATACTTCTGCACTTCCAGCGCGTTCTTGATGGTTGCCGTGTAGATGATTCCGGTTCCGGCTAGGGTGCTTTCGCCGGTGAAGAGCTTGCCGAGCGCCTTGAGCTTGTCGGCCTCTTTATCGGCCTTGCGCGCTTCGTACACCAGGTTCGGACGATCGAATCCCTTGACGATCGGTTTGACGTGCTCGATGCCGAGCTGCTTGAGAATGTCTTCGCGGACGGCGGGCGTGGCCGTCGCCGTGAGCGCTAAAACGGTGGGGTGCCGGAGCTTTTCGATGACGTGCCCGAGCGCCAAATAGGCCGGGCGAAAATCGTGCCCCCACTGACTGATGCAGTGCGCCTCGTCGACGACGAACAGCGGCACGTGAATCTGCTGCAGAATCGAAAGAAAGGCTTCGTCTTCGAGTTTCTCCGGCGTGGTGTATACGATCTTGACGCCGCCGGCTCGCACCCGTTCGCGGGTTGCGATCTCTTGATCTTCGGAGAGCGTGGAATTGAGCGCGACCACGTCGGTGATGCCGCGCTCGCGCAGCATGTCGAGCTGGTCTTTCATCAGGGCGATGAGCGGACTCACGACCAGCGTCGTCCCCTCAAGCATGAGTGCGGGAAGTTGGTAGGTGAGGCTCTTCCCGGCGCCCGTCGCCAGGATCGCAAGCGTATCGTGCCCTTGGAGGACGCGGGACACGACTTCTTCCTGGCCTGGATAGAACTCGTCAAATCCAAACTGTTCGCGTAACGCGGCGTATAACTCCACGCCGGGGTGTATCTGTGCAATCATCCTACATGCCTTGGAAGGGCCCTAATGAAATATCGCCCACATCGACAGTGTAGACTGGCGATACTTAACGGCTCCTTACGAAATCGGCTTCCCATGAAGCTGATACCCCGGGGCAGGCGCCTCCAAACGCTGCTGCCAAATCCCCGTCCGTGTCCCTCTATCGTACCTGGCGCCCTAAGACGTTTGCCGACCTGGTCGGGCAAGATGCCGTCGTCCGCACCCTCTCAAGTGCCCTAGAGAGCGGGAAGCTGGCCCACGCCTACCTCTTTTCGGGACCACGCGGTTCGGGCAAGACCTCCGCTGCTAAGATTCTCGCTCGTTGCATCGATTGCGTCAACGGCCCCACCCCCACCCCGGACAACACCTGCGATAATTGTCTGGCCATGCTCTCGGGTACCGCCCTGGACGTGCTGGAGATCGACGCCGCCAGCAACCGCGGCATCGACGAAATCCGGGCGTTGCGCGATGCCGTAAAGTTCGCGCCGTCGTCCATGCGGATGAAAGTCTACATTATCGACGAGGCGCACATGCTCACGAAAGAGGGCGCGAACGCGTTCTTGAAAACGCTCGAGGAGCCGCCCGAGCACGCGATCTTCATCTTGGCTACTACCGAGCCGGAGAAATTGCCGGTGACGATTCTTTCGCGCTGCCAACGGTACGCGTTTCGCCGCATCGCGATTCCGGTGATGATCGAGCGCATGCGCGAGATCGCCGACGCCGAGCACATCGCCATCGACGATGCGGCGCTGGCAGCTATAGCCTATCGCGCGGACGGCGGCCTGCGGGACGCGCTCACGATGCTCGAGCAGGCGGCGGCCTTTGCGGACGGGCCGATCGGCCCGGCGACGTTGGATTTAGCCTTCGGGAACACGGGCCGTAATTTCGCCGCGCAATTGGTTGAAGCGACGCTTGCGCGCGATGCGGCGCGGACGCTCTCGATCATCGAAGACGCATCGGATTCCGGTACCGATATGCTGGTATTAATGCGATCGCTGATCGCGAGTTTTCGCAATCTGTTGGTGGCGCGAGTCGATCCCGCGTTACTCGCGCGCGATCTGGCTCCCGAGGATGCCGAGCAGGCTGCCGCGCGCGCGCAGGGCGTTGCTCAAGCGACGCTCGTTCGAGCGCTGCGCATTCTCAGCGATGCGGCGACCCTGGCCCGCACCGGCGGCACGCCGAGGCTCGAGCTGGAAACGGCCTTGCTCCGCTTCGTCTTGGCCGGCGAGGACCCGACCCTCGACGCGCTCTCGGCCCGCCTAGCCGCCTTGGAAGAAGGGACGCCCAGGCCGGCCGCGGAGACGGCGGCGCCCCCATCCGCGGCCGCGCGAGCGACGACCCGGCCTGCGATACCCGAACCGGTGCGCGAGCCGGTTGCAGCCGAGCTGCCCAGGGTGGAGCCCGTTGCGCCTGAACCCGTCGCATCCGAACCGCCGCCTCCCGCGGCGAAGTCGCCGGCGCAGCCGAAAGGCAGCCAGCCGACCCTTCAGCAAGTGCGCGCGGCTTGGCAGACCATTCGGGGCAAAGTCGAGAGCGAGAGGCCGTCGCTCGGGGCACCGCTCTCTCGCGCTGCGGTCGATGCAATCGACGGCAAGGCGGTGGTTCTACGGCTTCCGGATTCGCTCAACGTCGACATCTTGCGCGATCACGTGCGTTTGCTCGAAGCGGCGATCGAAGACGTTCTCGGAGCGAGCCTCAAGGTGACGCTGCGCGCCGGAGAGCCCGGCGGTACCGCGCGTGTGAAGGTCGAAGAGAGCGTTGGTGCGCCGGGCGCGGATGCCGGCGACGAAGACGCGCAGGCCCTATTTAAATACGCTAACGAACGGATCAAAGAACGATGAACCAGGCGCAATTGATGGCACAGGTCAAGAAGATGCAGTCCGAGATGGCGAAGGCGCAAGAAGAACTTGCGGCCACGATCGTTACGGGCAGCGCGGCCGGCGGGGCGGTTACCGTCGAAATGACGTGCGACCAACGCGTAAAGAGCGTGAAGATCGGCAAGGATGCGATCGATCCCGAGGATGCCGAAACGCTCGAAGATTTGGTCCTGGTCGCCGTTAACGATGCGATCGTCAAGTCCAATGAGGCATCGCAGAAGCGTATGGGCTCCGTGACCGGCGGCATGCGCATTCCCGGCCTCATGTAACGGGCATGCCCGCTAGCGGATCGATTGCGGGGCCCGTGCAAGCGCTCATCAACGAATTTTCGAAGCTTCCAACCGTCGGCCCAAAAACGGCTGCGCGGTTGGTTTTCTATTTGCTCAATCGTCCGCGCCACGAAGCGCAATCGCTCTCCGAAGCGATCCTTGCGGTGAAGGACAAAGTCCGTTTCTGTTCGGTCTGTTTTTCGCTCACCGAAGAAGACCCGTGCACGTTGTGCACCGACGAACGGCGCGACCGCACGACGCTCTGCGTGGTTGCCGAGGCGAAAGACATCTATGCAATCGAACGGACGGCTGCCTTCAAGGGGCAATACCACGTGCTTGGCGGCCTGATTTCGCCGATGGACGGCATCGGCCCGGCGCAACTGCACGTCAAGGAGTTGATCGAGCGGATCGGGGCGGACGCGCCGGCCGAGATCATCATCGCAACCAATCCGAACGCCGAAGGCGAGGCGACCGCCCTCTACCTGTCGCGCTTAATCCAGCCTTTAGGGGTCAGCGTAACGCGCCTGGCCTACGGCCTGCCGATCGGCGGCGATCTCGATTACGCCGACGAGATCACGGTTGCAAAAGCGATCGAAGGCAGGCGTTCGCTCTAAGCGCGCTCTCATCACGCTCTCCACGCCGTATCAGGCGAGCGTGGGTAAGCTGGCGGTGGAGGAATTCACATGTCAGCTCAATCGCTACCGGCTCCGAGCGGATTAGCCGGTGCCTGGGGCGCTCTCGGCGGGCGCAATAAATGGATTGTCGGCGGTATCGCCGCGCTGATCGTCATCGCCTTACTGGCAACGTTCGTCGGGGTCCGATCGGAGCATGCGGTATCGTACGTGTCTCAACCGGTCGTGCGGCAAACGCTGACCAACATGGTCACCGCTTCCGGTACGGTCAATCCGCAAAACACGATCAACGTCGGCACGCAAGTCTCGGGAACGATTGCGCAGATTTACGTCGATTTTAATAGCAAAGTCAAAAAGGGCGAAGTGCTCGCGCGAATCGATCCGAGCACCATCCAGGCGCAGGTCGATCAAGCCCGGGCGAACTTGGCTCAAGCCCAGGCTCAGGCCGATGCCGCCGGCGCGAACGCTACCGGTGCTTCCTCCGGCATTTCGGTAGCGGCGGCAAACAGCGCCGCGGCATCGGCGGCGATCGCCTCCGCGCAGGCGAACGTGGGAAAAGCGCAGAGCGCGTTGCAACTGGCCCAGATTACGGAGCAGCGCGACGCGTCGTTGCTGGCGCAGGGCTACGTCGCGCAGAATCAAGTCGATAGCGATAACGCTGCGGTCGCGCAGGATCGGAGCAGCGTCGCGGCGGCGCAGGCTGCCTACGCTCAAGCTAAATCCCAAGCGGTAGCGCAATCGGCGCAGGTGTCGGTGACAAGTTCGCAGGCCGGCGGACTGGCCGCTAGCGCAACCGCCGCGCAGGCCGCCGCACAAGCATCGCAAGCCGTCCTACAACAGGATCTCTACAGCCTCGGTCACACCGTCATCACCTCGCCGGTTAACGGCACGGTCATCGCGCGCGATGTCTCGGTTGGGCAGACCGTTGCGGCCTCGTTGCAGACGCCGACGCTGTTCTCGATCGCGCAAGATTTGGGCCGGATGGAAGTCGATATCAACGTGGGCGAACCGGATATCGGCAACGTCAAAACCGGTGAAACGGTCGATTTCTCGGTGCTTGCGTATCCTGGGCAGACCTTCGTTGGAAAAGTCGGGCAGGTTCGAATCAATCCGCAGACCGTCAACAATGTCGTGACCTACGACGTCGTTGTCGATGTGCAAAATCAGGGCAATAAGCTGCTCCCCGGCATGACTGCAAACGCCACGATCGATGTCGCCAGCGCGCCGAATGCCCTGGTCGTTCCGCTCGCCGCATTGCAGTGGAAGCCCACGCTCTCCACCAAGCACACGCGGCGCCCCGCCACGGGCGCATCCGCAACTCCCGGCGCGGTGAGCGCCTCGCCGTGGGGTGCCGTCAGCGGAGCGGGCTCGGCAGGTGCGGTGACCGCGGGCTCCACCGGCGTACTCTTCGTTCAACACGGGACATCGCTCGCGCCGGTACGCGTTCGCGTTGGCCTGACCACCGCATCGCAAGCCGCGGTTACGCCTCTGAAGCCCGGGTCGCTCGCGGCCGGCGATGCCGTCGTCATCGGCTCCAGCAGCGGAAGCACCAGTACGAAGGCCATCGTGCGTTCGCCGCTCTCGGGCGGCCATGGCCCCGGGCCCGGACGCGGTTTGTAGCGCGCGCGGCGCCTGTTATCCATCGGCTATCAGGCGCCGGACCTAACCTTAGGCCAGAGGAATGTGAAGGATGTCGAAAGCTACGGTCCCGGTTGTACGGGTCGAACGGTTGCGCAAAGTCTACGCATTGGGCGAGGATCGGGTGATCGCATTGGGCGGCGTCGATCTGACGATTGAATCCGGCGAATTCGTAGCCGTCATGGGGCCCTCCGGCTCCGGGAAGTCGACGTTTATGCAAATCGTCGGTCTACTCGATCAACCGACGGACGGCGCCTACTACTTCGAAGGGCGGGACGCATCGCATCTCACACCGGACGAGCGTGCCGATATCCGAAGCCGGCGTTTGGGATTCGTCTTTCAATCGTACAATCTGCTGGCGCGTACGTCGGCGGTCGAAAACGTCGAGCTTCCGATGGTGTACGCGGGCGTTCCAGAACGCGAGCGGCGGCGCATCGCGCTTGAAAAAATGGAAATTGTCGGCGTCGCTCATCTCGCGAAGCATGCGCCCAATCAGATGTCGGGCGGCCAGCAGCAGCGCGTCGCGATCGCGCGATCGCTCGTCAACAATCCGGGCCTTATTCTTGCCGACGAGCCGACAGGTGCGCTCGACACAAAAACGTCGGGCGACGTCATGCGCCTCTTCACGCAGCTCAATGCCGACCTTGGCATTACGATTATGCTGGTTACTCACGAGCCGGATGTCGCACTCAATGCGCGCCGCATCGTCTCGTTCCGCGACGGTCACATTCTTTCGGATAAGCCGAACGAAAAACTTGTCGGTGCAGCATGACGACCATGGCAACGCTACGCTTGGCGCTACAGGCGCTCGTACGCAACAAGGCGCGCTCGCTTCTAACGATGCTCGGCATCGTTATCGGCGTGGCGGCGGTCATCATTACCGTAGCGATCGGCGTCGGAGCGCGCGTTTCAGTTCAGAACAGCATCGCGAGCCTTGGGGCCAATCTCATCGTCGTACAACCGGGTAGCATAACGCAGGGCGGCGCGCGTACTGGTTTTGGCGGCGCGTCTTCGCTGACGCCGGCGGACGGTATGGCCATCGCGCAACTTCCGGGTGTTGCCGCGGTCTCACCGTTGGTTACCCTGCGCACGCAGGTCGTAGCCGGCGGCAATAACTGGCAGACGATCGTAAGCGGCGTCGCGCCGACGTATACGTTCATTAAAACGTGGCCGATGGCACAAGGGTCGTTCCTCACGCAGAACGACGTCGCGGCCTCGGCAAAAGTCGCGGTACTCGGCCAAACCGTTGTCTCCCAGCTTTTTCCGGACGGAAACTCTCCGATCGGCCAGACCGCGATCGTCAAGGGCGTCCCATTTACCGTGATAGGCGTTCTGGCCGCAAAAGGGCAGAGCGGGAATGGCCAAGACCAGGACGATATCATTCTCATCCCCTATAGTTCGGCCATGGAGCGATTGACCGGGCTAACTACCGTCAATCAATTGATGGTATCCGCACAGACCGCGGATGCGATCGATACGGTACAGACTGAGGTTACGAAGCTGCTCGAGAGCCGGCACCGCATCGTTCCACCGGAGAATGACGATTTTCAAGTGCGCAATCTCCAATCGATCGCGGCGGCGGCTTCGTCGACCGGGGCGGTTATGGAATTTTTGCTTGCAGGCGTGGCCGCAGTATCGCTGATCGTCGGCGGCATCGGGATCATGAACATCATGATGGTTTCGGTAACCGAGCGCACGCGTGAGATCGGGCTGCGCATGTCGGTCGGCGCGCGGAGCGGGACGATTTTGCGCCAGTTCTTGGCCGAGGCGATCGTACTCTCGACCATCGGCGGGTTGATCGGCGTCGTGCTGGGCGCGGCCGGCACCGGGGGTATAGCACTGCTGGCGAAATGGCCTACGGTGATTCCGCCGCTTTGGATCGGGCTTTCGGTGGGCTTCTCGGCGCTCGTCGGCATCTTCTTCGGCTACTACCCCGCGCGAAAGGCGGCCAATTTGAATCCGATCGAAGCCCTGAGGTTCGAGTGAGCGAGATACGCATCGCGGTGGTCGACGACGAGCCGCGCATTCGCGAGCTGCTGGAGCTGACGCTCTCGCACCACGGCTTCGTCGTGCGCTCGGCCGCGGACGGGCAAGCCGGCCTCGCGCTCGTGAAAGAATTCGAACCCGACCTGATCGTGCTCGACGTGATGATGCCCAAGATCGACGGCATCGCGCTGCTACCGATGCTGCGCCGGGTGACGGACGCGCCGGTCATCATGCTCAGCGCCAAAGGCGAACTTGAGGATCGCGTCGAGGGGCTCGTCCACGGCGCCGACGACTATTTAAGCAAACCGTTTGAAATATCCGAGCTACTCGCGCACATCGATGCCAAGTTGCGACGTCCGCATCTAGAACAACGCAGCGCACTCAGCCTCGACGATTTGAGCGTCGACTTGGACCAACACGTCGTAACCCGCAACGGCAAGCAACTCGATCTCTCCCCGCGCGAATACGATTTGCTGGTCACGTTATTGCGCCGGCCGCGGCGCGTGTTTACGCGGGAGGAACTCTTGGACTTAGTCTGGGGGAATTCGAGCGAAGTCGGGCCCAACGCCGTGGAGCGCTACATATCGTATCTGCGCGTCAAGGTGGACGAAGGCGCGCCGCGGCAGCTGATCCATACGGTTCGCGGGGCCGGCTACACGCTGCATGCGTAGCAACACGCTCTTCGCCGGATTCGCGCAGCGTCTGACCCGCGGCTACGTCCTGCTCGCATTTCTCTTGATCGTGGGCGTCGCCGGAACCACCACCACGATCGCCTTCCTGCAGTACGCCGCGTCCCTCAACGATGCGGTGTCGACCACCGGGCATCGGGTCGACCAGTGGGCGGCGTCGGCCCAAGCGCGGCGTCAGTCGCTCTCGCAATATGCGGCGGCGATCGTGAAGGACGCGCAGCGCCCGCGCATTCACGTCTTCGTACGCAACGAGCAACATGCGATCGTCGCGGGGCACGTTGAAGCCGTAAGCCGGACGGCCGAAGTGATCGGTGCGGCACTCGGTATCCACGGTCACGTCACTCGCGTGCCGGGCGGCATCATCATCGTCGCGCCCGATCTCGACGGCTTCACGCACTTTCTAGCGTTCTACTGGAGCATCACGCTGCCGGTCGGCATTCTCGCGATTCTCGCGGCGTGGTTCGTCGGCCGAAGAATCACGCGCAATGCGATCGAACCGCTGGTCGACGTCACGCACGCGCTACGCAAGATCGCGGACGGCGATTTCACGCCGGAGCCGCTCTTGCACAGTAACACGGAATTGCGCGATCTTACGGGTGCGTACGACGACGTCGCGTATCGCTTGAGCGCGGCGACGGCGGAGCGTCTGCGCCACGAAGCCGAGATGCGGCAATTCATCGCCGACGCGGGGCACGAATTGCGCACGCCGCTCACGGTGGTGATGGGATACCTCGACGCATTGCAGCAGGGCGTCGTACGCGATCCGGATGGAATTTCGCGCGTGCACGAAACGATGCTGGCGGAGAGCCGTCGCATGCGTACGGTCATCGAGAAGCTGATCTTTCTCGCACGGCTCGAGCGTAAGGGTGGAGTGCGGAGCGAACCGATCGATCTCGCCGCCTTGGGGCAAAGGGCGGTCGACGCGCTGCAACCGATTGCCGCGGGTCGTATTCGCTACACCCATGCCGGCTCGCCGGCCATCGCCGGCGACGATACCGAACTCTACGAAGCGCTCAAAAACGTGCTGGAAAACGCGCTCAAATACGCGCCGGACTCGCCCGTCCGATTTACCGTCGATACCGACGGCGCCTATGCGCGAGCGACGGTTACCGACGAGGGCCCCGGGATGGATGCGTTGGATATCGAGCACGCATTCGACCGCTTCTACCGCGGGAGTGCGCGCACGCAAGCGGAGGGCTCGGGCCTGGGCCTAGCGATTGCGAAACGCGCGCTCGACCGGATCGGCGGGAGTATCGCGATCCAGAGCGCGCTCGGTCAGGGCACTACGGTGACGATGCGCTTCCCAACTGCGAGCGAGCTCCGAAACGGATGAGGATTAGTTCTTCGCGGACTCCGCAATGCGGGCGGCGGTCTGCGCGAACTGCTGCTGCGTCTGGGTCGCCAACTCGGCGAGTTTGACGGCGTAGGCCTTGCGGGTTTCGAGCAACTGATTCGTGAAGGCGAACGTTTGCTCGACCATATCGGTCGGCGTCGGCAGCTCGGTCGTGGCCTGGTCGACCTTAGTGGTCGGGACCTGCGCGAGCAGTTCGTTGAAGGCGGCGAACGATTTGACGTTCAGCTCCTGGGCAGCCTTCAGGCTGTTGAGGAACTCGTTCTGGACCTTCTGGGCAAATTCGGTGTAGGTACTCATAGTGCTGTCTCCTGACTCGATCGTTCTAGGTGCTAAGTATACCAAGCATCTGCTAGAAATGTCAATCCGGACAAAAGTCGCGGCAGGCCGTTTTTGCCCCGGTAGCGCTAACGGTCGCCGACGAAGCCGCGATAGACGCGAATCAGCGTCTCTTTTTGATCGGGCGTAAGCCGCAGGTCGAGTTTGATCGCCGATTCTACCTGATCGCTGGCTTCTTTGTAGATGTCGTCGTCGAGCAACCCGGCTTGCATGAAGAACGTCTCGGCGGAGAGGTGCAACGCGTTTGCAAGCTGTTTGAGGACCTCCGCCGAGGGCTTGTACAGCCCGCGTTCGACTTGGCTCAAGTATGGGTTCGACACCTTCGCTAGATCGGCGAGCTGGCGCAGCGAAAGATTGGCGAGTTCGCGTTGCGTGCGAATGAACTCGCCCAGGCCCTTCATCGAGGTATAATCGCGGGCACTCATGAGCGTCCTCCACGTTTGCGGTGAACCGGTTTGGTCGTCGCCCGCTTTTTCGGCGCGGCAATATCGAGCGGCGCAGCGGTCTCGTTGCGCACGTATCGTCCCGGTGCGGGCTCGCCGGAAGCGGGGAGCGCGTACGGCTTGCGCATCGGGCCGCCGTGCTCGCCGGCCCACACGGCCCAATCCTCCCACCAGCTCCCACTGCGTTTCTCCGCGCTTTCGAGCCACGCGTCGGGCGTCTCGCCGGGCTCGGCCTGCGGTTTGGTCCAGTAGCACGCTTTCGGATTACCGGGAGGGTTGCAGATTCCGGCGACGTGGCCGGCGTTGGTGCGCGTGTACTTGGCTTCGCCGCCGACGTATTGCGTGGTCATGTAGGTGGTGCGCCAGGGCGCGATGTGGTCGGCTTCCGCGCCCAAGACGTAGAGCGGCGTCTGAATGAGCCCGAGATCGATCGGCGTACCTTCGATAACGAAGGCGCCGGGTTTCACGATGAGGTTGTGTAGATAGCACGCGCGGAGATACTGGGAATGCATCGCGGCGGGCATGCGCGTGGCGTCGCCGTTCCACGCGAGGATGTCGAAAGCCGGCGGTTTCTTGCCCATGTACCAGTTGGAGACGACGTAGCTCCAAATCAAATCGTTGGCGCGCATCCAGTTAAACGTGCCTTCCATCTCTTTGCTCTCGAGGAAACCGCGCTCGTTCATCGTTTTTTCGAGCTTGGCGATCGATGCTTCGTCGGTGAAGACGCCTAGATCGCCCGGGTCGGCAAAATCGAGAATCGTATTGGTCATCGTCGCGGCGCCGACGCGATCGGCCTGGCCGTGCTTGGCGAGATACGCGAGCAGAATACCCGTCATCGTTCCACCCAGGCAGAGCGAAGCGAAGTTGACTTGCTTCGCGCCGGTGAGGCGCTGCACGGCGTCGAGTGCCGCGAGCGGCCCGAGCCGCAAATAATCGTCCATTTTGAAATCGCGCATCGTTTCGTCGGGATTACGATAGCTGATCATGAACGTTTGGTGCCCGTGTCGCACCGCCCACTCGACGAACGATCGCCCGGGCGCGATATCCATAATGTAGTACTTGTTAATCCACGGCGGGCTGCATAGCAGCGGGCGCTCGTGCACCGCCGGCGTCTGCGGATAGTATGCGAGCACTTCGATCAGTTCGTTGCGGAACACCACTTCGCCGGGCGTCGCGGCCATGTTCTCGCCCAGGACGAACGACGACGCATCGACTTGTTTGGGATAGCCGCCGTTGTTCTTGACGTCGTCGAGAAACGTTGCCATGCCCTTCATCAGGCTGCCGCCGCCGGTATCGAGCGCTTCTTTGATCACCGCGGGATTGAGCCACGGCAGATTGGTCGGCGCGAGCGCATCCATCATCATCGCGAGCGCAAAGCGCGCTTTTCGACGCGTCGCTTCGGGCAGTCGCGATTGGTCGACGAGCTGCTGCGCGTACTGGCGCCGCACCAGATACTCTTCGAGCATCGACATCAGAAACGGGTTACTCGTCCAGGCCGGGTCGCTGAAGCGCCGGTCGCCGGGCGCCACCGCCGCGACCGGCGGCGGGTTCTCTCCCTGCATGCGCCGCATCGTGTTCATCGCGACCGATTGCTGGGCCAACATCAACGAAGTCATCAGCGTCCCCATGCGTAGCGGATCGCTCATCACGTCCATCGTCACGGCGCGCAGCGCATCGTTCAGCGCCGCGGGATCGGCGCCGCCGAGGTCCATGCCGTAGCTAAACTCTTCGAGCGGCAGCGACCCGATCACATGAACATCCCTCCGTTGACATCGTAGGTGGCGCCGGTGATGAAACTCGAGCCTTCGTCGATTAAAAAGCGCACGACGCGGCCGATCTCATCGGGTTCGCCCAAGCGATCTTGCGGCGTGCGGCTCTTCGCGATATCGATCGCGACCTGCGGCATGAGCTTCACCATTTCGGTCGCCGTAAAGCCCGGAGCGACCGCGTTGACGGTGATGCCCGCGCGAGCGGTTTCGAGCGCCACGGTCTTGGTGAGCCCGAGCAATCCGGCTTTGGCCGCCGCGTAGTTCGATTGGCCGAAGTTTCCGGTGTGTCCGACCACCGAGCTGATGTTCACGATCCGTCCGTACTTGCGCTCGATCATATGTTCCACGACGGCCTTCATCATAAAAAACGGTCCCGACAGATTGACGTCCAGAACCGCTTTCCACTCTTCGACGGTCATCTTGCGAATCGTGTGATCCTTCGTGATTCCCGCGTTGTTAATCAGGATGTCGACGCGTCCGTGATCGGCGATGACGTTCCGCACCGCCGCTTCACATTGCGGGTAATCGGCGACGTCGGCTTCGTAGAAATGCACGAGTTTTGCGCTGCCGTTAAGCGAGGCGCGTAGCTCGGCCGTCCGCTCGCGATCGGGGGCCACGCCGACCACCGCGACGATCGCGCCGTCGGCAGCTAACGAGCGGCTGATCGCTCCGCCGATCCCGCGCGAGCCGCCGGTGACGATGGCCACGCGGCCGGCGAGGCTTCGCAGGGTCGCAGAGTGTCCGAAAGTAGAGGTAGCGTCCATGAAATGCTACTTTTGTACGAACGCTATATATACCTATGAATGCGCTTCGCCCGTCAAGCGGACTACATATCGAGGCCGCCGTTGACGGTGTAGACTGCCCCGGTGATGTAGTTCGACCCGTCTTCGAGGAGAAATTTGACGACGCGGGCGACCTCCGATGGTTCGCCGAGCCGCCGTTGCGGAATTTTCTCGATCACTTTAGCGAGTGCTGCTTCCGGAACGGCTTTGACCATTTCGGTGGCGATGAACCCCGGTGCCACGACGTTCGCGGTGATGCCCTTGTTGGCGAGCTCCAGCGCGGTCGACTTGGTGAATCCGAACAGCCCGGCCTTCGACGCGGAGTAGTTTGCTTGGCCGATATTTCCCGTCTCACCGATGACGGAGCTGATATTCACGATGCGCCCGGAGCCGCGCTCGATCATATGCTCGAGCACCGCTTTGGTCATGTGAAAAGCGCCGCTGAGATTGA
>Ga0207416_1000987_pt1 | contig 41693 bp, 31 predicted proteins | sample PaiPotPPM11metaG_FD_184107 | JGI IMG/M metagenome (GOLD analysis project Ga0207416, IMG submission 184107) | Iron sulfur acid spring bacterial and archeal communities from Banff, Canada, to study Microbial Dark Matter (Phase II) - Paint Pots PPM... ...
GTCTTGTTGCGCTCTGTCGGCAAGAGCAAGCCCTCCAAATACTGACGAAACCCTTCCCGCTGGTTCCACTTCTCAAAGAACGTGTCAAACGGTTCTCTGTATTCCTCAAGAGGTTCCGGGACAACGCCCGTCTCTTTTCGTTTACTCATGAGCTTTTTCCTCCTTTCTCTCTTGCTTTGATTCTCTCACCCGCGTCAACAAACTACCGGTAGGATGCGGTCGCCGTCGCCTCAATGTACTGGGCTGGCGGTGATGTGCGCATACGCAGGGCATACATCAGCAGACCGAGTAGGATGCTCAAACCCATAATGGGTGTGAAGATCCTCTCCAGGACAGGTATACCGCTGAGCAGGGCAACAAGGAAGCCAGTTAGCCCAATGTTCATGCCCCAGAAGAGTACATCTTCAGCCCAGGGCCAGAGTGAGCGTCGTTCCTGTGTTGCATCATTGATCAGTCCAAAGATGGCATTGGTCATCACACCGATGAAAATCGAGTGATCCAGCGGGATGATCAGCCAGGGCGGAGGAGGATTGCCAGGAATTTTCCCTGTGATAAGGGAGACGGTCAGTGCGATATTGACGACAACGAAGAGCACACTTATTGCGAAGAAGCGTGAGCTGTTGTGTCCAAGCCAGTTCACACGGATTAATTTAGGGGCAAAGCGAATAATGTAAATGATGACGCCGATAAGCTGGAACAAGGTATTGAGCCCCAAGAGCGGCTTCAGGTCAAATAATAGACCAGCACCTATTGCCAGACCCGCCAGGAAGAACAGGATAACCTGTGTTATCCCGAGCCAGGATACTTTGTCAGTATCAGGCATGAGGCTCAATTCGCTCAAAGCCATGCCAATCAGTACGAGGTAGCCTGCTACCATCGTCGCTGGGTGACCACCAGCGGCACCATTAGGCAGAAAACCGACGGTGGCAGACTGGATCTGGAGGAGCACACCAAGCACCCCACCGAGCACGAGGGTAAGCAGTGCTGCCAGGATTGCGACTTGTGCCACACCGAGGCGAATCTTGCTTATTCTGGCTGCTACCCAGCCCAGGAAGGCAATCATCACCAGTAAGACAGGTACTCCCAATACTGCACGAGCGATAGGAATCCCACTCAAAAAAGCTAGTACATAGAGAGGAACTGATATAGCTGCTATAATGCTTGACCAGCGGATGTACTGGTTTGTCCCTTGGGGAGCACCTTCGCCGAAAATCCAGATACTAATGGCAAAAACGCTGAGCGTGATCCAGCCAATTGTGCCTGCGTGCACATGAGTGAGCAGTACTTGTTGACTCAGTGTCGTGATGTGCTGGCCATTCAGCAAGCCAATAGCGACGGTGATAAGAAAAACGATCATTGCTGAGATAAGGAGGATTCTGATGTCGGTACGCCAGGGACTCGTCTGCAAACTCCAGCGCGAGGATACATTCTGGTTTGCTACCATACTTCTTGAGATCCTTTCTCTTGTTAGATGAGAGCAGCCCTTAAGGACTGCTCCCTGTCATCTGGTCACGAAGGCAACGGAGGCTGCTCCCTGCCTTCTGAATTTATAGACGCTTGCTGGAGGCAGATTTATCACATCAATTTTAGGATGCGCTTGTCCTGGCAAGCACTCGGGAATGAACCTCCTCCGGCCAAGCTGCTACTGCACCTGCCCGGTCCAGCTACCTCGCCCAGCAGGCACGTTGAGCGGGGCGCTCTGATTGCCCTTGGTACAGTCGTAGTTGCTACTCTCGCTGTTATAGCTTCCGCTTATGCTAGTAGTGTTACTAAAGGTTCCCTCAAGGTGTATCAATACATAAGGTGCATGCTCTGTGCAATTTACGCCATTATCATAGTTATACGTATCGCTGGTCACTGTTTCGCTAAAGGATAACTTACCTCCTTTGTAGGTACCACTACAGGTCAAGGTATATGTGTCCTTATATGTGCCGATATTGTCCTGCCCATTAGATGTCAGTTGCGAACCATCGGCTCCAGGCGCACAGACCGACCCACCGTTTGGATCTGGCCCACCAGTGATATCCAATTCTATCTGGTGAGAAACGTCTCCATCAGGAGAGTAAGTCGCGTTGATCTTGAAGGTCTGATCGTCAGGTGGCGCACCATTGGGGCCTGGCGTGTGAGCTTGACCCTGTGGCACAATTTTGAGCGCCACACCAACTTTTGTGGTATAACCACTTGCGTCTTTGGCTGTGAGCATATGATCTCCTAGAGTCCAATCGCTCGTTACGTTCAGGGTAGCTGTGACATTGCCATTGTTATCGCTTTGGGCTGCCGGGTTCCCTGGCACAACTATATTATCCAGCAGAAAGGTGATAGAAGAAGACCTGGAGAAGCCATGACCGCTGACACGAAAATCCGTACCAGTTGAACCTGCGTAGGTCATATGGTCTTGATAGAGACTATTCACGTTAATAAAGGGCTGCGGTTGCGTAAGTTGGTAGATGAGAATGGCCCCACCAGCTACTCCCAGGACTATGAGAGCGGCGGCAGCGATGAGTAGAATCTTCAATTGATTACTCATCTTCTGTGGTTCGGGCGGTCGAAGGGGTTCTCGCGGCAGGTCTTCACGGGGCATCTGGTTGAATGGTGGGATAGGAGTATGGCGGTCAGAGACTTCAGTGGCAACCTCGGTCGGGTCATATGGATTCGATGGATTGAGATTGTAGGGTGGTGGTGGTGTATAGCCTCCTGAAAACGGTGGTGATTGATTCCCCTGCTGTTGACCGTAGGCTGTGTATCTCATCTGGGCATCCGGCTGCAGACCGGGGTCGCTACCTCTGTTAGGTGTTGTGGGAAAAGAGGGGACCCATGCTGGGCTCCCTTCATATCTAAATGTTGTGTTGCCTATACGGATACTGTCACCAGTAGTGAGAAGACGCGGACTATTCTGCTCAAGCCTTTGCTCATTCATGTAGGTTCCGTTCATGCTTCCCAGATCCATAATGCTAGCATATTGCGTCTCCATGCGTATTAAGGCATGATGTGACGAAGCGTTTGTATCGTTTATAACAAGCTGGTTATCTGGTGCAGATCCAATCGTGAGCGTTGGCGTATTCAAAGCTATGACACCAAAGGGTCCTTGAAGGGTCGCAACCATAAATATGAACTCCTCTCAAATAGTATAGATCTCAGCGTAAGCAAGATAGACACTCATGCAGGAGCTACTCCACCGAGAATAAAATGGGGAGGTCCAGATGGAAATACACTTTTTCGCGTTACGAAATGCCCTCTAGCATAGCTTCAGCTATGGCAGCAACAAGATATTGCTTGAATGAAGATCCCTACAGAGTTTCCTTCCTTCCTTGCTCTTAGATGAACTGAAAATAAAATAAGAAGGGGAGATTAAAGCCCCATTGTAATCCAAGAATATAATATAACATTTAGTTGATACTCTTCAATGAAGACACTAGTTACGAAGACACTAGTTACAAAGAGGTAAACGCGGCTATGTAACTTTATTTGTTGGTGAGTTGCGGCCGTCCTCCTACAATACGAGTTCACTTTTTGGTTCTATACGTGCATGCTTACATTAGAAGATCGCATGGAGGCTAGTAGTGAAAGTTCGTGACGTTATCAAACTTGTCGAAGTCGACGGATGGATGATGTCATGAGGGAACACGGGGAGATCATCGACAGTATGAGCATCCGGCTAAAGAAGGGCCGAGTGACTATTCCAGGACATCCTAGTGAGGAAATGCATCCAAAGTGGACTCATCTAATCTGGCACTGGCGCTTTATTGATATTCACGTTACCAATGCCAACATGTAGTGTCAATTGCGCGTTAACCGGGGGCCCCGCAGAAGCATTGAGGGGACCATGATAACCTGTCATATCCTTATCTTTTTGCAGCAGATTCTGTTGGAGAGGAAATTGGCTATTAATCGAGCCGCTAACTGCATAAGCCTCCAGAGTTACATTGGTATTGCTGGGGAGTGTAACATCTATCTGCTTTTCTCCCTCCAGGGTATAAAAAGCTGTTTTGTTGGGATCAGAGGCCTTAGCAAGATAGCCGTTAAAGGTAATAGCTCCGGTCGTAGATAGGCGTGAACCGTCCGCAAGTGCTACGTGGGTGACTTTGATATCGTTGCTGTTCTGAGGGTTGCCACTGTCGCCTTTGATGTTCAAGACTCCGCTAATCCCATCTACAGAGATGTTCCCAGCAGACTCTATGTTGACTATCGTCGATGGGCCAGTGGTTGGTAGTGCATTGGGAGGGATAGCGATGGTCAGGTCAACGCTAGCATTACTGGGCTTGGAAGAAAAGGTGACGTTGGCCGTCAATGTATTACTTGTATCCCCAGCAGCAGTTGTAGCAGCTGCTGAGGTATTGCTGGTCTGTGTGGGGATCGATGTTGTGTTGCCTGCTGTGGTAGTAGCCTGAAATCTAGTGCAGGAGAGTGGCCCAGTTACTGTCTCTGGCGGCTGTACCGCGACTGCCATGTGTTGAAATTCCTGGTCAGCTTCTGCCTGACTGCTCGCCTGTACTTTCTTGGTGATGGTCACGGTTGGATTGCTTACCGTAGGGTCGGCTTTCACTACCACATCGCCAATGACGTCACAGACGACGATCTGGGAAATAGTGTTGAGAGGGACGGTCAGCGTTTTCTCCGTTGAGATCGTCCGGCTGGCAGGAGTGATAACGGGGATAGATAGCTTGCCATTCTGGAGTGAGTAAATACCAGTCATGACGAAGATTGCAACGGCGAGTACTGCTAGAACGACACCGATGGCGCAGCCCGTGAGCAGAGTAGGCCAGACGCTACGCTGGTGCGGTTGAGGATGAGGTGTGCGTGCGTGGGATGTGTGCGAGGACGGTCGATAAGACGAACGTGGGCCACGCGATCGATATCGTGGAGACGGTGAGCGCGTGGAGCGTGCATATGGCTGGCGTTGAGGGTTGCGCCTTCTCGGTGGCTCCTCATCTTCCTCGTATTCTTCGTCCTGTTCATAATCGAGCTCGTATTCATACTCATCCTGTCGCTTGTCTCGCCTGCGCCCATGCTCATGTGGGCTATTTCTTTCTCTGCTCATGTATAGTGCTTGCCTCGTTTTCCCGCTGGGAATGGCCATCCTGTTGAGGATGATTTGCATCAATGCTATTGCTGCCATTGGTAGTACGAATAAAGGCGCTCGCGGTTTTTTGCCCTTCCAAGAATAGCGCCGGAAGCAGTGCAATCAAGCAGAGAATGCCAGCGGCCAGAAAGATGCTGGCATAGATGTCGTGTGCTGTGCTGATAGCATATTGGCTCTCAGCTGCCAACTGGGCACTCAGCGTGGTTGCACTGGGTGGTGCTTTGAAGGCAATCATTTGGGCGCGAAAGCGTCCCAGTCCCCATGAGGTGAGTGCTGCCAGACCGAGAATCATACCGATCATACGCAGCACCGTTACGACAGAAGAAGCCATACCAAGCTGGTGTTTGTTGGCGGCGTTGATCGCTGTTGTGCTAATAGGTGCGATTACCAGTCCTAGCCCGAGGCCCGTAAGCATTGTGCTAATTGTGATCTGGGTCCAGTCAATCTGCATGGTCCAGTTGTGCATCAACCAGAAACCTAGCACCGCTGGTAACAAGCCCAGAACGGCTGTCCAGCGGCAGGTGAGATAGCTACAGAGCCGTCCTCCAATCAGTGCTCCTATTGGGATCAGCGCAGTGAGGCGTAAGAGCGCGAGACCACTCGCGGTGGAAGACTGATTAAAGACGGTCAGGAAGAAAAATGGGATATTGACCATTGAGATAATCAATGCAGTCCCGACCAGAAAACTCATCATAGACGTGGCGGCGAATCTGGCACGTTTAAACAGGGAGAGCGTGATGATTGGGCCATTCCCACGTCGCTCCATGTAGATTGCGAGCGCGATAAACACGGCAAGCAGGATGACTGCTGCGGCGATCAACCAAGGATTATTCTGTGATGTGCTCTGTTGTGCGTGTAATGTTGTTGGTGTAATCTGGGCGGCCTCCTGGGCAAGTCCCAGGCTCAGGCAGACAAGCGAAGCACCAAGCAGCACCGCACCGACAATATCGATACGTCTATTGGTACGATCGCTTTCCGCCATAATGCTACTTATAGGGATGAAACGGATGATGAAGAAAAGCAGGATGCCGATGATAGGCAAATTCAGGTAAAAAATGTATTGCCAGCCCAGATATTGTACAATCAAAGCTCCGTAGAGTGGTCCCAGCACACCGCCAGCCTCAGTAACCATCCCGACCAAACCCAGTACAAAGGCACGTTGCTTATAGCTATAGAAGTCGCCAGATATAGCCATGGCTACAGGAACTACCGCTCCGCCACCGGCAGCCTGGATAAAGCGTGCTGCCACCAGCCAGACCAGTCCGGGCGAGCTAACATCAATACCAATATTCTGTAGAAAGCTGAGGTCGTAGGTATTGCCCAGGATGGGGGCTAGGGCGCAGAAGAGTGAGCCCAGTGCGAAGATGCTCAGGCACATCACAAATACCCATCGTCGCCCATAGATATCCGAGATGCGGCCCATCAGTGGCATGACGATAACATAGCCAAGCAGATAACCACTGACGATCCATGCTGCGTGATCTAACTGGAGCGGTAGAATTTGCAGATCCTGAATGATTTGTGGCAGGGCCGTCACAACAACTGTCTGGTCGAGGGCTGTGAGAAACACAGCCACACATGCCACCAACATTGCTAGCCGGGCCGTATTTTGTTTGGATGGAGGTGACATTAGAAATCCTTTCCCTCATGCATTCCGGTAGCCTCCCATCTGGGTGAAAATTTGGTAGGTACTCTTACGCTATCTGCGGCTTGGTAATGCTTAGCGACTCGTTAAAGTGCGAAAGCATGAAGGTGCGTACAGTTTGCGCTGTATCTCCTTGAATCGCGATGCCTTGCATACGAATCAAGTAAGGCAGGTTATCAGACTTGCCGACACATATCGTAGTGTTAAGTATACTCCCGGGCCGTGTAGTCTGTCCTGTTATGACTGATAAGTATCGTGCGTCGAGGTTGCCATTGATACTCCAGCAGGGGGTACCGCCGACATTGCTACTTACAGGCGGGGTGGGATGTTCAATATGCCCCAAGATTCCGGCAATGCCTGTGTGTGAATCGGTGATTGTGCGCGGATCTAGCAGGTTGTCTGTTTGTGTCCAGGTATCTGTAAGCGGACTAGTGTAATACTGCTGGTTGCCAATGGCAATGATCTTTGTCGAGATTGTAGTGCCCAGAGCAATGACATTAGCCTTAGCTTGCAATTTATCAGGTATCTGAATATCACCATCTACCGTATTGATCAGAAAAGTGGAGTAAGCTCTAGGCTCTCCGGGATGAGTAGTGGTGAGGTTGAAGTGATAAGATTTGACCTGCTGGATCGCATCCCGGGCCTGACTTATAAGTTGGGGAGCGGTAGGTTGGGAAGGCTTCTTGATGATATTAGTAGTGCCGCTTTGGCAGGAAGCCAGGATAAACATGAGTCCAAGCAATCCACTGATGGCCAACCATCGTGAGTATCGTACCTGTCTTGGCATAGTAAGCACTCCTTTATGCGCTATGTGGGGATAGATGTCGATTGAGTATGCTTTTGGATATACATTGTATCATATGGAAGTGCTTGCTCAGGTAGATTCGGTATCTGCGGAAGTTTTTGTGTGGCCCCATAATAGGGCTTCCCTGGTCAGGCTCATAATTTGTCTATTGTGAGCCTGACCAATGTTGGATGAGTCCACTGTGCCCCCGAGGGCGGGAGATCAGGGTCCCCGGTGCTATAGGCGCAAAGAATTTGGTGGCTAGAAGCTGGCTCTGGATGACCATCGATCCATTCATGGAAGTCTCTTCCTCTTCCTGTATCACACGTGTTACTCATCAAGCAGGCCGAGTTCTCGCGCTCTTCTTACTGCTTGTACTCGATTCTGTACATCCAACTTGGAGAAGATGTGGCTGACATGGCGTTTGACCGTATCAATGACAATCACCAGTTTTTGACTAATTTCATGATTGGATGCGCCGCGTGCCAGCAACTGGAGAACCTCCAGTTCTCGCTCAGTCAGGGGCTCTAGCAGGGGTTGGACTGTGGTATGCTCTGTTACCCACTGCCCCTTGCTCCCCTGCTGAAAGGTAGCCAGCAGGGTATCCAGATAGGGAGTTAGACCGTCTTTGCGTTGCTCTTCGCGTAGCCGAGACAGCAGAACTGCCATCGGAGTTCCTTCATCCACGAAGCTACGGATGTAGCCCTCTGGCTCGCTCAGGCGAGTTGCCTCCGAGAGGGCAGGTAGAGCCTGCATCTCCTGGTCGCACATCTGGTAGGCCAGAGCTTGTAAGAGCCGAATCTCAATGACGTGACCCCGGCGCTGGGCTATGGTCGCTCTCTGCAGCACAGGCTCTAGTCGCTGCAGAGCAAGAGTCGGCTGGTGCTTGGCTAGGAGAATGCGGGCATGTGCCACCTCTTCGCGTTCATGCTCAAAGGGAGTGCCAGGTCGCTGTCCCAGATCCAGTCTCTCGACCCAGTGCGTGGCACGCTCCAGTTCCCCACAGGCCAGCCAGAGCCTGACCTGATCGACTGTCGTGAATATGGAACGCACATGGAGATAGAGATGCTGGTTCATGCCCATACTGATGTGTTCAATCTCTTGCAGAGCAGAGCTTGCCGCATCCAGCTCTCCACGCGATAGGCGAACACGCAGCAATATCCCGTACCCGTAGAGTAAATGGATGAGCAATGACATCGATTCTGTCTGTTTGCACAGCTCAATGCCTTCTGATACAAGAGTCGGTAGCTCATCGAGCTGGTTCCACTCACGCAGGATATCGGATTGAAAGAGAGTGGGATAGCCTACATAAGGCAACATGAATCCTGCTTGCTGTCTCCCCAGGAGCTTGGCTTGTTGAGTTAGCCGCTGTGCCTCGTGCAAGCGCCCTGCCCCTATCATGTAGCAGGCAGTTGTGCCCATGATCACGATAGCCAGAGCAGTCTGTCCTGCCGCCTGGGCAAGGGAGCCAGCCTGCAGCCCACTCTGGATTGAAGCCTTGGCATCGTTGGCAGAAGAAACGTAAGAGGCTCGGAACTGGGTCCAGTTAACGATGGCACGAATGGCTGAATTATCTGCCGAGAGTAGGGAAAGAGCTTGCTGGCAGAGCGAGAGTGCGCCTTGCCCATCCCCCACGTGGCACTGCAGGAAGGCACGCCAGGCGATCTCCTCGCCGAGCAGATTTTCTTGGCCCTGCTTTGCTTGTGGAATGGGCATGGTGGGTGAGACATCTGTCTGTGTCGTGGACGAAGCGGTTAGCATCGCTTCGGCCGTGTCGAGCCAAGCTTCCACCGTAGGTTGTGGAGCAACCTGCCACAAGAGCAGGGCACAGGCCACACAGAGGCGAGGTCGGGAATGCACAACCTCTGCAGGCAATTGCTCGAGCCACTGTCGGAACATGACCAGCTCATGTTGACTAGCTCCCCAAGCCTGTGACATCAACAGGTGAGTCTTCTGCTCGATGAGATCAGCCACCCATGGCCACTGTTTGGCACGGAAGGCATGCAGAATGGCCTGGGCAGTCTGGTGGTGCTCGGCATACCAGAGGCTGGCACGATGGTGCAAGGTGGGTAGGAGATCCTTTTGCGTCTGCTCCAGTCGGTAATATAAGGCTTGGGCAAAAAGGGCATGGTAGCGATACCATTCTCGCTTGCTATCCAGAGAGACGACAAATAAATTGGCTTGCTCGAGCCCTTCTAACAGCTGTTGACTACCATGCTGCTGCATGGCAGCATCACAGAGCGGAGCCGTGAGTTGATCGAGGATGCACGTTGAGAGCAGGAAGGTTTGCACCTCCTGCGGCTGCCGTCGGAGGACCTCCTCGGTCAAGTAGTCCAGAATGTAGCGCTGATTCCCGCTGGCCTCCTCTAGCAGGGTGAGAGGATCGGCCCGTTCTGGCAGGGAAAGGCCCAAGAGTTGCAAACCTACCAGCCAGCCCTCTGTGCGAATCGTCACTTCTTGGATCGTCTGGTCAGGGAACTGCATGCCCACCACCTCCTTAAAGAAGGCCTTGGTCTCTTCTGCCGTACAGCGCAATTGGGTGGTACGAATTTCTAGTACTTGCTGATGTGCCCGCAGTTGCGAGAGCGGTAATAAGGAAGGATTAGCCCGTGTTGCCATGATGATACGCAATTGAGGAGAGAGATGCTCTACAAGATACGCTAGAGTGGTGTGTACCTCCTGCTCAGTGATCACCTGATAGTCGTCCAGGATTAGTACAAAGTGCTCTGCGCTCTCCGCGATCAGATTGATGAGTGCCATCAGAAGGTACTTGAGGGGTGGGCCTTGCGATGATTGCAGCTGTGCCAACAATGGGGTAAAGCGTTCTGGTCGGTGTCGGTGTAATGCGGAGAGGACATAGGTCCAGAAGAGCCGTGGTTCATTGTCCTCTTCATCGAGGGAAACCCAGGCCAGTCGGACATGCTTTGCTGCCAGTGATTGTCCCCAGACAGACAGTAAGGTGGTCTTGCCGAAGCCAGCAGGAGCAGAGACGAGAGTGAGAGGGTACTTCAGACACTCATCGAGCAAGGTAGTCAGGCGAGGACGCGAGATCAGGGGGCCGGAGGCCATGGGCACATAGAATTTGGTAGCTAGAAGTTGTTTCTGGAAGAGCATCGATGTACTCGTTGTAGCACCTTCTGCTTGGATCACAGGTGTTTCTATTTTTCTATCAAGCGGCCTATCCATCCTGTTCACCACCCCTCTGCTGTGCTATGCTACCACTGCAAGCCCCCATGGGACCACGTCACTGTTCATTAGTAGTCTCTTCTACCTGCAAGTGCTTGTGGTTTCCTCTTCAGCAATCGATCTATTCTCTCTGAATCTTTACTGCTTGAATATACTATCATAGCAAGCAACCTTTGTAAAGAGTATAGAAGTCTGGAAACCTTTGCAAGGCCCCTCAAGAAACGGTATAATGGTGAGAACTACACACTAAACACACACGTTCTGCATACGAGGGTGTCAAAATTGGCCTTTTAGCTTTTGAAGGATTGAGTAGAGCCCATGTCGCAAATAAGTGTTCAAATAAATGTTCCGTTAGCGCTTATGATCATCGCCTCCTTTTTACTAGCCATTGTGCTTCACGAATGGGCACATGCACAGATGGCTTCCTGGCTAGGAGATCAGACACCGCGCTCAGAGGGGCGGCTGACACTCAGCCTGCGTGCTCACCTCGATCCGGTGGGATTGGTGATGTGCCTGATTCTGGCTTTTCAACCTCTGATGGTAACAGTACTGCCGGGGGCAGGCATCGTACCACTCTTGCTATCGCTTCCTCCAGCGGGATTGGGCTGGGGTAAGCCTGTCAAACCGGACCCGTGGAGAATGCGTGTTCATGCCGATACTGGCGTTTTCCTGGTTGCCTGCGCTGGTCTGATATGTAGTTTGATTATCGGTTTGCTGGCAGCTGTGCTCTTCCGTTTCCTGGATCCTCTGCTGCCAAGTGGCTTTTTGCCCCAGTTGCTCCGACAATGGGTGCTTGTCTTTGCTTGTGTCAATATTGGGCTTGCTTTGTTCAACTTGATACCACTTTATCCGCTTGATGGCTATCAAATTCTCTATACCTTTCTTCCAAGTAAACAGGCAGCGCAATTCTCACGGTCGGCAATCTATGGGCCATTTATTATTCTAGCACTGTTCTTCTTCTTGCCTTTTATCGCCAGATTAGCAGGAGTGGGTGACTTTCCACTGTTCCGCCTGCCGTACTACATTTGGCTGGGGGCGCAGGCTCTAATTTCCCTGGTAACAGGCCTACCAATTAATAGTCTGATACTTGCCTATCTGGTTTAAGATATTGTTGGTAGTGATGAGTATCAATACATGGCTACAGCAAGTAGCCTACCGCTTGCGGCAAGTGTATCAGCAACTCGGTTTTGCAGCTCCTCTAACGCACGAGGACTATGTCGAGGTAGAATTGTGGTTACCTGCGTCGGCCCTGCCACTTTTTTGCAGCATGTCAGCAGCTGATCAGCGGCATTGTTTGCGTGTTTGCCGAGGTTTGCAGGCACGTGGTTGCATGGACCGGGATATACTTGCCGCTGCTCTCTTGCATGATGTCGGTAAGGCTCAGGGCCGCGTGCCATTCTGGACACGACCAGCCATTGTGATTGGCAAAGTACTGGCTCCAGCTATGTTGACCAAACTGGCGGTTGGGCCTCAGTCCTGTGATATGCAGAAGCTGCCTCGCTGGCGTCGCCAACTGAGCTATGCCTGGTGGCATGCTGAATTGGGGGCAGAGCTGGCCGCCGCTGCCGGATTGTCGGAACTAGCCGTCCTCTATATTCGCACGCATCACGAAGCCACTGGCCCTGCCGCTGAGTTGTACTTGGTTGATGAGGTATCGTAGCCTATGCCAGAGCTAGTTGAGGCTGAGAAGGCAGCCGAGCAACAAAATCAACAGGATCGTTACGTTGTCCATCTCTCCATCTTTGAGGGACCACTTGACCTGCTGCTGCATTTGATCGAGAAACGACAAATGGAAATTACCACCATTTCGCTGGTGGCAGTCACTGATCAATACCTGGCTTATTTGCAACAGTGGAACTCCGAGCTTCTCCCCTTAGCTAATATGGCCTCATTTGTCTCTATTGCTGCACGCCTGTTATTTATCAAATCGCAGTACCTGCTGCCTCATGCACCCAAAGAGGAGGAGAACAGTGGAGGTGAGGGTGCCGTTGCTATGGCGGAAGAGTTGCAGCGTCACCTGGTAGAATACAAATTGGCAAAAGAGATTGCCCAGGTCCTCCGTCAACGTGAGGAGGCGGGATTACAGACATACAGCCGCTCTGGCCTGCTGGCCGGAATTGAGGCGCAACTGGCCTGGACACCGCCAACACTTACTGGACTGGAGGTAACTTCTCTGGGGCGTGCTTTTCAACGTCTGCTCGAACTCCAGGCTCGAGACGAGGCTAATGGTGAAGGGCTGGTGCCAGTTGCCCGTGTACGTGTCAGCGAGCGCATTGCCGAAATTATCAATCATCTCCAGGAACAACCCACAATTTTGCTCTCGCAAGTGCTGGAAAATGAGCACTCGCGTATCGTCATCGTCGTCACCTTTATCGCTGTGCTAGAGCTATGGAAGTGGGAGCGTATCGATGTGTGCCAGCAAGAACTTCTCGGTCCCATTGTGCTAGAGCGTGGTACGCGCTGGGCTGAAGCGAACGGAGAGGAAGTTGAGGAGATCTGAAAGAAAACTTGACAGTAAGTAACTCAAGTTTTATACTTTACTTGCAGTAAAGTTTGTGCATAGCTGCCCTTCAATACGTTTTAGCACGTGTTGATTTCTGCTTGCACATTTTACTACGCATTCCTATAAATTCAAGGGCTTAAAAGGCTCCATGGTTAAACTAGCGGACAACGGACAAGGAGATTTGAGAATCGTTATGCAAGATCCTCAAGAGATACCTGCAGAACATCAGGTAGCAAATCAACAGGAGACGACGAATACGCAGGCGACAAATGCAGAGCAGGTTGTAAATAACGGAGAACAGCAGGCGCCTGCCCAGGCACAGCAGACATCTGTCCACGCACAGCCCTCGTCTGATGGGCGCATTGCCGAACTAGAGGCTCAACTTGCCCAGGCACGCAGAGAGGCTACAGATAACTGGAATAGGTACCTACGCGAACGGGCAGATGTTGATAATATCCGTAAGCGTCAGGAGCGACTGGTAGTAGATCGCGTCCAACAGCAGAAGAAGGCGCTGTTTAAGCAAATCCTTGAAGTAATGGATAATGTAGAGCGGGCACTCATATATCAGGAAACAATGGATAAGCAGGAGCTACAGCAAATACTGCGCATGTTGCAGTGGCAAATGGGAGAAGTGTTGCGAGCTGAAGGTCTGAGTCCAGTTCCCACTATTGGTGAGGTCTTCAATCCATACATACATGAAGCGGTTGAAGCTGTCGAGGGTAGTGATAAGCCGGAAGGAACTGTCCTCGAAGAGCTACGTAAAGGATATACACTGGGTGAGGAAACACTGCGTCCGGCTCGTGTCAAAGTCAGTGTGGGGAAATAGCTGACTCCTATCTACCAAAGTGAGTTGGGCAATGGATTATAAAGACTATTACAAAATACTCGGTGTTGCACGGGGAGCGGGCACGGACGACATCAAAAAAGCCTTTCGCAAGCTAGCCCGTAAATATCATCCCGATGTTAATCCTGGCGACAAGAAAGCTGAAGAGAAGTTTAAAGAGATTAACGAAGCCTATGAGGTGCTCTCCGATCCTGATAAACGCCAGAAGTATGATACGCTAGGCCCCAATTGGCAGGAGCAGTTCGGTCCGAGCTTTAGTGGCACACGGCGTTCCTATCAATATAGTGGTGGACGCGGTGTGCCCTACGACTTTGACCCCTCGATGGGGCCGAGCGGCTTCTCCGACTTCTTTGAGGCGCTCTTTGGACGGAGTGGTAGTAGTGCGGGAGGAATGCGTGGTGGCATGCGCCAGGATATACGCAAACGTGCCGGTGATAACATTGAGCAGCCTGTTGAGGTAACTTTGCAGGAGGCATACGTTGGGGGATCACGTACCTTTAGTATCCAGTCAACGGAAGTGTGTCCAACCTGTCAGGGAACAGGTGAGGTCGGAAGCCGCCCATGCACCGTCTGCGGTGGGCAGGGGATGGTCCCACGTAACAAACGCCTCCAGGTGAAAATTCCTGCGGGAGTTGATAACGGTTCAAGAATTCGTGTTGCAGGTGAAGGTCAGCCTGGCATCGGTGGCGGCCCACGCGGAGACCTCTTCCTGGTCATCAGTGTAAAACCAGATCCCCTCTTTGAGCGCAAGGGCGATGATCTCTATGTTGATGTCGATGTAGAACTGGTCAAGGCGGTACTTGGGGGGGAAGTCACAGTGCCAACGCCCGATGGCCGCAGGTTGCTACTGACAATCCCTTCGGAGACTCAGAATGATCGCTTATTCCGCTTGGCTGGGAAAGGGATGCCTCGGTTGCGTGGAGAGAGCAGTGGCAACCTCTACGCACGTGTCAAGGTTATCCTGCCTACGAATCTCTCCGATGAAGAGCGTGCACTATTCGAAAAATTAGCTCGTAGTCGGGATGTTGGAGCCCGTTCGTAAAGGAGACTTGATGATGCCTGAGAAGAGTAATGGCGCATGGTATATCATTAGTGTAGCTGCTCAGAAAGCTGAGGTCCACGAGCAAACTCTGCGTCATTACGAGCGCCTGGGGCTCATCGAGCCTGCACGAAAGGGAAATAGTCCACATAGTCCACGCCTCTACTCAGATCGCGATATCGAGCGTGTTGTCCAAATTCGCAGCTTAATGCGAGATCTTGGTGTGAACCTGGCTGGTGTCGAGGCTATTCTTCATATGAAAGATCGTATGGAGCAGATGCAAGAGGAAATGGAACAGGAGATCAGGAAACTGCATAATCAGCATATGGCTGAGACACGGCGTTTGAAAGAAATCATTGAGCGGTTGCAGCGAGGATCTTCGTAAGGGCGAGCGGGCACATGAAGATTCTGTGGGCGCAACACCCAAAGGGTGCACGGTGAATTGCTACCTCTACTGATGACTATAAACGAATCTTCCGCAGGCTCGCTGATGAGAGATGTGATAGGATGAAGGGCAGGGACATTTCTTCTTCAGAAACACGGAGTGAGCCCTACCAATGCCGGGTGTTGCTCTTTGATTCAACCCGTCCCATCGGGCCTCCTCCGCGAGAGCCGAGGAGCCGTCTACTGTTTGCATTAACCTCGAAGGGAAGCTCCATCATGCAAGAGGCTGTGCTATCACCGCTTGCTACCTGGCAAAACTTTTACGTCATCATCGGCTCCGCTGCTGCGACGCTGACGGGCTTGATGTTCGTGGTGATCACCTTGATTGCGGGGGGGCGGCTACGAGTGTCGTCGCCGAGTGAGGCGTTTGCGGCATTCAACACACCAAACGTCGTCCATTTTTGCGCCACGCTCCTGGTTGCCGCGCTTCTCAGTGCGCCGTGGCAGGCGCTCTGGAATGTTGGCCTGCTGCTCGGCCTTGTGGGTCTGGCAGGGGTGAGCTACGTCGTTATTGTGCTACGACGTGCTCGCCGTCAAAAGGACTATCAACTGGTATTGGAAGATTGGCTCTGCCATACGATCTTTCCGCTAGGCTCCTACACTGCACTCGTCGTCGCCGCGATGGTGCTCCCAGGTAATCCGGCACTGGCACTGTTCGTCATCGGCGCTGCTACGCTTCTGCTCCTGTTCATCGGGATCCACAACGCGTGGGATAACGTGACCTACCTTGTCCTTGAGTTCTCCCAGTCGGAGAACAAGCCTCGGGACCAGTGAGAGCGTCTTCGTATCTGATGTTCATTCATCTCTAGTGAGCTTCCAGAGGAGAAGAAACATGACCCAAATCGCTGTCATTGGAGCGGGCATTGCGGGACTCAACGCCGCTCTCACCTTGCAGGACGCTGGTCTCTCGTGTACCATCTACGAAGCGTCCAATCGCATCGGCGGTCGCATGCACTCTGACGTCATTTCCTGGGCAGATGGGATGGTCAGCGAGTGGTGTGGGGAATTCATTGATGCTGACCATGAAACCATTCACCAATTGATCAAGCGTTTCGGCCTTCGCACCATTGACCTGGGAGGCGGCAGAACTGACCGGACACGAAGCGTGATGTATTTCCGCAATCGCTATTATCGTGTGGAAGAACTGGCCGAGGACTTTGAGGCCTTCGCACCACTTTTACAACAGCAGTTCCAGGAAGCGGGTTTCCCGACGACTTATGCGCACTGTACCCCAGAAGGGGCGAGACTCGATCATCTGAGTGTGTATGAGTGGATTGAACAGTATGTCGAGGGCGGTCATGATGTGCCAGTGGGTCATCTGTTGGATACGGCCTGTAGCGGTTTCTACGGTCTGGATACCCGTGAGCAAAGTGCTCTCAATCTGGTGTACCTGTTTGGCTCGCCAGACCAGGTGGGAGGTTTGATCACTTCCGGGCCGATGCAAGCCAGCCGCAAGATTGTGGGAGGCAACGAGCAACTGCCGCTGGCTCTTGCCCGCAGTTTGCCGCAAGGGTGTATCCATTTGAGCCACCAACTGGTGGCGCTTGAACGAACGAGTGATGTTTCGCTCACCTTGACCTTTGCTGCTGCTGCTGGTGGTACCCTGAAAGTGCAGTGCGACTGTGCGATTCTCGCGCTCCCGTTCAGCGTCTTACGTTACGTCGATTATCGGCGGGCCGGATTTGATCCGCTCAAGCAGATTGCCATTGAAGAGCTAGGCTACGGCACAGTCTCCAAGCTCTTCTTACAGTTTGATCGGTCTTACTGGTACGAAGATGGCCCTTGGCCTCACCCTGCCAATGGCTTTGTCATCACCGACCTGGATATTCAGACGCTCTGGGACACGTCCCTTGGGCAAACCGGCACAACGGGGTTGCTTGTCGATTATACGAGCGGACAGAGAGGAGCTGCATATGCACCACCGACGGCCTATTCCACGACGGATGACTCCCCAAACCTTGAGCAGTATGCCCAGAACTGCCTCCAGCAATTGGAGTCTGTCTTCCCTGGCATCAGCGCCCACTATATCGGAAAGGTGGCTTTGAGCTATCCTACCGGCGACCCTTTTCTTCTGGGCAGTTACTCCTGTTGGCGTGTGGGACAGTATACCCACTTCGGTGGCTACGAGGGCGTGCGCCAAGGACCCATTCACTTCGCGGGCGAACATTGCTCGGTCGAGTTCCAGGGCTTTATGGAAGGCGCAGCCAGAGAGGGCGCACGTGCCGCTCTTGAGATTATGCAGGATGTAGCGCGAGCGAGGTATCGAGCGAGCACCTCACATGACTGATCGTCTTCCAGAGGCGCCGCAACGCGCGATGCAGACACCACCTCTCTCTCGTCACTTCTTCAACAGGGAAGGTGAAAAGCATGGCTTCTGTGAAGGCGCCGTTCATTTGGCACAGCAAGCCTGCGGAAGAACCAGTGACGACTCCCCATGCCGTGATCGGCAGGGGCTTCACGCAGTAGCCCCACGGAACGTCCCCGTGGCGACAGTTTCACGTAGGCTCTGTCCGAGCCCTCGGTCATACAATCTAGTAGGTGGCTTGTGGCTCTTAAAAACCCTACATCATCGATCGGTACACGATGGTTAACACGGTAGTGTTTTTACCCCAAGCCCTTCGCTTGGGAACCCATACACTATTCAATTGTTCGTGTACTAAGGTCAGTATAGCATAGGTGTCAATATACAAATGTTCATCATATAGGAAAGGAAAGTGAAGATTTTGTCATGCAGAAAGGTACCACCAGTGCCCAAGCCCCACAAAAGGACTCTCCATTCATCCCCAGGGCTGAAGCACAGCGGTCTTCTGGTTCGGGGAGTGATAAACCGTATGCAATTGAAAGAAATCATTGGACTCGCTGGTCTCCCCCTGGTGTAACCGCTGGCATCAGATGACGCTCCATCTTTAGCTTGATAATCCGCATCACCGCCTCGTCTATACGTGCTTGCGTCACTGCGCCGTTTTGTAATGCTGCTTTAAGCGCGTTGATTACCTCTGCAACCTCGGTAGACCCGGTCACGTTAAGTGCCATATCGATGCCTGCCTGTATGGCTAGCACAGCAGCATCGCCAATGTTAAGGTGTTGCCCATCGATTGCGACGCCTTGCATGTGCAACGAGTCACTAATGACTACACCATCATAGCCAAATTCCGTGCGCAGAATGTCAGTGATGAACGTGTGGGAGAGTTCAGCCGGAAATTTGGGATCAATGGCTGGCATTAGCACATCGGTGGCCATGATCATGTCTGCGTGCTCCTGCGGATTGGTGGACTGAATGAAGTGCTTGAAGGTTGCGAGATCGACGTTATAGATGTGGTCTTTATCTGCATTCACAGTGGGAAGAGTGCTATGTGGATCGAGCTCAGCAGGAACATCGCCAAGGCCGGGAAAATGTTTTAAGCAGGCGATTAGACCTTTACTCTGCAAGCCTTCTACATAGGCCCCGGCATATTTGATAACGTCGTCAGCTGTATGACCAAAATCGCGAAGATCCTTATCGATGTAGCCGCCTTGTATCCCCACATCTACGTCAGGAGCGAAATTGACGTTGATGCCAAGGTTAAGCAGACGCTGGGCAATTTTTTTTCCTTCATTATTGGCAACATTTGGATCTCCTGAATGTTCCATGGCCTGTGCCGTTAAGCTATCTGGTCCGTAGATGTTGGCCAGACGATTGACGGTCAATCCTTCTTGATCCGTGCCAATAAGCAACGGCAAGTTAGCTCGTGATTGCATCCTAGCGGTGTCAGCCTGTATCTGTTGGATAGTGTGAATCTGGTTCGCATACAGGATGACGCCGCCAATATGCTGCTGGTTAATCATTGTATCTAGATTAGGCGAGTAGCCTGATTCGGTGAAGCGACCTACGATCAATTGACCCAGCTTATCATCCAAACTCATGTGATCGACATAAAGACTAGCCAGTTGCTTGTATTTCATATCATTGGTAAGGTGCTGGATCTTATTCGCTTGCTTAGCGCTATGCGACTTTGGTGCCAACCCACCTCCTGTGGAATGGGAGACTATCTGTGTCATATTTTTTGCGAAGTCTTGCCAAAGGATACCTGTGTCAAAGATGAGCATTAGCAGTATCAGGTGCCAGATTTTGATACCGCGAGGTCGACGTTCTTTTAGCAGTGAAACGAGAGGATTAACCGCTGCCGATGTCCTCCTCCATATCTGGCGACCTGGAAAAGTATTGGCTGTTGGAAATGCCTGTTGTCTCTGCTGTTGATTACGTGACTGCGATGTATTATTCCGGTGATCTCTGGACCCTTGCGTGCTCATGACTGGATAGGACTTCTCTCTAGTCTCGTTAGTAGACGGCCGTATTTGCTCATTGTCTCGACCTTATTAGTATACGTTATACTGTGCAATAGCAACAAAAAAATGAGAGCAAAAGTGAGAGCAAAGCAGACAAATTCCAATAATCCAATTCGGCTCCATACTCGAGCAGTACTATTTCGAATATGCTACAATGTTGGTAAAAGTCATCGTAAAAGAAAGAGGTAGTCCTATGACAACTGAGGAACTCAGAGCAATCTGGGAGCGGATGGAAAAGCTCAATCCCAAAAATCGGGATATGATAGCCAAGAAAATTTTAGAAGAGATTGAGGCTATGGAGTGGGATGAAAAGTGGGATGAGACGCTTGCCAGCCCAGAGTCACGGGCATTCTCAGCAAAGCGGAGGGAAGAAGTTATTGCTGAGCATCTTGCTGGTGAAACCATTCCCTATACGGGAGGAAGTCTTGCAGAACTCTTTCAGTAAGAAGTTTAAAGACGCCTATCGCCAACTTCCTCCCTATGTTCAAAAGCAAGCAGATAGAGCTTTTGAACATTTTCTCCTTAATACACAATATCCAAGCTTAGTATTTAAATGTGTCGATCAAACGAGGCAAGAGTATTCTATTCGCATCAATAAAAAGGGGTACCGTGCTTTGGGATATATGCAAGGCGATACTATCGTGTGGGAATGGATAGGTCCTCACGATGAATATATGCGGAGAATATGAGGATAGTTTTATCGCTGCACCCTCAGGGCATTATGAGTTATACTCCAAACAGATCGGACAAATTGAGTTTTGCCTATAGGCCCCACGTTACATACAACAGCCCGCTCCCACTCACGGAAAGACCGAAGAAAAACAACCCCAGCAAGTTTATAGTATGCCCTCCCTTATCTCCAATATCCTGCTCCAAAAATACGTATGTGCTTCCATGAAAGTAGTTTGGCTATACAGAAGGCTTGGTCTTGCGCTTCTAAGTGCCTCGCGTTGGTCGTACTCGCACTGTTGGTGTGTCTTCTACTTCTAAAAAAGAAAATGCATTATCAGCATCTATTACTCCATTTGTCTCGTCTGCAAGCATCGGGCTTGCAGACCCATCACTATTGGGCTGTCTATTCTCGAGAGGAGTGAGCTGAACCATCTCAATGGCGGGCTGGAGATGCTCTTGAGAAGCTATCGACTCTGTGGGCACTAGAGCTGTTTTGGCCTCGGGAGCAGGATGTCCATCGGGAGCTATGCTGTCAGGTCGGCCTTCTATGGAGAGAGGCAGCGAATTGCTTGTAGTAGAGCTAAGCTTTCCTCTATGCCTTAGCGATAGGCGGAGTTGGCGCAATGCTTCTTTGGCATTATCATGCGAAATGACATAAACTAGCTTTTGGGGAGTTTTGAGCACTTCTGCGCTTATAAATGATGGGAGTGGCGTGCGCGATATAGCTCTGCTATTAGGTACTACCCATGGTCGTTCTCGAGAGTAATCAAAGACAACTTTGATTGCATGACTGCGTGCCTTGCGAGTAGCAGTGATCAAAGCATCCTTGTAATTATTCAAAGTAAAACGGTGGGTAATCAGTTGTTCTGGATGGATACGATCTTGCACCATCAGTTCTGCTGCAATGCTAAAGGTCGAACTGCTCTGTTTTGTCTGCGGCGGCCAGGTTTCCATACCATGAGAGGTTGTGCCAAGCAGATTGATTTGCTGGTACCAGATAGGTGTCAGATCGATATGCATCATATGTAGACTCACGCCTACTAGCACGATTGTTGCTTGCGCACGAGCCCAGCGTAGTGCGTGGTGCAGAGTATTGCGGTATCCTACCGTATCATAAATCACATCGTAGCCGCCAAGTAGCATCCGATTGCCAAATAAGCCTTGATAGAGCTGTGCGTTGGTAACCTCTTGCATTTGAGCATAGCTATCAGTTGGATCGATAAGGTAGGTTGCGCCCATACGTGTTGCTTGCTCTCTCTGGTGGGCATGGCGGGGTAGCACACTAACCTCCGCCTGTGGTGCGAGAGCCTGTATGACCTGGAGGGTGAGTAAGCCAATGGTTCCGGCTCCAATAATCAGGACGCGATCACCGGGTTGGGGCAAGTGGCGAAGAACGGCATGCACTGCTGCTGCCGTTGGTTCGAGCAAAACGCCCTGCTCGTCGCTGAGTTCGTTAGGAAGCCGGAAGAGTTGTTGTTCATGCAGGAGCATCTCCTCACTCCAGCCCCCACCGATCGGCTGTGGACCAGGAAGTATTCCCTGCTCACAGAGATTATAATTGCCAGCTGCGCAGGAGCGACAGGGAGGATATATACCCGTCGAAAGACAGTTAGGAGTACTTTGCAAGGCTACACGGTCTCCAACTTGCAGGTGTTGCACATCATCACCTATTTCGATGACCTCGCCCACGACCTCATGTCCGGGATAGAGATGCTGGTGTCCGGGGAGAACTGCCGGGGCAATACGAGGATCTGCATCTGCAAAAATGAGATGAAGATCGCTGCCACAGATGCCTGCTAGGCGATTGCGTACCCGTACCCAGCTTGCAGAGGGAAGGGGTTGCCGTGGTAGATTCCGTACCTGTAATGGTGAGAGAAACGAGTAATATGTATTGGGGTAGAACAAACCAAGTAGTTTAGTCAAAAGAACACGTTTTGGTTCAAGATGTAATGTTGAGGTCCACATGGTTATAATATCCTTTATGAGAGAATGTTGAGGTTGCTCTATCTATCCTTTTTTAGTACTTAATTCAGTGTAACATGCTAGACAAGAACGGTCAATGGTAGGTATCTGAGTATCTGAGTTGTCCCTCTTTCCCTCTGGCAAATGCCTCCTTTGAGGCTTTACATGGAGAGTGCAGCATTGGGCAGAGAGCTAGTCAGCACAGGGCAGTGTCACTTTGAACTCTGTCCCGCTTTCTGCTGAGCTACAAGCAGTAATCATCCCGTGGTGGATGTGGACAATAGCAGAGGCAATAGCCAGGCCGAGACCAGCACCAACCGACGAAGTAGCCGGGGAATGATGACGTCCACGGTAGAAGGCCTCAAAAATGTGTCCAAGATCTTCTGGCGCAATGCCTTCCCCATTATCTTTCACTAAAATGATTACCTGTCTGTCTTGCTTATCGAGCTTTAACGTAATCATTCCCTCTGGAGCCGGACGACCATGCTTGAGAGCATTGTCGAGCAAAATAAATAACAATTGCTTAATACGTTCTCTGTCTGCCTGGAGCCCTAAGCGTGCATTGATTCCAATATCAAGAGAAATCCGGCGGTCATCATTAGCGCGTGCGCGAGTTTGCTCGATACTCTCAATTGCGATTTCGATCAGATCGGTATATTTCAGCTTGAGCGGATGTTTGTCATCCAGGCGAGCAAGGGTCAACAGATCATTAATGAGATTAGTCATTCGCTCATTTTCATGTTTCATACGTGATAAGATGCGTTCTGACATTTCTGCGTCATCTTTTGCTCCACGCATCAATAGTTCCGTAAAACCACGAATAGATGTTAGTGGTGTACGTAGTTGGTGAGAGGCGTCGGAGAAAAAACGCCGAAAGCGTTCCTCTGAGGCGCTCTGCATTTCTTGTGCGTGTTCAAGCTTGGTAGCCATTTCGTTGAGACTGCCTGCCAGACGGTCAATCTCATCCTGTGGGGGAAGACGTAAAGGGAGCCGTCCGCGTTGCTCAAGATCGCCTATTGCAATGGCCTGGGCTGCATCTGTCACGCGCCAGAGGGGGCGTAATAGTATTGCCGTAGCAGCCCATGTTAGCACTGCGCCCAGCATCACAACCATGACCACGACTAGTAGAATCGACAGGGAGGATGTTTGCCGATATGTCAGAAGAACGCTGATGCCCACTACAAGAATCAATAGTAAGCAATAAACAGAGGTGAGTTGTACCCGTAAGCTAAAGAATGGTCGGAGCCAGTAAGGGGCTTTATGGCTCTTGGCCTCATGCGCTTGGGTAATAAAAGGCTGCCGTAACTCTTCTCTGTGTAAAGGCTGAGTCGACTGAGGGCTCTTCCCAGATGGGGAAGAGTCGGAGGAGATTATGGAGTTGTGTGATAATGTTCCTGACTGCTCACTGGCGTCGGTGGCATTTGACTCGGACATAATGATCAAACTCCCCTTGCCGACTAGTATCCAAAAAGCACCAGAGGACTCCCTGGCTTTAGCTGTGAGGAAGATGTCAACCTTTTAGGATATAACCTACCCCACGTACTGTTACGATTAAGCGGGGGGAACTCGGTGAATCTTCAATTTTCTCTCGCAGGTAACGAACATAAACTTCAATAATATTGGTTTCTCCCAAAAAGTCGTAGCCCCAGACTCGGTTGAGAATGGTCTGGCGGTCGAGGACCTGACGAGGATGACTCATGAACAGATGCAGAAGGTTATATTCGGTGGCTGTCAGTTCGATGAGATGTCCCCTGCGAGTGACCTCACGGGTGGCCGTATTCATTGTCAAATCGCCAAACGTCAGGATTTGTCCAACCTCATCACTACTCTGAGCGGACTTTGCGCGGTTTTGACGCCGCAGAATTGCTTTGATACGTTCAAGTAGTTCATAAAAGTCGAAAGGTTTTGTTAAGTAATCGTCAGCCCCTGTTTGTAGCCCGAGGATGCGATCGCTTACTTCATCTTTAGCCGTCAGCATCAGGATCGGAATGTCATTGGTAGTGGGATTGTTGCGCAGACGCCTACAGACTTCCAGCCCGTTAATACCCGGCAGCATGAGATCGAGAATGATTAAATCAGGATTGATACGCTGGGCTACCATGAGACCTTGCTCGCCATCTGATGCGACCTCAACCTCAAACCCTTCATAGCGTAGACCAAGGCGAATAAGTTCAATAATATTGTCTTCGTCATCGACAACGAGGACCTTAAGTTGCGGTTTTTCCTGACTGGGGCCGCTCTGCCAGCTAGTTCCTTGCTGCATGTTCGTCTCCTCTTGTGCTTTACCGATATATACTACCTATTGATTGAAATCAAGATGCTAGCTACAAAGCACAATTGTTTCTTAGTTTCCATTATAGATGTCACACAGTAGACCTGCAAGCCTGCTACTAGGACTTCTGAGGGTGCAAGCCATTGAGGTAAAAGAACTCGCTGCAAGCTGCGGTGTTTTGACCGAAGCCGGAGAGGAGTGTTTCTCGTTGGCTTGAGCCCTTGAGCCCATGCCGCTTGACAGACCTACTCAATTGACATACTATTAGGTACGAGAAGATGTGCCACTATGAATTTGGAAGATGAGGATCAAGCAGCAATGGTGTACGTTGGATGAAAGAGGGAGGAAGGAACCAATGAGTATGTATCAGGTGAGAAAAGTCAATATCGGCAAAACAGCTCAGCTCGATGAGTTGGCACGTGCCTGTGGTGAACTCTACTCCCAAACGGTGGTCTTCTTCTGGCGGACGGTTCGGCATAAAGGGATTTGGCTCAAGTGTGCTCAGATGGAAAGGATATTCAGCTCTCCTAAGCTGCATGCTCATGCCTCCGATGCTACGGTACAGGCCTTCTTTGCAAGCTTGAAGTCCTGGAGAAAGCGCCGCAAGAGTGACCCGAACGCTCATCCTTCGCGTAGCTCGCTGCGAGGAACTGTACCAGTGAGAAATTCGAACCTGATAACAGGCTAGAAGCTACTAGGCTTTCGCCCAAGTAGAGTGTCAAATGTCTTCGCTCCTGATATATCCTAAAAAACAGGAAAACTGGCATTTTTAGAAATCGGAAATCAGGCACTTTGCCCTACAGAAAGGCCCTGCACAACAATGAAACTTACAATGAAGGGAGATTATGGCTTGCGGGCCATGCTCGATATGGCGGCATATTATGGGCAAGGGCCGATTGAAAGCGCAGATATTGCCACACGGCAACACATTCCAGAGCAATATCTCGATCAAATTCTTATGGTGTTGCGTAAAGAAGGGTTGGTTAAAAGCGTCCGTGGGCCAAAGGGTGGGCACATGTTAGCTAAATCTCCGAGCCACATTACAATGGCCCAAGTAATGCAGGCTCTTGAGGGATATGTGCCGCCCATGGAGTGCCTCCCGAATCCAAACTTTTGCAAGTTATCTCCTGGTTGTGCATTGCGAGAAGTCTGGCAAAAGATTGATGCCATGACTCAGCAGATACTCTCCTCTACTACGATAGAGGAACTGGCACGGCGTCATCGCACTGGTAGTACAGAAGAGACCATGTACTATATTTAGGTGTACTTATTCAAAGTGCAGGCTATGCCGAGACTGCTAAGCAGAGGGATGGATATGGGTGGCAGGCAGACCTAATGAGTGTGCAAAGGGGATGGTAGCACGTGGCTGAAGCATTGAAAGAAGCCAAGTTAATTGCAATCGTTGAAGATGACCTGAGATTAGCTCAAATGTTCTGTGACACACTGCAGTTTTTTGGTCACTGGCGATTCCAGATGTTTCAGGATGGGCAAGCAGCAAAAGATCAATTGCCCACGGCGGGAGCTGATTTAATACTCCTAGATGTGGGATTACCTAATCTAGATGGGGTCTCTCTCTATAAAATGTTACGTGGACATAGCAATACGAAAAACACGCCAATTGTTGTAATTACCGGTAGCTATGATTGGGAGCTCCATCGTATGGGGCTGCGAACCGGACTCCTTCTGCGCAAGCCATTTACTGTGGGAGAGTTGGTAAGTATTATTCGTGCTTTGCTGCCGGAGGAGAAAGAGAGCTAGCAAGACATGGTCCATTGGGTGAAGAGTGTGGCTGATCTGGTTGGTCACACTCCTCTTGTTGAGTTGCAGCGTTTTACGGCTGCGGCTGGTGGAACGGTGGCGACCCTTCTAGCTAAGCTCGAAATGTTCAATCCAGCAGGAAGTAGCAAGGATCGTGTTGCGCTACAAATGGTCTGCGAGGCAGAAGCTCAGGGATTACTACGGCCTGGAAGTACGATTATCGAGCCCACCAGTGGCAATATGGGTATTTCACTGGCCTGTATTGCTTCAGCACGTGGTTATAACTGTATTCTTACCATGCCTGATACTGTGAGCTTGGAACGCCGTCTCCTTTTACAGCGCCTGGGTGCCCAAGTGTTACTTACTCCTGCCGTACAGGGCATGCGAGGAGCAATCAATAAAGTCATTGAATTACGTACCACGTTGCCACATACTTGGTATCCTCAGCAATTTTATAACCAGGCCAATCCACGTGCTCATAGCGAACAGACAGCTGTTGAAATCTGGCAACAAACGGGGGAAAAGGTTGATATGGTGGTTATCGGCGTGGGGACAGGTGGGACATTGACAGGGCTTGCTGAAGGATTGCGAGCGCGTAAATCTGGATTAGTGGTCGTTGCCGTTGAGCCTGCCTCGTGTGCTGTTCTTTCCGGAGGGCGTCCCGGCCCACATCGCATTGAAGGTTTGGGCTCTGGCTTCATTCCTGATACACTGCGTATCGATTTGATCGATCATGTAGTTGCTGTCACTGACCATGATGCTGTGGAAACTGCGATTCAGGTGATGAAAGCTGAGGGTCTTTCTATCGGTATTAGTAGTGGTGCTGTGGCCTGGGCTGCATTGCAAGAAGCACGCAAAGAGCAAAATCGTGGCAAAGTGATTGTGACAGTCTTTCCTAGTGCTGCCGAACGGTATCTGCAGACAGTCCTCTTTGATGATCTCAGAAGCAGCAATATACGTGCTTGACCTCGAAACCTTTCGGATTTCCGCCAACCTCTAGGCTTATTGTGACCCTTTCCAGTTTCTGAATCGTTAATAAAACAAATGGGAAGCACTAAACAGCATCCAAATTTGGAAACAAACGAGCAGATACGGCGCTCCTCTCAATTTGGTCAACAGAGTAGGTCTCCTCGCGGTGAAAAACTGGTCGTACAGCTTGCGCAGGACGCATATCGCTTCGATCTAGAGCGTGCGCAGTACCTGCATATCAGAATTATAGGAGCACTTTTCTTTTGCATGCTCGTTATCTGCGCCTGTGTCGCTATAGCTGTAGGTATCCTGTGGTGGAAAAGCTATCCCCATAACTTTACTCCCTATTTAAAATGGCAAGATGCTCTGCTTGGTCTCTCTTGGTTTATTGCTTTCATCGCCCTGGGAGGTGGAGTCCTGGTAGTGCGTTTTCTACATGCTCTGCGTGCTGGTTATACACAGGGCATGGTTACCCTGGTAGAGAATAGTGCTATTACTGTACGTGACTTATCTGCTGAGAATCTGAAGAGTATCTTCTGGATTATGAATAGCGCGTTCTGGTGTTTTGTTGTTGTCCTGATTGGTCTATTGCCCGTTATGCTAATTGGCTGGACGTTGCACTTATCAAATATTGCCCTGATCATACTGACTACCAGTATTGCGATTGTGTTGAGCCTGGCAGGGTTCGTTGTGAGTATTATTGCTGCATTCTTTATTGTCGTTGGCTGTATAGGCCTAGTCTCATTCTGCCGCAAACTAGGCTCATCACATACTTACCAGCTAGACAAGCAGGCAACGATCAGGATCGATAACTTTACGTTGACCATTACCTACCCTGGTGAGACTGAATCGCTGGTTGATCTGAACTTGCTTGCTCCTGAAGACCAAAGCCAGCTACTCTTACTTCTCCGTAAGCGATGGGTTGATATCGAGCAGGTCTGGAGCCCTGTTTAGGCGAGAAAATTGCTGAATATTCACGACTCTCCAATTTTGGTCGTCAAAAGTATTGACAAACTTCCATATGCGGCGTATAATTACCCCTTGCCAGTAGATGTATACTATTATAGAGTAGCGTTAGGGGTCAGAGGAGATTTGTAACGCTGGTCATAGATCGGGCTGAGAGACAGAACGAAACGATACATCGCTCCCCAGATTGTATGAGGACATTGTAAATAGACCACATGACCTTTGGCCTTTCATCCATGGTTAATAGCATAGGAGTTCTCACACATCGCAGATTTGTCGAGTAGAAGGGACGATGTGGCATTTTTTGTTGTTTGTTAATTTGTGTCTGCTTGATGTCTTTCTGTCTGATTGATCTCCAACCGAGGGGGATAGGTGCGTGTGTGGGGCGATTAGCAAAAATTTGTATGTGTAGAGGTGTAGGAGTAACCGCTTATGACCTTTGGCGAGCGGTTACTTTTCTTGTCATAGACCGTTTCACAACACAGACATCATAAAGCAATTATCTGTTTTTCCGTTTTCGTTGTATTGAGGGACGCGACTCTCCGTGTCTCTCAAATTCCTCTATAGACAGTCAGAAAGGCCATCATGCAAAGGCCCGATATATCGGGCCTTTGCATGATGGGTAGCCGTGTACCTTTAGGTATGAGTTGCGTCTATCACCGGGCGGTTTACCACCAATCGGTTACGCTGTGATCTAGCAGATGGGACCTAATTCACCGTGCACCATATAGGTGTTGCGTCCGTTATTAGCCAATCTGACTGTAACAAGGTACCGGGAAACTGGTGAGGGTTTGGGCGTTCCCATCAAAAACGTCCTCCCGCGAGGGATCGTCTCACGAAAGAAGATACGGCATTTCTTTCCCATGCCTGAAAGGCAGGGGCATCTATGCTGCGTTAGGTGAGAGGAGAAATATCCAACATGGCAGTTAGCACAAAGGCCATAGCGTTTCCAGAGCGTGTCTCTTTTGCTCGTATTCCTGATATACGGACCATGCCTGGTCTCATTCAAATTCAGCTCGACTCCTTTGAATGGTTTAAGAAAGAGGGTTTACGCGAACTCTTTGCAGAAATCTCTCCTATCGAAGACTTTACCGGTAAAAATCTAAGTCTGGAATTTATTGTACCACCTGAACCATTTGGCAAGCCAAAATATACTGAGGACGAATGTCGTGACCGCGATGCCACGTATTCTGCTCCTCTGAATGTGAAAGCACGTCTTGTCAGTAAAGAAACTGGCGAGATCATTGAAAAAGATGTCTTCATGGGCGACTTCCCATTGATGACCCAAGATGGCACATTCATCATCAACGGTGCCGAGCGCGTCGTAGTGAGCCAGCTTGTGCGCTCTCCCGGCGTCTACTTTACAGTGGATGAGGATGTCTCGACTGGTAGGAAGCTCTACTCTGCTAAGCTGATCCCAGCTCGAGGTGCGTGGCTGGAGTTTGAAACCAGTAACAAGAATTTGTTGACGGTCAAGATTGATCGCAAACGCAAGATTCCAGTCACGACGCTATTACGCGCCGTTGGTAGTCTGGGAAGGGATCAATGGCATTCTCTAGACGTTGACCTTTCGACAGATCAGGGTATTCTTGATGCGTTTGCTGCGGTAGATAATAATGAGAATGTGCGGTATATCCAGGCAACCCTAGAGCGCGACCCAGTGAAAAAAGAGGATGAGGCGCTGCTAGAACTCTATAAAAAGTTGCGCCCTGGCGATCCTGCAACACTTGACAATGCTCGTTCGCTCGTCAGGAACCTCTTCTTTAATCCGCGCCGCTATGATCTAGGCAGTGTTGGGCGCTACAAGCTCAATCGCAAACTTGACCTCTCGGTGCCACAGAGTCAGCGTATTCTAACCCTGGATGATCTAGTCAATATTCTACGTCGGCTGGTTGCATTGAATAATGGACATGGCCGCAAGGATGATATCGACCACCTAGGCAATCGCCGTGTGCGATGCGTAGGAGAGTTGATCCAGAGTCAGTTCCGTGTCGGTCTGCTGCGCATGGAACGCGTTGTTAAAGAGCGTATGAGCATCCAGGAGCCTGGTCAGGCGACGCCCAATGCACTGATCAACATCCGCCCTGTTGTCGCCGCCATGAAAGAGTTCTTTGGCGGTAGCCAGCTCTCCCAATTTATGGATCAGACCAATGCCCTGGCAGAAATTGGTCATAAACGCCGTCTCTCAGCCCTAGGCCCTGGTGGTCTCTCTCGTGAGCGTGCTGGCTTCGACGTACGTGACGTACATGAATCGCACTATGGGCGCATCTGTCCAATTGAGACGCCTGAAGGTCCCAATATTGGCTTGATCGGAAATTTGGCAACCTATGCGCAAGTAAACCCCTACGGCTTTATCGAGACCCCCTATCGCAAGGTCTACAAGCGCCTGAAGGCCAACGATCCAGAGCTGATTGGACGCGAGTTCCGAGGGGTCTATGGCCGCGAACGAGAGGACGTCAAGATGAGCTATTCGGTTCCCATACATCCTCTACAGAATGGGGGACCGAATAGCGAACAGCCGGATGGAGAGGTACTGATCAAGGCTCGCACACGGGTGCGTGTCGACGAGGTGCTCTTTACCAAGCTGTCGCAGATCCTGGGAGATGCCGAGGTACGTGTCAAGCCTTTCGTCACTGATGAGGTTGATTATCATACCGCCGATGACGAAGAGAATTACTGGATTGCCCAGGCCAATGCGAAGCTAACCGAGAATAATGAATTTGCTGAAGATCGCGTGCTGGCCCGTTACGAGGGTGAGTTCGTCATAGAGAACTCCGACAACATCGACTATATGGATGTTAGCCCGCGTCAAATGGTTAGTGTGGCGACCGCACTCATCCCATTCTTGGAGCATGATGACGTCAACCGTGCACTCATGGGAGCAAACATGCAGCGGCAGGCAGTGCCCCTGCTGCGTCCGCAGTCGCCGATTTGTGGCACTGGTATAGAGCGGCAGATTGCCATTGACTCTGGCCAGGTAGTGGTCAACGAAGCCGATGGAGAGGTGATCTCTGCTACGGCACGCCGCATTGAAGTCGTCGATGAGCATGGAGAACTGCGCTCCTATCGCCTGCGCAAATTCGTGCGCTCCAACGCTGGGACCTGTATCAACCAGCGGCCGATTGTGAAAAAGGGAGATTGGGTTGTTGCTGGGCAAGTGATTGCCGACAGTACTTCGACCGAGGAGGGTGAACTGGCATTGGGTCAGAACATCCTCGTGGCCTTTATGAGTTGGGAGGGCGGCAACTTTGAGGATGCTATTCTCATCAGTGAGAACATTGCACGTGAGGATCTCTTCACCTCGATCCACATTGAGAAGTATGAGATTGATGCACGTGACACTAAACTAGGCCCAGAAGAAATCACACGTGATATTCCCAATGTGGGTGAAGAGGGCCTGCGCAATCTGGATGAGCGCGGCATCATCTACGTCGGAGCCGAGGTTGGACCACAGGATATACTGGTTGGTAAAATCACGCCAAAAGGTGAGACGGAGCTGACGGCTGAAGAGAAACTGTTGCGTGCTATCTTTGGTGAGAAGGCGCGTGAAGTCAAAGACACTTCCCTGCGTGTACCGCACGGAGAGCGTGGCAAAATCATCGACGTCAAAGTCTTCTCACGTGAAGCAGGAGACGAATTACCACCTGGAGTCAACCAGTTAGTGCGTGTGAGTATAGCACAGAAGCGCAAGATTGGGGCAGGGGATAAAATGGCTGGTCGTCATGGCAATAAAGGTGTCATTTCGCGCGTCTTGCCAATTGAAGACATGCCCTTCCTACCTGATGGGACCCCAGTTGACATCATCCTTAACCCACTAGGTGTGCCGCACCGTATGAATATTGGTCAGATCATGGAAACCCACCTTGGCTGGGCAGCACAAGTCTTAGGATTTAAAATTGCCACCCCGGTCTTTGATGGAGCCAGCGAAGAAGATATTGAAGAGTTCCTTAAACGGGCAGGTTTACCAGAGACCGGAAAAATCCAACTCTTTGATGGTCGAACTGGCGAGCCATTTGATCATCCTGTCACCGTCGGCTATAACTATATGCTCAAGCTGGCACACCTCGTCGAGGACAAGGTCCATGCACGCTCGACAGGACCGTACAGCTTGATTACCCAGCAGCCGCTCGGTGGAAAAGCGCAATTTGGTGGTCAGCGCTTTGGCGAAATGGAAGTATGGGCACTGGAAGCCTATGGTGCAGCTCATATCCTGCAAGAGATTTTGACAGTGAAATCAGATGACGTCGTAGGCCGTGTCAAGACCTACGAAGCAATTGTCAAGGGCGAGAACATTATGGAGCCGGGAGTTCCTGAGTCCTTCAAAGTTCTCGTGAAAGAATTGCAAAGCCTGGGCATTAACGTCGAAGTACTCAACGAAGATGAGCAGAAGATACAATTCGTTGAGGACACCTCCAATGATGTCATGCCAGAACTTGGTATTAATCTGTCCGGTTTCGAAGGAGACCAATAATCATGAACCAGCCGCGTCCGGAATCGCGTATAAGCGCACTGGAGAAACGTGCAAGTACCTTAGAAGCCCAGATTGAAGAATTGTCATCGGATACAGATGAGCACTTCAGAGCTTTGAGGCAAACCATGGAGGGTAACTTCACAGAGCTGAAGCAGGACATCAAACAACTTGCCGACGGTATAAAAGCAAGCTACGTATCAATTGGCGACACCTTTATTGCCATGGGTAACGACATCAAGGCTAGCGTGGCTACGAAAGAGGACCTTGCAGCTCTCAAAGCTAGTCAGGACGAGCAAGGTGCAAAACTTGACTTGATACTCCAACTTTTACAGCAAAATCCGGACAAATAGTCAGGACATCAAGATCTGGAGGGTAAAATGCTCGAAGTCAATGATTTTAATGCTATTCGTATCAGCCTTGCCAGCCCGGAGCAGATACGCAGCTGGAGCTATGGAGAGGTAACGAAGCCGGAAACAATTAACTATCGTACACTCAAGCCTGAGAAAGACGGTCTATTCTGTGAACGTATATTCGGACCAACGAAGGACTGGGAGTGTTACTGCGGTAAATATAAAAGAGTACGTTTCAAAGGTATTGTCTGCGACAAATGTGGTGTCGAAGTAGCACGCTCGAAAGTACGTCGTGAGCGCATGGGCCATATCGAACTGGCATCCCCAGTCAGTCATATCTGGTACTTCAAGGGAACGCCAAGCCGTATTGGCCTACTGCTTGACCTCTCACCTCGTAATCTAGAGCGTATCCTCTACTTCGCCCTCTATGTCGTTACTGATATAGATGAAGAAGCTCGCCAGCGCAAATTGATGGAGCTGGAAGAGCATATGGTCGGCCTAGAGCAGAATCTAGATGAAAAGGTCGTTGAGCGCATCAATACTTTACGTGTCGAGCGCGATAATGCCATTCGCGAGAGTGAGCAGCGCTTCGGGACGATTGATCGTCTGGAAGTTGAGGAGCGGCGCGAGCGCGATCTTGAGGCGGCTCGTCAAGCTGAGACCGAGACACGGGCCCAGATCCGCGAGGCGATAGGTAAGGCTGCTGGAGAAGAGATAATCTTTTCTCCCAATGATCACGTTCTCGTCAAAGAAGGTGAAACCGTTACTTCTAAGCATATTGAAGTGCTTGAGCGCGTAGCAGAGACCACGCGTAATGCCATCGCAGAGCAGGCACGCCGTGAACTGGAGGCTATGCAATCTGAAGGGCAGCGCGAGGTGGATCGCCTGGGCGTGGAGTACCAGGGTCAGATCGATTCCGCACAGTCGCAAATGGAACGCAAGCGTATCGAAGATCGGCAGCGACTCGAGCAGCTACGTCGTGACCTGGAAGGCCTCAAGAAGATGGACCTCCTGCAAGAAAGTCGTTGTCGTGAGCTGAGAGACAACTTCTCCGAAGTCTTCCGTGCAGGTATGGGTGCAGAAGCGGTACGCGAACTGATCTCCAATATCGATATGGATAAGCTGTCTGCTGATCTGCGTCACGAGATCTCGAGTACTGTGGGACAGCGGCGTAAGAAGGCCACCAAACGTTTGAAAGTCGTTGAGGCTTTCCGCAAGTCGCACACGTCTCCCGAGTGGATGATTCTCACAGTATTGCCTGTATTGCCGCCGGACCTGCGCCCGATGGTGCAGCTTGATGGTGGACGCTTTGCAACTTCGGACTTGAACGATCTCTATCGCCGCGTGATCAACCGCAACAACCGCCTCAAAAGGCTACTAGAGTTGGGTGCGCCAGAAATCATTATCCGCAACGAGAAACGCATGCTACAAGAAGCATGTGATGCCTTGATTGATAATGGACGGCGTGGTCGTGCTGTGGCAGGTTCAGGCAACCACAAACTCAAGAGCCTATCCGACATGCTCAAGGGTAAGCAAGGGCGTTTCCGCCAGAACTTACTCGGTAAGCGTGTTGACTACTCGGGCCGTTCCGTAATTGTGGTTGGACCAGATCTAAAGCTGCACCAGTGCGGACTCCCGAAGCGTATGGCTCTGGAACTCTTCAAACCATTTGTAATGCGCAAACTGGTGGAACAGAACTTTGCTCACAACATCAAAAGTGCTAAGCGCTTCGTCGAACGAGTCAAGCCGGAAGTGTGGGATGTTCTCGAAGAAGTTATTAAAGACCATCCCGTACTATTGAACCGTGCACCAACACTGCACCGTTTAGGTATTCAAGCATTCGAAGCAGTGCTCGTTGAAGGAAGCGCAATTCAACTGCATCCACTAGTCTGTTCAGCCTTTAATGCAGACTTTGATGGTGACCAGATGGCGGTACACGTCCCGCTCTCGGAGAAAGCGCAAGACGAAGCACGGCAATTCATGATGTCAACACGTAATCTGCTCTCGCCTGCTCGTGGTGATCCATCGATTGGTGCTAGCCAGGATATGGTGTTGGGTTGCTTCTACTTGACCCAGGAGCGTCCGGAGAAACGCGGCGAAGGTCGTACCTTTACTGATACCACAGAAGCCTTGTTAGCCTATCATCATGGAATCGTTGATTTGCAAGCTCCTATTCGAGTTCGACTGAGTAATATGGAGATCTACGACCAACCGCCTCCAGAAAAGCCAACCATGTCAGGAAATGGCAAGCTGGTCAAGACAACCGTCGGCCGCATTATCTTTAATGAGGCTTTGCCGGAACGCTTGCGTTATCGCAACTACGCCATGAAAAAGGAATACCTGAGGCAGGTAGTCGGTGACTGTTTCAAAATATATGGTCGTGGGAAAACCACCGAATTGGCTGATGAAATCAAACGACTCGGCTTCTCTTACGCAACCAAAGCAGGTGCAACCGTTGCTATCAGTGACGTCATTGTACCTCCTGGCAAGCAAGAGGAACTGCTGAAAGCTGAGGCTAAGATCAGCGAACTCGAGGAGCAATATCACGACGGTCTGATTACCGAAAATGAGAAATACCAACAAACGATCAGCACCTGGAATGAAGCCATTGAAAACGTCACCAAGATGGTAAGGTCCGTTCTGGACCCCTACGGTTCAATCTACACGATTGCAGAATCTGGTGCCACGAAAGCAAAATTCCAGCAGATTCGTCAGCTATCAGGTATGCGTGGTCTCATGACCAATCCATCTGGTAAGATTATTCCTATTCCTGTTCGTGGAAACTTCCGCGAAGGGCTTTCCGTGTTGGAGTACTTTATCAGTACGCACGGTGCACGTAAAGGACTAGCAGATACAGCATTGCGTACTGCAGAGTCAGGTTATCTGACCCGTCGCCTGATCGATGTGGCCCAGGATGTCATTATTACAGAAGAGGATTGTAGGACCACAGATGGTATTCTGATTACCCATGAAGAGTCCAGAGACATGGGGTTGGAGAACTCTCGGGATCGACTGATCGGACGTGTACTGATTGAAGCTATACCTGGCTTTGAACGCCTGGAGGTGAATGAAGAACTCATCGACGAGGATCTGGATGAAATCATAAATGCTGGCGTCAAGGCTGTACGTGTCCGCTCTGTGCTTGCCTGTCTGGCTCATCGTGGGGTCTGTCGCAAATGCTATGGGCGTGACTTAGCTGCAAACTCGCTTGTGCGTACTGGCTCAGCTGTAGGCATCGTTGCTGCACAATCGATCGGTGAACCTGGGACGCAGCTGACTATGCGTACATTCCACACAGGAGGTATCGCAGGAGCGCAGGGGGACATCACTCAAGGTCTACCGCGTGTCGAAGAACTCTTCGAAGCTCGTGTGCCCAAAGATAAGGCCGAGATCAGCGAGATTGATGGTGTGGTCGAGATCGTGAAGGACGAAGCGAGCGGGTCACGCACTGTACGTATCATCTCGACGAATGTCTTCTTTGACGAGTATCAGGCGCCTCCAGGAGTCGAGTTCAAAGTCCTAGTCAATGAGCATGATCATGTACTCAAGGATCAGATCATCATTCTCATGAAGGATGAGGGTGGTGGTGAGCCAGTACCAGTGCCAGCGCGTAGCGAAGGTGAAGTTATAATGACAGAGGAGGGAGTGCTCACTATTCGCTCGGAGGAGCATGAAGAGCGTTCATACCCGATCCCTGCTGCTCGTACTATCGCTGTAACGAATGGTCAGAAGATCCAGGCTGGCGCTGCGATCACATCTGGTCAGCGTGACCCGCAGGATGTGCTGCGCATCCAGGGCCGCGAGGCTGTCCATCTGTACTTGGTCAAAGAAGTACAACGCGTCTACCGTAACACTGGTGTATATATCCACGATAAACACATCGAAGTGATTGTCCGCCAGATGCTGCGCCGCGTCAGAGTGGATGATCCCGGCGATACCGACATGCTGCCTAATGACTTGGTAGATCGCTTCGTCTATGAAGACACCAATGCACGTGTTTTGGCGGAGGGTGGTGAGCCTGCTACAGCCCAGACCGTTCTGCTCGGTGTTACCAAGGCTTCGCTCAATACCGATAGCTTCTTGGCGGCGGCGTCCTTCCAGGAAACCACGCGTGTACTGACGGAGGCGGCGATCGAGGCTCAGACAGATCATCTGGTGGGTCTGAAAGAAAATGTGATCATAGGTAAACTGATACCAGCGGGTTCTGGTATTGTGCAACGTCAGAGAGACCGTGAACAACTGGCACGCCAGCAAGCGGCAGCAGCGCGTATAGCGACACAGCAGCCTGTCGTTGCGGGAATCGTTGCGGGCAGTACTATAGGTGCATCCAATAGTGCTCCCCTCGGCATAACTCTTGACAGAGAAGTTAATGAGTGATATGATCGCAGACGCGGAGTGCAGACCCATGTGCTTCGCGTCAAAGATGCTTCCCCAAAGGTGGGCAAGCCAAGAGCGAGAAAAGTAGCGGCGTTTCCATTTGCTTGATCGCAATGTAATTCGCTAGAGCGTGACGTATCCTTATCTCATAAATGGGACGGAGGCCGCGCATTTGATGAAGACAGGGAGGATCGTTCCTTGCCGACAATTAATCAGTTGGTCCGGAAGGGCCGTTCGCAGAAACAGAAAAAAGTGAAGGCCCCTGCGTTGTTATATTCGTACAACGCGTTAAAGAACAGGACCTCCCGCCTGCGTGGATCGCCCCAGAAGCGTGGCGTCTGCACGCAGGTACGTACGATGACGCCCAAGAAGCCGAATTCAGCAATGCGAAAAATTGCTCGTGTTCGCCTCTCGAACCAGATGGAGGTCACTGCCTATATTCCTGGTGAAGGGCATAATCTTCAAGAGCACTCGGTAGTGCTGATCCGCGGTGGTCGTGTGAAGGACCTGCCGAGTGTGCGTTATCATATTGTTCGTGGTACATTGGATAGCGAAGGCGTCTCAAAGCGCCGTCGTGGTCGCTCAAAGTATGGAGCCAAGCGACCCAAGCCAGGTCAGGCAGCAACTCCAACAAAGGGCGGGAAGAAATAATTACTTCCGCCAATCACACGCCATTGTAAGCAGGTTATGTGTAACTACTCAGGTGTTATCTTCTGACTCCTCACGGCCTCGGGCCGTTCGCAAGCCCTTTGGTGAGGAGGATGGGTTTGGTGGCTTACAGCCACCAAACCCATCCTCCTCAGACACCAAGCGAGCCACCACAGGTGGCGAGGCGACTTGAATAGTTACCTCGTTTCTTACGATGATTGTCGGGTGTTCTCCGGTTTAGCGCTCTCGATGTGTATTGTGAGATGTCGTGGGCGATCTTTCGCGAATGAGCGATTGAAAGGATAGGCACTCGCGTGTAGGCGTCCGAAAGAGATCGGGGTAATGTCCCCGATCGAATCGACGCCTTTTCTGGTGTCCGCTAGATGTCTTGCCCGGAGTATTCGTCTCCGGTTTGTCGTCCCCCTTTAGGGGTGAGACTGGATAGGTGCCTAGGTCCCTAGCCAGGCAAGGGCCATATGCGGGGCGGTCCCCGTGCGGTGTGCGGATATTTTCACCACAATCAACATGTTTCACTACATTTTGAAAGGCAGACAGAACATGCCAAGACGCAAGAGAGTGGTGCGACGGCAGGATGTGCCGGATGCAAAATATAAGAGCAGGAATGCGGCCCGGTTCATCAGCAAATTGATGGTCGATGGCAAGCGAAGCCTGGCGGAACGCATTCTGTATAAAGCTTTTGAAGCGATTGAAGCTAAACAGAAGCGTCCACCTCTCGAGGTTTTCGATCAGGCGCTAAAGAACGCTACACCAACTATTGAAGTGAAGCCTCGTCGTGTAGGTGGTTCAACTTATCAGGTCCCCGTCGATGTACGTCGGGATCGAGGAAATGCGCTGGCCATGCGCTGGCTAATCCGTGCTGCCCGTGGACGTACGGGCAAGTCGATGGCAGAGAAGCTTGCCAACGAGTTAATGGATGCAGCTACAGGTCAAGGTGCAACTATCAGGAAGCGTGAGGAGACCCATAAGATGGCGGAGTCTAATAAGGCCTTCGCTCATTATCGCTGGTAAGAATACATCATGGCAAGAGAATTCCCTCTCGAAAAAACAAGAAATATCGGTATCATTGCTCATATTGACGCTGGTAAGACGACTACTACCGAGCGTGTCCTCTTCTATACAAAAAAGATCCACCGCATTGGTGAAGTTCACGAAGGGGCTGCAACGATGGACTGGATGGTCCAGGAGCAAGAACGCGGGATTACGATTACGTCGGCTGCTACGACTTGTTTCTGGCAAGATCATCGTATTAATATTATCGATACCCCTGGTCACGTAGATTTTACGGCTGAAGTCGAGCGTTCGCTGCGTGTTCTCGACGGAGGTGTTGTTGTTTTTGATGCCGTCGCAGGGGTGGAGCCACAGTCTGAAACGGTGTGGCGCCAGGCAAACAAGTATAGTGTTCCACGTATCTGTTTTGTTAATAAGATGGACCGCATTGGGGCTGATTTCTGGCGCTGTGTGGATATGATCCGTGAGCGTTTGGGGGCAGTGCCATTACCGATCCAGATCCCTGTTGGACGCGAAAGCGATTTCAAGGGGTTTGTTGATCTGATTAACCAACAGGCTGTCATTTTTACTGACAATCTAGGTACCACGTCAAAGCAGATTGCTGTTCCTGACGAGTTGCAGTCCGAGGTTGAGCAGCGTCGTGAAGCTCTCATCGAGCGTATTGCCGAAACCGATGAGGAACTGACTCTCAAATACCTTGAAGGCGAAGAAATCTCAACGGAAGAGTTGATTGTGGCACTGCGCAAGGCAACGATTGCTAGTAAATTGGTACCAGTACTGTGCGGGAGCTCTTTGAAGAACAAGGGAGTGCAGGCTGTGTTGGATGCTGTCATAGCATACCTACCGTCTCCTCTGGATATTGCACCTCCTACTGGCCTTGATCCCGACAGCGGTGAGGCAGTCACACGTGCAGTTGATGACAATGCGCCTTTCAGTGCGCTGGTATTCAAGATTGTCTCGGATCCATTTGTTGGTCGTCTCTCTTACCTGCGTGTTTATTCTGGTACGCTGACAAAAGGCGCATCGGTTGAGAATACTATCAAGGGGAAGAGCGAGCGTATTGGTCGCCTTCTGCGTATGCACGCTAATCACCGCGAAGATATCGATGAGATCCGTGCTGGTGATATCTGTGCTGCAGTTGGCCTACGCAATACTTTTACTGGTGATACCCTCAGCTCCTCTCAGCATCCTATTGTGCTGGAGCGGATTTCGTTCCCGCAGCCCGTGATCTCACAGGCAATCGAGCCGAGGACGCGCTCAGATCAAGATAAGATGGCTATCGGACTGGGTAAGCTGGCTGAAGAGGATCCTACTTTCCAGTTGCATACAGATGTGGAGAGTGGTCAGACGATTATCAGTGGTATGGGTGAGTTGCATCTGGAAGTGCTGGTTGATCGTCTGTTCCGCGAGTTCAAGGTGGAGGCAAATGTTGGTCGTCCGCAGGTTGCCTATCGCGAGAGCATTACCCGTGAGGTTAAGGCTCAAGGTAAGCATGTACGCCAGACTGGCGGCCATGGTCAGTATGGCGATGTGTGGATACGTGTAGAGCCGAGTGAGCGCGGCAAAGGCTTTGAGTTTGTCAATGCTATTGTTGGCGGTGCCGTACCTAAGGAATATATCAAACCGGTTGAAAATGGGGTCAAAGAGACGTTGGAAAACGGTATTATTGCTGGTTATCCAATGATTGATGTGAAGGTTACCCTCTATGATGGTTCATATCATGATGTTGACTCCAATGAAATGGCCTTCAAAACCGCTGGTTCGCTTGCTATCCGTGAAGCTGCTCGCAAGGCCAATCCCATTCTGCTTGAGCCTATAATGCTAGTAGAGGTGACTACCTCGGAAGAATTCTATGGCGATGTTATTGGTGACCTCAACCGTCGTCGTGGGACAATCCTGGGGATGGAGAGTCGTGGATCGATGTATGTGGTGCGGGGGCATGTTCCTCTTGCCGAAATGTTCGGCTATGTGAATGACCTCCGGTCTATGACTAGTGGGCGTGCGAACTATACAATGGAATTTGCGCATTACGATCCCGTCCCAAGGAATATTGCCGACGAGATTGTCGCTAAGAAGTCAGCTCGGTAGCCTGCTGTGCCCCCTTTGGGGGTTGCGCCCGCCCACTCGTGTGGGATACGGAAGCATATCTTTTGGCTGGTGTTCTGCCACGCCCCTTTAGGGGTTCTGTGACAGGATAACCGTGCCCCCTTTGGGGGTTCATAAAATTAAAGAGGATTTGACATGGCTAAGAAGAAGTTTGAGCGGACAAAACCGCATGTGAATGTAGGAACGATTGGACACATCGACCATGGCAAGACGACCCTGACAGCAGCCATCACCAAAGTGCTGGCAACTGCTCAGCTTGCCA
>Ga0207416_1000988_pt1 | contig 41664 bp, 36 predicted proteins | sample PaiPotPPM11metaG_FD_184107 | JGI IMG/M metagenome (GOLD analysis project Ga0207416, IMG submission 184107) | Iron sulfur acid spring bacterial and archeal communities from Banff, Canada, to study Microbial Dark Matter (Phase II) - Paint Pots PPM... ...
GACCTGCGCGCCGCCTATCCGCGGGCGCGCCGCCTCTATGTCGTCCTGGACAACTGGCCGGTCCACTACCATCCGGACGTCCTGGCGGCGCTGGAGCCCCAGCGCCTGCTGCGCCGCTGGCCGCGCCAGTTGCCCCCCACCTGGCCCACGCAGCCCAGCGATGCCGCCACCCGCCGCTGGGGCGCCCTGCGCCTGCCCCTCCAGCTCGTCCCCCTGCCCACCTACGCCTCCTGGTGCAATCCCATCGAGAAACTCTGGCGGCGGCTCAAGGCCGAGGTCCTCCACCTGCACCGCCTCGCCGACGACCTCCTGCGCTACGTCGGCCTGCTCCACGCCGACGGCTCCCTCCGAGAAAGCCCAGGATCTAAATGACAACTTCCATCAGCCGGTTTTAAACTGTTAGCCTGCTGGTTCAGCAGGCGCATCAGACTCTGCGCCCGGCATTCGCCAGCGGCAGCAACCCTGGGGGATCCCGGACCCAGGCGCCGCTAGCCCAGGAGCGCCAGGGCGGGTCCCGCAGCTGAGGCTCCCCTCGCCCGCCGAGCGGGAGAGGGGTCGGGGGGTGAGGGTCCGCGTTACCCCACCAGCGCCCGCACCGCCTCCGCGATGTGCGCGGCGTCGATCCCGGCGGCGCTCAGCAGCTCCTCGGGCGTGCCGGAGGTGGGCATGTCCCGCACGGCCAGCCTGGTGATCTTGGGGTCGAGGCCCTTGCCGGTGACGGCTTCCAGCACGGCGTCGCCGAGGCCCCCCTCTTCCCAGTGGTCCTCGGCCACGACCAGCCGCCCGCCGCACTGCTGCACGGCCTCGGCCAGCGTCGCGGCGTCGATCGGCTTGACGGAGTAGGCGTCGATCACGCGCACGGCGATACCCTGGCTCTTGAGCTGGTCGTACGCCTTCAGGGCCTCGTGCAAGGTGATGCCGGCGGCGACGATGGCGGCCTTATCGGCGTCGGATCGTCGGACGACGCTGCTGCCGCCGATGCGGACCTCCGCGTCCGGCGCGTAGAGGATGGTCGTTGCCTCGCGGGTAGTGCGCAGGTAGGAGATGCCCGGCTGTTCCGCCATCAGCTCCACCAGCTTGGCGGTCTGGTTGGCGTCGCTCGGGTAGAGCACCGTGCTGCCATGCACGGCGCGCATCATGGCCAGGTCCTCCAGGCCCATCTGGGAGGGGCCGTCCTGGCCGATGGAGACGCCGGCGTGGGAGCCGCACAGCCGCAGGTTGGCCCGCGATACCGCCGCCATGCGGACGAAGTCGTAGGCGCGGGACCAGAAGGCGGCAAAGGTGGAAGCGAACGGTACGTAGTGGCGGACGCTCATGCCGACCGCGGCCGCCGCCAACTGCTGCTCGGCGATGAACATCTCGAAGTAGCGCTCGGGGTAGGCCTTGGCGAAGATGTCCGCGAAGGTTGAATTGCTCACCTCACCGTCGAGGACGACGACATCGCTGCGCGCGGCGCCCACCGCCTTGAGCGCGTCGCCGTAGGCGCGGCGGGTGGCCAGCTTGTCGCCGACCTTGTATCGCGGCAACGAGGCGGACTCGGTGCTGGGCGGCGATTGGCTGCCGGATTTTGGCGGTTGCGATTTGACGGTCAGGTGGCGCTCGCCGCCCAGCTCGGCGATGGCCTGCTTGGCCTGCTCCGCGTCGAGCGCCTTGCCGTGCCAGCCCTCTTTGTCTTCCAGGAAGGAGACGCCGCGGCCCTTCTTGGTCTGGGCAACGATCAGGGTCGGCTTGGCCGTCTCGGCGGCCGCCTGGGCATAGGCCCGGTCGATGGCGTCCAGGTCGTGGCCGTCGATCTCGATGGCGTTCCAGCCGAAGGCGCGCGCTCGGGCGGCGTAGGCCGGGGCGTTCCAGCCTAGCTCGGTCGGCCCGCGCTGCCCGAGGCGGTTCATGTCGAGGATGCCGGTGAGGTTGCTGAGGCCGCGGTTGCCGGCATGGTCCAGGGCCTCCCAGATGGAGCCTTCGGCCATCTCGCTGTCGCCCAGCACCACCCACACGCGGTAGGGCAGCTTGTCCAGATACTTGCCGGCCAGCGCGACGCCCACGCCGATCGGCAAACCCTGTCCCAGCGAGCCGGTCGCCACGTCGACCCAGGGCAGCACCGGAGTGGGGTGTCCCTCCAGCCGGCTGCCGAACTTGCGCAGGCTGAGCAGCTCCTCGTCGGAGATGGCGCCGGCGGCGTGGTAGACGGCGTAGACCAGCGGGGAGGCATGGCCTTTGGAGAAGATCAAGTGGTCGTTGTTGGGGTTCTGGGGCGCATCGAAGTCGTAGCGCAGGCGCCTAGCCAGCAGCACCGCCAGCAGGTCGGCGGCCGACATCGACGATGTCGGGTGGCCGGACCCTGCCGCCGTCGTGCAGCGAATGCTGTCCACGCGTAACTGCTGGGCCAACTCGTGCAACTGGTCAACCGTTTGCGCGCTGCTTTCCCTGGTCGATACTGTGGCCATGGCTTACTCCTTCGTCCTAGCGCCATCGAATCGTGTCCCCGCCGGTTCCGTGCCGGCGGTGCGGGAGGCGCGGTAAAACCTCCACATCGCCTAGCACGTCGCGGGCCACGTTAGCTCCTCTGTTGGTTACTCGCCCTCTCGGGCGGGGCGTTGCGACGTCGGTGCGCCGCGCTTGCTGCATCATCGTCCGATGTTCGCGGGTTGCTGTCAAACGACAGCGTACGCCAACGGGCATAAGCGAGTGGGCACGGGGAGAAGAACCCACACGGAGCGCGGGCGTCCCGCCCGCCTTGGTCGGTGCCCGAGGTGAGGTTGGCCGCCCCTTTGAGCGGCCGAGATTGCGGCCGCGTGACTGGGGCGGGCGGGACGCCCGCGCTCCGTGTGGATCTGGTGGGATCACAGTCAGTACGGGTATGCCAACCCATTCACCACCTCCGACGGATCGACGTGGCGCGAGGTGGGCAGGAAGACTTGATACGGCGGCAGGTCGACGTGCTCGTAGGCCACGCCGAGCTGCCGGAGTCGCTGCTCGAGTGGCGTGATCTCGCCGGGTGCGGTGACGACGACGTAGGCGACGCGCTGGGTCGCGCGCACCCGTTCGAACACGTCGGGCAAGCGGTTGATGCCGTGTCCGACGACGATATCGTAGTAGTCCGCGGCCAGAACCTGCCCTCCGGTGGCATACATCAGTTGGTTGCCGGCCCAGTGGTTCATCCAGACCGCGGTCACCTGCCGCTGCAGGAGCCAGCGATAGAGGGGCCGGCTGTCCAGGGGGAGGTGATTCCAGTAGGGCGATTGGAAGACGAGTCGAGGCGAGCTGGCCAGATGGCCGGCCAGGTTCGCCGCGAGCACCAGGAGCACGAGCGCTGCCCCGAGCGGCAGGGCGATACGGCCTACGCGCGCGCATAACGCCGCGACCAGGATCGGCGCGGCCGTCCAGAGCGGCAACAGGTAGCGACCGCTGGCGTCGAACGGCGACAGCGAGGGCCGGCCAAAGCCGCTCAGCAAGTAGATGGCAAGGGTTATCACCAGGAAGAGCAGTAGCGGCCAGGGTCGCCCTGCAGGCGCGACCTTGATCCCTCGGCGGGGGATCGCGCCACCGATCGTTTCGATGAGCGCGTTCAGCAGCGCAAGCGCCACGACCGCGCCGAGCGACCATGTGACCCAGCGCGGCAGCGTGGACCAGGGGCTGGTCAGCCCGAGCACGCGCGGCAACAGCGTGCGCCATAGCTCCTCCGCCACGGCGATCGTGCTTGAGCGGTCACTCGTCTGTGTGCCGCCAAACACAAAATGGAAGGTTGCCCAGTGGTGACGAAGGTTGTACCACCAGAGCGGTGAGCCGCCGACGACCAGGCCGGGGATGCCGCCGAGCGCGGCTCCGGGCAGCCAGGCGCGCAGGCGCCGCCAGGGTAGCAGAAGGAGCGCGGTCGCCAGATAGTAGACCACCAGGAAGTTCGCCCATAAGACGAGTCCCGCCGCTAGGCCCAGCAGCAACCACCAGCCGGCGTGGAGTCGCCCCGCCTGACGCCGGCAGCGCCATACCCCTACCAGGACCATGCCGCCGAGCGCCATCACCCCGACGTACACCCCCCAGACCTTCAGCCCCGTAGCGTCGAAATAGACCGAGGGTATGGCGGCAAACCAGGCGGCCAGCGCGGCGATGCTGGGATCATAGAGCTCATGGGCGAGCAGCCAGGTGACGACGACGTAGGCCAGGCCACCGAGGATCGTGACCAGGCGCAACGCCGGCGGTGTCGGGCCAAGCAGCGCCACGACCGGCACAGCGGCGTAGGACTGGAGCATGCCCATGTACGGCACACCGTAGAGGAATGTCGGGTGGGCGCCGTGCAGGATATTGACCGCGGCGATGCCGAAGAGCGCCTCGTCGCCGTCGATGAGCCAGTTGCTGCGCGCGTTCAGCCAGACGCGGATCGCCAGCGCCGTCAGGAGCGCCGCGGCGAGGGACCAGCGGGCCAGCGGCTCCAGGCGTCCCTTGGCTGCAAGGGGAAGCCTCGGCGCTCTTTCTGGGGAAGCCCGCGCCGCGATCATCCGGCAATCATAGCTGGTTGTGGCGGGGAGGGTTAGGTGAGATTCTCCGGTGCTGATCCCTTGCCACCCAGGCACACGCCTCGATCGTCTCTGGATCCCCAGCCGCTACAATGATCCGGCGGCGGAGTGAAAATGGCCCAATAATTGCTCTTGCTCGGTACGTTCGCCGGTGCGATATCGTGTGGACGTGGTCCGTGGCGGAAGGTTACGGTCTGCGACGCCCCCGCTGAGCGGGGGGCGTCGCGGCCGGACGCCGGCAACTCTGAGAGCGAGGGCTGTGGCAGTAGAAGTGAGCAGTGATTCCGAGCCGCCGGTGCTGGTGAAGCGAGTCATTTTGATTGTCGAAGACAGCAAGCCGATCGCCGAGCTGATCCGCCAGGCGCTCAATGAAGAACAATCCTACGAAGCAATCGCCGTGGGCAATGGAGCGCTCGCGATGGACACCCTGAGCGGCGTTAAGGCGGATCTCCTCATCCTTGATATGATGTTGCCGGGCCTAACCGGGCTTCAGCTCTTCGATCGCCTGCAGCAAGGCGAGGCAACGCGCGGGCTTCCGGCCATCTTCGTGACCGCTGATACGCAAGCGGTGATCGAGCTACGCCGGCGCGGCATGTCCTATGTCCTGGCCAAGCCGTTCGACCTGGACGAGCTCCTGATGACGGTGGACCGAGCCTTGCGATCGACAGACCCGCACTAGCGACGGCGGGCCGATGGCGTCGCTGTCGGCGTCTGCAGGAATGGCGTCCGCGGCGCGGCGCCGTTGTAGTCGATGCCGCCGGTGACGAGCGACTTGTGCTGGGCGCAGTCGTAGGCGCCGGGCGGTGGCAGATTCGGCCCGAACGCGCGGACATCCACCATGTAGGCGGGGCAGTTCACGGCCATCTGGCCGTTGAACCAGGTTGCCTGATAGGTACCGCTGCGATAGGTGTGTCGAGTTGGCTCGGTACCTTCGATGAACCAATCGAGGTGGCTGGGCTCGCCGCTATTGACGTAGTTGCCGATGTACTTGCTCGTGCCAGGCAGATGGGTGTAGCCGATGCGGCTGGACCCGCCGCCATTGGGCAGCAAACCGGTCAAATCGGACACGCGCTCTTCGACGAGGCCAGGTGGAGGGGTGAATTGTTCGACCGGAATGGGCTTGAGGGCGCTTTCCATGAAGTCGTGCCAGATCGGGCCGGCGCCGGTGATGCCGATGACATCCACCATCGGCGTGTTATCCGCGTTGCCAACCCAGACGCCCACGGCCAGGTTCGGGGTGTAGCCGACCGTCCAGTTGTCGCGGAAAGAGTCCGTTGTCCCCGTCTTGGCGGCGACCGGGCGGGAGAGCACCAGACCGCTGCCGGTACCGAACTCGATCTCTCGGGCGGAGTCGTCGCTCAGCACGCTGGTCATGAGGTACGCCACCTGCGGGCTCAGCACCCGCTGGCCCGGGTCGGGATGCGCGTCGTCCAGATGGGCATAGACGTGGCCATAGATGTCGCGGACATCGCGCCAGGCAATGGGCGGGTGGCGGACGCCGCCGGCGGCAAAGACTCCATACGCCGAGGTGAGGTCGAGCAGCCGGACCTCGGAGCCGCCAAGCGTTACGGAAAGGCCGTAGGAGCTGGGCGGCTTGTTCCAGGAGGTAATCCCCATGCGCTGAGCCAGCGACACCATGTTGTCGATGCCGGCATACTCCAGTGTCTTTACCGCGGGGACGTTGAGGGAGTTCCCGAGCGCACGTCGCAGGCTCAGCGGCCCGTGGAAGTACTGGGCCGGGCAGTCCGGCACCTGAATGTCATAGTTGCAGGGGCTGTAGGGCAGGTCGTTCGGCGTCGGATTGCGCGGCGGGATCCATGTGCCGTCGCGTTGCGCTTCCGAGATTGGGAACTCGGTCTTGGCATCGAACACGATGGATGACGGGCTGTAGCCGCGCTGAAACGCGGCAGCGTAGGTAAAGGCCTTGGCCGTGCTCCCCGGCTGCCGCTCGGCTATCGCCACGTTGACATTGCCCTTGATGGCGGCGTTGTTGTAGTCGGCGCTGCCGACCATCGTGACGATTTCGCCCGTTTTGGGGTTGATCGCGACCACGGAGCCGTCGGTAGCGTGGTGATCCGCTTGAATCTTGGCGACCTGGGCGGCGACGATCTGCTGCGCGGCCGTCTGCAAGTTGTAGTCCAGGGTGGTCGTGACCCGTAGGCCACCGCGGTAGACGGCGTCGTGGCCGAACTGCTGCACAAGTTGGTCGATGACGTAAAAGACGAAGTGCGGGGCGAGCAGCAACTGCTGATGCTGGGCGGGGTCGACCAGGTGGACGTCGGCCACGGCGGCCGCGTCAGACTGCTGCTGGTCGATCAGTTGCTCGCGGACCATATAGGCGAGCACCTCTTTCTGCCGTCGTTTCGCCGCGGGCAGGTTGACGAAAGGGTCGTAGAGCGACGGGGACTGGGGAAGGCCGGCGAGGAGTGACGCCTGCGCCAGGGTGAGATCTTTCGCTGGCTTGCCGAAGTACTCTTCCGAAGCTGCCTCCACACCGTAGGTGTTGTTACCGTAGTAGATCTGATTCAGGTACAGCTCGAGGATGCGGTCCTTCGGTACCGTCTTGGTGAGCCGGTAGGCCAGGACCGCCTCGCGCGCCTTGCGGGTCAGCGACACCTCATTGGTGAGCAGCGTGCGCCGGACCAGTTGCTGGGTAATGGTGGACGCTCCGGAGAGTGTCTGTCCGCTGGACAGGTCCTGGAAGGTGGCGCGGAGGATGGACGGAACGTCCACTCCGGGATCCTCGTAGAAGGTGGGATTCTCGGTGGCTACCGTGGCATAGATCAGCGACGGCGCCATATCGCTCAGCGGCACGCTCTCGCGCACGCCGGTCTCGGGGTCGACGATCTTGTACAGCTCTTTACCGTTGCGGTCGTACAAGATAGAGGTCTCGGCCAGGCGCGTGTTGCCGACCTGGCTTACCGACGGCAGGCCCTTGGTGACGGCGGAGTAGGCGTACGCGACACTCGCGCCCGTGCCGACCAGTGCCAGCCCGGCCGCCGCGGCCATGGCTGCGAAGCCGAGCACCAGAGCCAGCAGGACCGTGCCCAGCCAGGTGCGCTGCCGGTTACCGGCGGTCTGGCGCGCGCTGAGTGCGTGCCGGCGGCGGCGGCGGGTAAAGAGGATTCGCCGTGAGTTCGGGCGCACCGCGGGGGTTACCGCCCGGCGACGGGCCGCTTGCCGTGGTTGGCCGGCTTCTTTCGCCGCATCCGCAGCTTGCTGCGCTTCTTGCTCATCGATTCATCTCCAAGCTTACGCCGGGGCGCGGAACACGCGCCATGGCCACATATCGAATGGTGAGTATACCCCCTCGGTCCACCGGACCACTGACGGTTGGATGCAGGGGGAGCCCCACGGCTTTCCGCGGCAAGGCGCCGCTGAGGTGGGGTGTTCCACGGAGCGCGGGCGTCCCGCCCGCCCCGGTCCGCCGCCCAGCCGCCGCCCTGGTAGCGTGTCGGACTGCGGTGACCACCGGGGCGGGCGGGACGCCCGCGCTCCGTTCCGACGCTGCCCGGTCCGCGCAACGCTGCGTGACGTACCGGGATGAAAGGCGGCCCTTGCGTGGTCCTGTCCGGTACCATACGCTTGGCGAGCGGGAGGAGACACAGGCATGGTGACACGGGACTTGCGTGAGCGCAGCCGCGTCTTGTACGAGGGGCGCGATCGCGCCCCAGCGCGGTCCTACCTCAAAGGCATTGGGTTCACGGACGAGGACCTGCAGCGGCCCATCGTCGGGGTAGCCCATAGCTGGATCGAGACGATGACCTGCAACATCAACTTGCGGGAGCAGGCGCTCGCGGTGAAGGAGGGCGTGCGTGCCGGCGGCGGCACCCCCATGGAGTTCAACACCATCGCCATCAGCGATGGGGTAACCATGGGCACCGAGGGAATGAAAGCGTCCCTGGTCAGTCGCGAGCTCATCGCCGATTCCATCGAGCTGGTCGGGCGCGCCCACATGTTCGACGCCATGGTCACGCTGGTTAGCTGCGACAAGACAATCCCGGCGGGGGCGATGGCGCTGATCCGCCTGGATATTCCCTCCGTGTTGCTCTACGGCGGCTCGATCGGTCCCGGCCGCTTCGCCGGGCGGGATGTCACGATCCTCGACGTGTTCGAGGCGGTGGGCGCGGTGGCCGCCGGCAAGATGAGCGAGGCGGAGCTGCGGGCGCTGGAAAATGTGGCATGCCCCGGCGCCGGGGCATGCGGCGGCCAGTTCACCGCCAATACCATGGCGATGGCCATGGAGTTCATCGGCCTGTCGCCGCTGGGCTCGGCCCGCGTCCCGGCCGCCGACCCGCGTCGTGCCGAAGTCAACGTCCGCGCCGGTGGGCTGGTGATGGAGACGCTGCGCGCTGGTATCCGGCCCAGCCAGATCCTGACCCGGCAGTCATTCGAGAACGCCATTGCCGGTGTCGTCGCCAGCGGTGGATCGACCAACGCGGTGCTCCACTTGCTTGCCATGGCGCGTGAGGCCAACATTCCGCTCGCCATCGACGACTTCGACCAGATCAGCCGGCGCACGCCGCTCCTGGGCGATCTCAAGCCCGGCGGGCGCTTCGTCGCGGTCGATCTGGACCGGGCGGGCGGCACCGGCCTCCTGGCCAAGCGCCTCATCGAGGGCGGCTACATGGACGGCGGCCAGCTCACGGTAACTGGTCGGACACTGGCCGAGGAAGCGGCGGAGGCCGTGGAGACGCCCGGCCAGGAGGTCGTGCGCCCACTGGATCGGCCACTCAAGTCCCATGGCGGCCTGCTGATCTTGCGTGGCAATCTGGCGCCCGAAGGCTGCGTCGTCAAAGTCGCCGGGCATGAGCGGACGTTGCACCGCGGCCCGGCGCGGGTCTTCGACAGCGAGGAGGCCTGCATGCGGGCCGTCACGCGCCGCCAGATTCAGCCGGGCGACGTGGTGGTCATCCGCTACGAAGGGCCGCGAGGAGGGCCGGGGATGCGCGAGATGCTGGGCGTGACCGCGGCCATCGTCGGGGAGGGGCTGGGCGACTCGGTGGCGCTGCTCACCGACGGCCGCTTCAGCGGCGCCACCCATGGGCTGATGATCGCGCACGTCGCGCCGGAAGCGGCTCGCGGCGGCCCTATCGCCGCCATCCGCGAGGGCGACCCCATCGTCGTGGACGTGGACAACCGCCGGCTGGACGTGGAGATCGGCGACGAGGAGCTGCGGTCGCGCCTGGCGACCTGGCAGGCGCCGGCGGCGCGCTACACCTCCGGCGTCTTCGCCAAGTACGCGGCGAGCGTCGGCTCCGCGTCGGAAGGCGCGGTGACGCTGCCTTGCGCGACAGCCTAAGCAGTAGATCGGGACGGCCGAGGCCTGCTGTCAAAATTCTGGGATAGCGCTCCACACGATCGCTCATGCCATCGTAATAGCTCAGTTTGCCGCCTGCACGTAAGATTGGGCTACGCAGTTTGATGGGTCAAGTATCCCTGTCAATCCTGAAGGTACTGTAGGACCTCACCGACGAACAGCTTGGGCGCGGTATTCATTGCCGTGTGCTGCTGGTTCGGTAGGACGACGATCTGGCTGTTCGGCAGAACGGCATGGACCGCTTCGGTTGCAGCTTTGAGGAATGGAGGGCTATCGCCACCGAGGAGGAGCAGCGTGGGCGTGCTCAGCCGCCTGAACCGCTCCGGCTCGAACACATATCCATCCGAGTTACCCATCTCGCGCGGAATCGTATATGCTGCCGCAACCCGGGCCGGCCAGTTTGGCAAGGAGCGCAGCATCTCGAGCTCGTGCGGGGGCGCCTTCGCGATCTCCCGGAAGAACGCGACGACGGCTCCCTCCCGGTCGCCCGCGTCGATGAGCGCTTGAACCCGCGCCACGATCTCGCTGGGGTAGATCTCGATGCCAGAGGGAATCGGCGGCTCGTACAAGACGAGCTTGCGCACGTTCTGGCTTCGGGTTGCTGCCTCCAGGGAGCAAAGTGCGCCGTAGGAGCGACCAAGCAGATTGGCTGGCTGGGGCAGGGAGTCGACGACCGCGGCGACGTCATCAAACTCGAGCTCGATAGCGTAATCCTCGGCGTCACCGCTCGCAGCCCGCCCGCGCCGGTCGACGGCATACACGGTATGGAAGAGAGCAGGGAGGTTGTTGCGCACCTCCTCCTGGCCCACGACAAACTCTCCCCGACGAGCCGGTGCCTCATCCCGGTAGTCCGGCGCCATGCAGGAGACCGCTGCTTCGATGTCGTGTGCACTCAGGGCGTGCGTCCATCGCTCGGCCACGGCTCGCGGGTCGGTCATAGCATCCTGAGTCACACCAACTGAACCTTCTGCTAGTGATCGCTGCGTGGCGACTTGTCCGGACTGCGGGACCGCGCCGAGCTGCTGCATGAGCTCGAACATACCGAGAACCTCCCAGCCTTCGACCCGCTTGGCGTTGACCACCCGATCGATGGCGATGCCCATGACGCTGATCGTCCGGTTAGTGGCCGGAATACCCCGGAAGGGACCGCGGTGGGTCCCGCGTAACGTGAAGCGCGTAATTACTCTGTCGGCGTCGGCCAGCATCTCCTCGACCGTCTCGTGAAGGTCGGGGAATGCTGTGCGGAAGGTTCCGATGCGTTCCAGAAACTGCTCCCGCGTCTCCACACGGAACGGCGTGTGATTGACGAAGTCTGCAGCAAGATGCTCGATCCCCAACTCATAGCGGCCGTTGTTCCAGGCATGCTCGATGAACTGACGGGTTGCTGCTATGTTGTCTTTAGGAGCCGTGCTCATGATCCGAGCCCACCTGCCCTATGCCTGCGTGGCATACGTCAATGGATATGCCTCCCTCGTTCTGGTCAATCCAAGCTTCCGCTCAAACGCCATTGCTTCCTGGATGAGCTCGCTCTGCCGGTAGGCCTGTCGCGCCTCCTCACTCTCCCAGATGACGATCGTGGTCGACTCACCGGGATCAGGGCGGTAGAAGTGATAGATTGCTACCGCACCCGACTCCTGTTGCATCTTTGAGGGGAATCTCTGGAGGAAATCATCGACCTGCTGCGTCTGCTCGGGCGTTACCGTACTCGCCGTCAGGCTTATAACCATCCAACTCTCTCTTACCGGTTCGCTCTATCCCCTCTGAGGTGCCATCTTCTGCCGTAGCTCAAAATCGGCTCTCTGCCACAGCCGTTGAAGAGCCGCGGCCACCCGAGCAGGCTCCCGCTGATGCGACGTGTTGAGGTGGCTGGCCCCTTCGTACAACTCGGGGGTGAAGTCGAGGAAGAGCATGGCGAGCCGGTCCCGCATTACCTGCCACTCTGAGTTGCTCAGGCTGCCGTAGCTGTAGTACACGGGTCGGTCGAAGCGGCGCAAGTGGTCGGCAGTGAGCCGGAAGCGCAGAAGCGCGCCCATGAAGGCGTTGATCCCGGCAGGCCGAATGGCCATCCATTCCGGTGGCGGACCAGGCGGAGCAGGCGGCGGCTCAACGCCCGGTGCCAACTGCCACTGCAGGAAGTTGCGCGTGCGCTCGGATGGAGGCAGGTGACCGATCTCCTGTAGCTTGTCCTGCATCTGGGCACGTTGCACTGCACTAAAATCGGTGGCCGGTTCGTCGACGGCGAGGCTGAGAACCCGCTTCGGGTGGGTGGCGACGTAGGCGAGGGCACACGCCCCACCACCCGAATGGCCGTAGAGATGGAAGCGTTCGAAGCCAGCGGCATCGGCCGCCCGCGAGATCCCTTCCACCTCAGCATCAATGGAGTAGTCCGCAGGCGGGGTAGCGCCCGCGTACACCTCCAACTCTTTGGTTACCGGGTGCACCGCGTCGCCCAGCTCTCGGATCAAAGGGGCGTAGCGCAGCGCCGCGGGCATAATAATTCCGGGCAAGAAGATGATCGGGATGCGGACATCTCGATCGTTGCCTGTTGCCATAGCTGGTCCTCCTACCTATTAAGCACGAGCTTGTTGTGGCTGCGGAATGGCACCCAGCTGCTGGAGCAGCCCGAGATTGTCCACCACCTGCTGGTTCTCGACGATCCTGCCGTCCTTGATTCGCCAGATGTCGATCCCCGATATGGTGACCTCTCGTCCGGTTGGTGGGACGCCGTAGAACTCGCCGCGTTGCGTACCACGGAACGTCCAGCGATTCACCACCCGGTCTCCCTCCGCTATGGTGTCCTCGAGGGTCAGACGAAGGTCGGGGAAGGCGGCGCGCAGCATGCTCGCGAACGTCTTAATGGCCTCTGGTCCCTTGGGGAGCGATGGCAGGTGGGCCTCGTACCAGGCGAAATCCGGCGAGAACATCTCAGCCGCCAGGGCCAGATTCCCCTGGTTGAAGATCTCTTCGTGCGGGCGCGCGGCCAAAGCTTTGTTCTCCTGGGTAGTCATGATGGGTGTCCTTTCTGGTTATGCTTGTGCCTTCAGTCAAATCGACTCTCTTACCTGCTCCCGTTCAGGGATGACGCCCAGCTGTTGCATCATTCCCAGATAGTCGGCCTCCGCCCAGTGCTCGACGATCTTGCCGTCCTTGATCCGGCAGATGTGGACCCCCGACACCGTCACCCGCCTCCCGGTGGGCGGAATGCCCATGAAGACGCCGCGGTGCGTGCCGCTTGCCACCCCGCGCATCACCACCTTGTCGCCCTCGGCGATCAGATCCTCGATGGTCGTGTGCCAGTCGGGAAAGGCGGAGGCGAAGAGGCCCAACGCCTGCTTTACCCCCTCACGCCCGGATCCCTGGCCGCTGTGGTCGATCATGTCAGAGGCCGCGAACTGGTCTGGGGCGTCCGGGTTCAGCAAGTCACCCATGAAGCGGCGCACTAAGTCCTCGTTCGTTTCGGTTGACATGCGTTGCTCCTTTCATCTGAGGGGAGGATATGCTTACGACCTTTTGAAAACCTTTTGGTTCGCCAACGTCAGCTTGGTCTCCATGCGGAAGCCAGCTTGACTGAGACTGGCAGCTCGATCCCGCCGTCCACCGCGTACTCATCCAGGAGCCGCTCGAACTCTATCCTGATCCGCTCTTGCGTCTCGACTGTTTGCCAGAGAACCAGTGGTCCCGTTCGAACTGTACCCTCGAGCAAGCCTTCCCACAGCTCGGTTGATCCGGAGAGAGGGTGCGTGAAGGACAAGGTCTGGATCTCGATTCCTTCCAGGCCCGCTTGAGCGAGCAAGGCGGCAAATTTGTCATCGGCTGAGAACCGAAAGAACGGCGGACCCGGCGGAAGATCTGGAGGGGGCGTAGCGCCGGCCCGCTCGACCGCGTCGAGCAAGGCGCCGAGGACGCGGGTTCGCTCAGGGGCATCCCAGGCCGTCAACGCCAGCCGACCGCCCCGCGTCAGCACACGAGTCATCTCCGCTATGGCTTGCTCTGGCTTCCCGAGATGAGGGACCAAAAAGTTCCCGACCACGGCATCGAACGAGCCATCGGCAAAAGGAAGGCACTCGGCGTTCGCCCGCCGGAACTCGATCTCCGGATGAAGTGAGGCACCAAGCGCCACCATATGGTCGGCGATATCGACTCCGATGACAGACGCTCCGCGAGCGGCGGCTCTCGCCGCGACGTACCCCGGGCCGGTGGCGACATCGAGCGTTCTCGTGCCCGAACCAACATGGGCAGCATAGAGGAGCGGTTCGATAACGCGGCCAGTGATCGGCTCGAAGAAACGGTGGTACGCATCGGCCTTCGCCTCCCAGCCGGCTATCTCGAAGTCCCGGAACGCGTCTGGATCGATTGTCGCTCCCGTGCTGAACATTGTCTGTTCCTCATCTCTTTGTGAGAGGAGGATATGGGCGAGACCTTTTGAAAACCTTTTGATCCGGCCTGATGCGACAGGCTCTCTTGGGCGCAGCCACATCAGGGTCGACCGTCCTCTCGACCAGCACTTGCTGGACGAGTTCTAGACCTGATGTTCAGCGCTCAGTCGCGACAGTGGTGCGTATGAACCGCTCACGAAGCTCGGTGTCCAGCCCGTCCGCGATTATTCCCGCTGCCGTCTGCATGCGCCGTCTAGCGTGTGGCGAGTCGGTCAGATCTGCCAGGGCATCCCAAGCTCGTCGCGTCCACGCGGGATAGCCGAGCCGCTCGGCTAGCTCGGCCGCGGCGATCAGCTCGCGCTCAGCATCCTGGCTTTGCCCCAACCGGGCCAGTGCCCGACCGCGCACGAGGCGTCCCCGCACCTCGTATTTGGGCGCCGCGTAAGCCGCGGCCTGGCTGAGGCAGGCATCGGCCGCCTCGACGGCAGCTGCCGGGTTCTCCTGAGCCAGCGCAAGCAGCGCGCGAACGTAATGCAATCGATTCAGGTACCGGAACCGGGCGTACTCGACGTGCGGCACAAGCCCCTCCACCTGCCGGACAAACCCTACTGCCCGGCCTGACTCGCCGAGCGCGAGGTGGTCTTCCGCCAGGTTGAGCAAGGTGTGGATGCGCGGCTCCTGGACCCCGGCTCCGGGCATTGACTGGATCGCATCGAGGCTTTCGAGGTTGCGCTCTCGCGCCTCGTCCCACAGTTCTAGATCGGCGAAGCAAGCACCGTACGTATTCGGAATCCGACTCCGAGCGAATACCTCTTCGCCCCTCCCAGCAGACTCGGCGGAGGCCAGGGCGGCGAATGCCTCTCCATAGCGACCCAGATTTGCCAGGGCCGTAGCCCGGACCCAGCGAACGAACACCAGTGTGATCTCATCGCGCTGCTGGTGTGCCAGCTCCTCCCCCTGACGCAACGCTTCCAGGGCTGCGAGCTCGTGGCCGCGCTGGTGCCGCACGATCCCGATGCGGTAAAGCACGATAGCCGGCGGATCCTCCCCCAACTGCAAGAACGTCTCCAAAGCACGCTCCGCATGCCACAGTGCCTGATCGAGCTGACCCAGGCTGCCATGTGGGTTGGCGAGGAAGGCGTGCGCCTGACCGATCAACCGAGAATCGCCCAGTCGTTCGGCCAGCTCAAGGGCACGTTGGGCGTGCGGCAAGGCGCGCGAGGGGTACCAGGCCGCCCAGTGGGTCCGTCCCAGCCAGTGAACCGCTTCGGCTTCGGCCCGCGGGTCTCCACGCCTTCTGGCGGAGGAGACTGCCTGCTGGAGCACCGTCGCTGCCTCATCAGTCTGTCCGAGGACGATCAGCGCTTGGGCTCGCCGAATCAGCAGTCTCTCGGTCTGCTCAGCTTCAGCCAACCCGGGATGCTTCTGCAGGACATCAAGCGCGCGCTCGAAGTGCGCTGCCGCCTCGGCGTTGGCGTAGAGCTCCAGTGCTCGATCCCCGGCCTCAGTAGCGTATCGAACGGCCGTCTTCCAGACGCCTCCTCCCAGCGCGTGGCTGGCCAGCTCAGCCGGCTCTGCGCCTTCCGCTTCCAGCGTCTGCAGGGCCAGTCGATGCAACGCCTCGCGCCTGGGCCCCGACACGCTTTGAAACACGGTGTCGCGCACGAGATCGTGTGAGAAGGTTAGCTCACCGGCATGCTCGACCAGCAGCTTCCGACTCAGCAGCTCATCGAGATCGTCGGCGACCGTCGTTTCGTCCCTCCTCAGCATGGCTGCCAGGTGCCCCGGTCGGAAGGCACGCTCGAAGACGGAGGCTGCCTCCAGGGCACGCTGGGCGGACGCAGGGGCCGTGCTGCACCGGCTCAGAATGGTCTCGTCCAGCCGTTCCCCGGTTCCGGCACGCAGCCGCTCGGTGATGAACAGGGGATGTCCGCCGGTGGTGGCCCAGATCTCACCAGGGTCGACGCCCAGCGGCAGGAGAGCGTCGAGCGCCGACCGTGGGAGGGGCTCGAGGTCGATCACCTGGAGCCTGCCCTCCGATCTGGCCGCATCAATGAGCTGGCCGACCGGCGAATTCTGGCGTGCCTCGATCGGACGGAGCCCAGCCAGGAGCAGGATTGGAGCCGTGCTGACCCGTTGGAGGATGCGGCCGAGTGCCTGCACGGTGGACACATCTGCCCAGTGGAGATCGTCAAGAAAGAGGGCGAGCGGTGATACCGCCTGGAGGGCCGCGGCAACTGAGTCCAGCAGGCGGGTCCGGGCCACCTCGGGCGGGAGACTGGTTATGGCGGTAGGCTGGTCTCGCCCCAGCTCCGGTACCAGGTCCCGGATCGACGGGCCGGCCTGCAGTGCGCGCTCCGCTTCCTCTTCAGGTAAAGCACGGAAGAGATCGGCGAGGGCGGTGGCAATGCTAGAAAACGGGAGATCGCGCTCCAGCTCGGTGCACTTGGCGCGGCAGCAGCGGATCTGGATGCGTTGCAAAAACTCACTGACCAGGCGGCTCTTCCCGATCCCCGCTTCCCCCTCGATCAGCGCCAGGTGGACACCCCGCGCACCGCCATCAGCCATCCGCTGCTGCGCATGAAGAAGAGCCGCCAGCTCTGCCCGCCGTCCCAGAAACGGCACCTCGACCGTCCCCGACCACTGGCGCGTAGCCCGACCGCCAAGAGGCGCCAGCAGCTGTTGGATCGGTGTGCTGGCCAGAATCCGCTCATACAGCTCCTCGGTCTCTGCTGCCGGATCGACGCCGAGCTCGTCGGCCAGAGCCTTGCGGCAACGGTGGTAGGTGCGAAGGGCCTCGTCTTGCCGTCCCAGGGCGTAGGAGGACAGCATGGAGATGCGCAACGCCTCTTCATGGATCGGATCGCACTTGATCGCTCGCTCCACGAGCTCCAGGCCCACCCGAAAGTCGCCTCGGGCCATTGCCACAGTGGCAGCGGCCACCAACAGCTCAAGGAAGGAGCGCTCGAAGTGGCGGCGCGGCTCGTCTGCCCATGGGGCGTATGGCTCGTCCTCGAGGTAGACGCCCCGGTACTGATTGCTTGCCTCCGTAAAGCAGTGAAAGGCCCGGTCGAGGTCCCCGGCGTCGCGGGCTTCAATGCCTTTTGCGGTCAGCTGCTCGAGCCGGTCCACGTCGATCTCGGTGTCCGAGACGTCGAAGAGGTAGCCAGGGTGGACGCTGCGCAGGTACCTGCAGTCTCTGGCTCGTGCGGCAGATGGCTCGAGGTGTCGGCGGAGCACGCTGACATACGTGTCGATCGTCGCAGCCGGGTTCTCCGGCTCGCGATCAGGCCAGAGCAGGTCGGCGATGCGATCCTTCGAGACGACGTGCCCGCGCTCCGTCAACAGGATCTCGAGAATCTGCTTCGGCTTGCGTCCCCCCAGGTCTGCTGGCCCCAGCCTCTGCGGGCCATCCTCGATCGTCAGTGGGCCAAAGAGTCGAATGTCCATCGCTGTGCTGCGCCAAGCATAGGGAGCGCATTGCGGCTCGTCAAGCTCCGTGTCGCTCTTTTCCGAGGCTTTCTGCGTAGCGCGGCCGCGAGCTCGTCTCCGTCTGCCAGGGAGAAGGCCGCCTCTAAGACCGCGACCGACTCCGGCGTATCGTGGCGCCGACGTGCCTCTGTGAGAGCCTGCCAACCCGGGCATCGCTTCAGGGCCGCCTCGACGAACACGCCAAGAGGCGAACAAGCCCCTGCTCTCGCAGCCCTGTCCCGGTTCACTTGACGTCCCGCGGCATCGTCCTGACTCGCGTGTTCCGCGATCGTCCATCAGGGGAAAGTGGCTCAAATACGCGAAAAAGGGCTGCAAGATCCGCCATTAGAGTGCTCACGGCGGCCAGACAGCGGTGCTCCGGCGTTCGCCAGTGAGCACCGAGCTCGGTCCTGCCGAAGCCCATTATGGCGTCATGCGAGGGTTGGTTGTGGAAATGGTTGCGGAGCAAGGGCTTCCTGAGCCGTTTTCGCGGTGAAAGCCCTTGGCATTGGCTAATGCAAGCCACTCTTCTGGTGGCGGCGAGTAGATTTGAACTACTGACCAAGGGCTTATGAGCCCCCCGTCGGGGCTGGACGGATGGCGCGGCGATCGAAGGCTACGCCGCGGCGCTGCGCCGCTAGGGCGGGCACCCCGACGGTATCTAGCCCACCCTCATGGTCGAGACCGGCAGTTGGGTGGACTGACGAATTCCCCACCACCACGACGAATCATCGGAGATCTCAGGTAGAATGCAATCTAGCGACGAGGAGCGCGAGATGGCTGAGACGACCGTGACTCTCTCCCTTCCGGAGGCGGTGTATGACGAGCTCCAGCAACGCGCCTACCGCCATCAGCGCCGGATCGAGGACGAGGTGACCGTGACACTCGTGGCGGCCGTTGGCGCCGATGATGGACTGCCGGCGGATCTCGCCGCCGCCGTCGACGCCCTTGCTACGCTCGACGTGGACAGCCTGTGGCGCGTCAGCCAGTGTCAGCCAACCGTGGAAGACAGGATTCTGCTCGACGCCTTCGTCGACAAGCGACGACGCCAGGGAACGACACCCGACGAGGATCGGCTGTTAGCCGAACTGATTGACCGGCACGATCGGGTGATGGTCCTGCGTGCTGAGGCCATCGCGCTGCTCCACCAGCGCGGGACCGACGTGACGGAGCGGACCGCTCGCGCGTGAGCACGGCCCGTGTCGGCCGCCGGTTGCGCGCCCGGGTGCTGGCCGACGCGGGCGGTCGGTGCGGCTATTGTCGCTCCAGCGAGGAAATCACCGGCACGCCGCTGGAGATTGAGCACGTGCTGCCGGACTCCCTCGGTGGGTTGCCGCACCGTGCCAACCTCTGGGCCGCCTGCCGCCAATGCAACGTGCTCAAGAGCGACCGTGTCGAAGCGCCCGACCCGATGACCGGAGCGATGGCGACACTTTTCAATCCCCGCGAACAGTGGTGGGGTGGGCATTTCGTCTGGGTTGAGGGTGGAGCAATGATCGTCGGTCAGACGCCGACTGGTCGTGCCACCGTGGCGGCGCTGCAACTGAATCGCCCCCTCCTGGTCCGAGCACGCCGGCGGTGGGTCGGCGCGGGCTGGCATCCGCCCGACGCGTGATGGCGCCATCGAAGACAGATATCCCTGAACCCGTCCGTGGGATGGGGCATGACGTTTCCCGGCTCTTGGAGTCCGGTTTGCGCTTGCCTGGCTACAGTGATACCGACGTGTAGCAGACGCTCGGCAGGGCGTAGCCAGCAGTGACCGCTACAGAGTCTGCACGCACCGACCCGGTTGCTAGATCCGCTGGTACAGGACGCTTGCCCGACGAGCGGCGGAGGGCCTGCTCAGCGCTGCCGCTAGGAGTGGAATCGGGGTGGCGGCGAGTAGATTTGAACTACTGACCAAGGGCTTATGAGTCCCCTGCTCTACCGCTGAGCTACGCCGCCCGCTGATGCCCGTTCTGGTCTCCCAGCACGTGGCAGTAGCTAGGTAGTGTAGCGGATTGGGCTTGGCCCGTTCAACTGGCGCACTCCCGGGCTTCGGCCATTCAGCTTTTGTGTAGGCTATCTTGCGCACGGTTGACGTCGATGGCGTGGTCTGCCGGGAGGAATCTGGTACGCGGTCGGCCAGGACCACCTGAGTCGGCCAGGCGCACATTCCGACTTCTAGCGACGGGTACGCCGCTGGAACAGCCAGGCCGCCAGCGTGAACGACAGGATCGCGATGCTTCCGAACCAGATGACCGCATGCCAGGCGCTGTCGCCGATCGGCGTACCCGTCAGCAGCCCGCGGACCGTTTCGATCACCGGCGTCATTGGCTGGTTCTCGGCGACCGCCCGTAGCCACGGGGGCATGGTGGCGGTCGGGACGAAGGCGCTGCTCACGTAGGGGAGGAACAGGACCATGAAGGTGAAGCCGCTGGCCGCCTCGACGCTCTTGGCGAGCAGCCCGAGCACGACGGCCAGCCACGACATCGCCAGGACGAACAGCAGCAGCACGCCGATGGCCGCCAGCCACTGGAGCGGGCCGGCCGTCGGCCTGAATCCCATCAACAAGGCCGTCCCAACCACCAGCGCCGCGGAGAAGAGGTTGCGCGCCATGCTCGCCACGACGTGTCCGGTGAGCACGGCCGAGCTGGTGATCGGCAGGGACTGGAAGCGGTCCATAATCCCGCCGACCATGTCCGCGCAGACGCTGACGGCCGTGGTGGCGGAGCAGAAGCCCGCGCACAGCAAGATGATGCCCGGGACGACATAGTTGACGTATTTGGCGCCGGTGTCGATTGCGCCGCCGAAGACGTAGACGAAGAGCGCCATCAGCATCACGGGAAGCAGCAGCACCGGCAACAACGCGTCGAAATTGCGGCTGCTGAGGCGAAGACAGCGGCCGATCATGGTCAGTGAGTCACCGACCGGCCGGCGGGAAATGGTCTGAACGCTCATCGGGCAACCTCCAGTGCTGTGGGAGCCACGCGCTCTCCGGTCAAGGCAAGGAAGACGTCATCCAGGCTCGGTTGGTGCAGCGCGATTTTGGCGACATCGATCCGCTGATCGGCCAGCCGATCGAGGAGACGTTTGACCTGGATGGCGCTGCCGTCGGTGGCCACGCTGATCATCAGCCGGCGCTGGTCGGTCCGTGTCGCCTCGCCGCCGAGGGTCCGGCTTGCTTGCCGGAAGCCGTCTTCGTCGGCGAAGATTAGCTCCGCGCGCTCGCCGGCAAGCGTGGACTTCAGCGCTTCCGCCGTACCCTCCGCGATCACCCGTCCGCCGTCGATCACGGTGATCCGGTCGGCGAGCGCATCGGCCTCTTCAAGGTACTGCGTGGTCAGCAGGACCGTAGCGCCGCTGGCGACGAGCTCACGAATCGCCGCCCACATAGCCTGCCGGCTGGCGGGGTCGAGACCGGTCGTCGGCTCGTCGAGGAAGAGCACCCGCGGCCGGCCGATCAGGCCGATGGCCAGGTCCAGGCGGCGGCGCATACCGCCCGAGTACGTCTTGACCGGTCGCTTTGCTACGTCTAGTAGATCGAACTGCTCCAACAGTTGGGTCGCCCGTCGCCGAGCCTCCGGGCGGCTCAGGTGGAGCAGCCGTCCCATCATCACCATGTTCTCGTCGCCGGTCTGCCAATCATCGAGGGCAACGTTCTGCCCGGTCAGGCTGATGACGCCGCGGACCTGGTCCGGCGCCCCCACGATGTCGTGGCCGGCCACGCTTGCCTGGCCGGCGTCGGGGCGCAGGAGCGTCGACAAGATCCGCACTGTGGTGGTCTTGCCGGCGCCGTTCGGTCCCAGCAGGGCCATGACCGTCCCCTGCTCGATGGCCAGGTCCACCCCCTTCAACACTCTAGTGGACCCGAACGACTTCTCGAGCCCCCTCGCTTCCACGATCACATCACACCTCCAACAACTGCGTGCGTCATACACTGTGTATGCCATACGCGAAATATACCAGGATCAGTGTATGCTGTAAAGTGTTAGGATGAACGTCGATTCACGGAGACCGGAGTGACGATGGGCCACGCCGACGTGACCGGGCTGCCGCGCAGTCTCAAGTTGCTCTGGGGCCGCGAGGAACCCCAGCGGCGCGGGCCGAAACCGAGCCTCAGCCTGGAGCGCATCGCGGCGGCCGCCATTGCACTCGCCGACGCCGAAGGCATGCAAGCGGTGTCGATGAGCCGGGTTGCCGGCCAACTCGGTTTCACGACGATGTCGCTCTATCGTTACGTGAGTGCGAAGGATGATCTCATCGCGCTGATGCTCGATGTGGCCATCGGCAGACCAGACCTCCCGGAGGATGCGACTGCCGGATGGCGCGCCCGGCTCGAGCACTGGAGTCTGGGCTACCTGACCGCCCTGCGCCGCCATCCCTGGATGACGCGGACACCGATCAGCGGACCCCCGGTCACCCCGAACCAGGTCGCCTGGATGGAAGCCGCGCTCGGCGCTCTGGCGGAAACGGCGCTGACCGACGCCGAGAAGCTGTCGATCCTCCTGCTGGTGAACAATTACGTCCGTGGCGTCGGTCAGTTGTCGGCTGACCTCGCCGAAGCGGACGAGGAAAGTCGGCCCGGACAGAGCGCCGTGATGAGCCAATACGGACAGGTGCTCGCGCAGTTGATCGACGCCGAGGGCTTCCCGACGCTGCGCGGCATGCTGGCCTCCGGGGTGTTCGACCAGCCCGATGATGAGCCCGACGTGGAATTCAACTTCGGCCTGCGCATGATTCTCGATGGCGTAGCCCGGCTCGTGCAGGAGCGTCACGCTACGCGGCAGATGCCGGGGAAGGCGCTTCGCGGGCAGCCCTCCTGAGCGGCGAGGGCAAGCGGCCATGCTTCTCTCACCTCGTCTCATCCTGGATAGACTACGCCGCGACGACGGTGCATCCAGGACTTCCGAGCGTGTTCCGCGTGGAGGGGTTGAACGATTAGCCTAGACCGACGACAATGGAGCCATGAGCATTGTGCAGCAACAGAGGCCAGACTTGCTAGCGCCGTGGGCGGAGGTAGTCCCCGGCTACGGGCCGGCCACCGTCGATCTGCGGCTGGCCTTGCCGGACGACGGCTACCGCTACGAGGTGGTCGAGGGGGTGCTCGTCCGCATGGCCGGTAGAGGCGACGAGGCGACGACCATCGCCGGCGTCCTTCAGGGAGAGCTTTACGCGTTCGTGCGCCCGCGCCGTCTGGGCATCGTCACGACATCGGACGGGGTGTACAAGTTCCCCGGCGCGGAAACAGGTTTGATCCCCGACGTGGGGTTCTACCGCGCCGAGCGCCGGGCCCTCATCGCCGACCGGCGGCGGCCCATCCCCTTCGCGCCCGACCTGGCGATCGAGGTCGCCTCGCCCGAGCAGCGGCCCGACGAGCTGGCCGCCAAGGCGCGGCTCTACCTCTCCGGCGGGACGCGCCTGGTCTGGGTAGTGTGGCCGTCCAGTGGCCATATCGACGTGTGGCGCGCGGGCAACGAAGGCGCGCCGGCAGCGATACTGGGCACGGGCGATACGCTCGATGGCGAGGACGTGATACCCGGCTTTTCGTATCCCGTCGCCGCGGTGTTCGCTGATCCGCTCGCCTGACGATCATTCGAGGCGCGGCGCAAGGAGGATTGCGTGACCAAGGGAGTGATCCTGGCCGGTGGGCTCGGTACCAGGCTCTATCCGCTAACCCACGTCACGAACAAGCATCTCCTCCCGGTCTACGATCGTCCGATGATCTTCTACCCCATCGACACCCTGGTCAGGGCGGGGGTTCGCGACCTGCTGATCGTGATCGGCGGGCCGCACGCCGGACACTTCATCTCGGCCCTGCGCAACGGCCGAGACTGGGGTGTGCGGCATCTGGAGTTTGCCTATCAGGAAAGAGAAGGCGGGATCGCCGAGGCGCTGTCGCTGGCCGAGGATTTCACCGATGGGGAAAACCTCGCCGTGATCCTGGGGGACAACACGACCGACGCCGACATCTCCCAGGCAGTGGCCGACTTCGCCGCGGGCGCCATGATCTTCCTCAAGACGGTGCCCGATCCGTACCGCTTCGGCGTGCCGACGTTCGACCGTGAGGACGCTAATCGTATCGTCCGCCTCACGGAAAAGCCGGAGCATCCTGACAGCAACTACGCCGCGACCGGCCTGTACCTCTACGACGGACGGGTATTCGACTTCATCCGCGAGCTCCGGCCGTCCGGTCGCGGCGAGTTGGAGATCACCGACGTGAACAATCGCTACCTTGGCCTCGGCGAGCTCCGCTGGGCTGAGCTATCCGGCTACTGGCGCGACGCGGGCACCTTCGAGACCCTGCTCGAGGCCAACAACTACTGGGCCGGCAAGCGCTCCGTCCGCGGGGCGTGAGGCCGGCCGCCTACGATTTGGCCGACTCCCCAAGAAAGGTCTCCGCTGTAATGGCGTTTGCGCCGAGGAGATTGGCAGCAAGCTATCGCCGAGGGCGTGGCACGGAGCGCGGGCGTCCCGCCCGCCCCGTGGCGACCGGTGGGTTGGCAATCGGCTTGCCAATGAAGTGTCTTCCCCGCGGCTGGACCGGGGCGGGCGGGACGCCCGCGCTCCGTGTATACCGACAGGCCGATGCAAGGTTTTGTGGCGCACCCTTGGGGAAGCGTATTCTTGACACCTCCATGCCCCGTTGATATACTAGCGGCATATCAAAGGCCGGTCGCTGCCGGACGGCGAGAAGGAGAACAGGCGCATGGATCGCGTTCGCATCGCGCTCATCGGCTGTGGCGGCATCGCTAAGGGGCACATCAGCGCCTATCAGGGCGACGACCAGAATCAGAACGTCCGGCTGGAGCCGGGCGGACACTACGCCGCTCGCCGCAGAGGCCGCTCCGGCCCCTTCGCCGCTCAGGAGGCCGTCCATGCCCGGTGAGACATCCGGACTGCGCGTCGGCGCCGGTCGGACCGTCATCACGCCGCCGCTCGGCGTCTCGCTGGCCGGCTCCTACGCCGACCGCCGCGCCACCGGGTTGCACGACGACCTGTACGCTCGCGCTTTCGTGGTCGACGACGGCAGCTCGCAACTGGCCATTGTCGCCTGCGACCTCATCGGCATTCGTGCCTCGACGGTCGCGTCGGCGCGACAGCTCATTGAGCAATCCTGCGGCATCCCGGGTGACCACGTGCTGGTCTCCCCAACGCACAACCACTCCGGCCCCCTGACCCGCGAGCTGGTGGCCAGTGGCATGTACGGCGATCCTGATGAGCCCTACCTGGCGCTGCTGGCGCGACAGGTTGCCTCGGCGGTTCAGGTTGCCAAGGGTCGCTTGGCCCCGGCCCGGCTGCGTCTGACCCTTGGTGAAGAGCGCAGCGTCAACTTCAATCGCCGCTTCTGGATGCGGGAAGGGCCGGTGCGCACCAATCCGGGCAAGCAGAATCCGGACGTGCTGCGTCCCGCCGGACCGGTCGACCCTCGCCTGTGGGCGCTGACCGCGCTTCCCGTCGCGGAGGGGCTTCCGGTAGAAGGCGCGGAGGCAGTGCCCCCGGCGGTGATCCCGCTGGGCATGCTCGTGAATTTCGGGCTTCATCCAGCCATCGCCGGGGGCAACGCCATCGGCGCGGATTTTCCCCATTTCCTCGAAACGGGCGTCCAGCGCTTGCTGGGTTCTTGCGGCAACGGCGCGGACGAGCCGGGCTCATCGGGAAGCAGGGAGCGGCGTGGCGACCCGATTGTGGTCTTTGCCAACGCCCCTTGCGGTGACGTGAACCACGTCGATGTCTCCCACAGCCAGCGTCAGACCGGCATCGTCGAGGCGGCCCGTGTCGGGACTATCCTCGCCGCCGAAGTCACGAAGTCCGTTTGCCGCCTAGTTGCGGAGTGGGAGCTTGGCGCTGCCGCCACTTCTGGAATCATTCGCGGCGCCCGGCGGCAGGTAGTCCTGCCCCTGCGCCGGCCGACGGCCGAGCAGGTGGCGTGGGCGCGGCAGGCCGCGCTGGGGCGCATGTCCATGGCGCCCGGCGGTGGACTGGAAGTCGTGGAGGCGCACCGCGTCCTGGCCCTGGCCGATAGCTGGCGCGGCGACACCTACACGACCGAGGTGCAGGCGCTGGCGATGGGCAACGACCTGGCTATCGTGGGCTTGCCCGGCGAGATTTTTGCCGATTTGGGTCTGGACCTGCGAGAGCGCTCACCCTTCCGGCACACCCTGGTGATCGGACTGGCCAACGAGGCCATCGGCTACGTACCGACGCGTCGCGCTTACGAAGAAGGCGGCTACGAGCCGACGTCGAGCCGGTTCCAGCCGGGCGCGGGCGAGCAACTGGTGGAGGAGGCGCTGCAGGCGCTCGCGGGGTTACGGTAGCGGTCGAGTTGTAGGGGCGCTGCTTGCCGCGCCCTGATCTGCCCAGCGCAACTGGCGCTGCCCAGGGCGCAGCAAGCAGCGCCCCTACAGGGGAAGGACAGGAATGCCCCGTGCCAACGCAGGTGGCCCATTTGGTGAGGATGATATGACAGAGCTTAGATTCGCGCTGATCGGCTGCGGCGGGATGGGGCGCAGCGAGGCCAAGGTGCTGGCTCAGGTTCCGGAGGCTCGGCTAGTCGCCGTCTGCGACGTGCAGGAGCCGGCAGCGCAGGCGTTTGGGAACGAGATGGGTGTGCCTGCCTACTCGGATCCGGCGGTGGTGTTGGGCAGCTCAGACATCGGCGCGGTGATTGTGGCGACGCCCAACGGTCTGCACACGCAGCTCGTCCTGGACGCCGCGGCGGCGGGCAAGCACATCTTCTGCGAGAAGCCCATGGCGTTCACCGTGGCCGAGTGCGATCGCATGATCGCGGCGGCGGAGCAACACGGCGTCCGGCTGATGGTCGGGCAGGTGCTGTGGCTGCTGCCGTTCTACTCGCGGATCGTGGAGCTGTTCGACTCCGGCCTGCTGGGCAAACCCGTAGCCGCCCAGGTCACGCGCACCGGCTGGTTCGGCGATCCAATTGCCCCGTACCGCCTGCGCAAGGCCACCACCGGCGGCCAGCTCTACGACGTCACCGTGCACGAGATCGACCTGCTACACCACCTGTGCGGGCCGGCTAAATCGGTGCTTGCGGTGATGAGTCGCTCAGTGGTGCAGAACATCGATTATGAAGACACCGTCCAGTTGCAGATTCGCTACCAGTCGGGCGCCATGGCCAGCATCTTCGAGAGCCTGGCGGCGCCGCTCGGTTACACCGGCGGCCACATCGTCGCCGAGCGCGGCTCGCTGGTCTACGACACTCGCCAGCGTCAGGTCAGCTACCGGCTGGCCGGCGAGGGGCAGTCGGCAGTCACGGAAACGGTCAACGAGCGGGAACGCGAGAACGGCTACTTGCGCGAGCTGCGCAGCTTCACCGAGTGGGTGCTGCACGGGAAGGAGCCGCTGATGACCGCTCGGGAGGGTCGAGCGGCGATCGCGGTGGTCGAGGCGGCCTACCAGTCCGCGCAGAGCGGGCAGCCTGTGGAGGTAGTTGCGTGAGCGCGAGCGGCCGCCCTGAGATCTACCTCAACAGCTTCAACTACCGTGGCTACCCCTTTGAGCGTGCGCTGGCGAAGGCCAAAGCCTATGGCTACGACGGTGTGGAGCTCTTTGCCGGGCACTATAAGATCGAGTCGGTGGAAGAAACGCTGGCGGCAGCCCAGCGGCGTGCCCTGGCGCTGGGTATCACCATTCCCGTGCTGAACCTCAGTGGCAATGTCATCGGCGACGACGCTGGCGAGAGAGCCTCCCGTGTGGCGCGCCTGAGCGAGATCGTCCGGCGGGCGCCGGACCTCGGCGTCCGCATCATCAACGGCTACGCCGGATCCATCATCCTCGACCGTGACGACTGGGCCAAGAACGGCTCGGCAGCCGCGACTGAGGAGCACTACACCAGGGCGGCGGACGCCTACCAGCAGGTGGGAGCAGTTGCCGCGCAGGCCGGCGTCCTGCTGACCCTGGAAGTACACATGAACACCATCCACGACACGGCTGCCAGCGCAGCGGTCCTGCTCGACCGCATCGCCTCGCCGGCGGTTCGGGCCAACTTCGACCCCGGCAACATGTACGGCACGCGCTCGGCCGAGCCGGCCCTGGAAGCCATTCAAATCCTTGGCGAGCGCATCGCCTATGTCCACGTCAAGAACGCCCGTCGCGTCTCCTATCTGCCGGTCGGCGTGGATTACCATTTCGACCTGGCCAGTGGCGACCTCGACTACTTCGCCATCATCCGGGCAGTGCATCAGGGCGGCTTTCGCGGCCCTTACAGCATCGAGTACTCCGGAGCTGGCGACCGCTCGGTGCCCAGCCGGGATGATGTGCGGTATCTGCGGGCGCTGCTGGAGGAGGCAGTGGGGCAGGAGCCGCCGGAACCCGGACGGGTGAGGGTGGCGCACGAGGAGCCGGTGTGAGCATCCAGGAACACACCGTCCTGCGCGGCGAGTTCACCCGACGATTTATCGTCGGGTGGGGTGGCCGGCGATACACATATCGCGTCTTCGAGCACTATTGACATCAAGTTTAGCGTGGAGTTGGGGTCGAATGACTACAAAGCTTGGCATCGCAATCCACGGCGCCGGATGGGTAGCCGGCGAGCATCTGCGCGCCTTCGCCCGCAATCCGCGCTGCGAGGTGCGCGTGGTGAGCAGCAGGCGGGAGACGAGCGCCCGCACGTTGCTGCAGGCGGCTGGCCTCACGGCTGATGTCGAGACGGACTACGGGAAGGTAGTCGGGCGAGCGGACGTCGATGTCGTCGCCATATGCACCCCCAATGACTTGCACCCTCAGGAAACCATCGCGGCGGCGCAGGCCGGCAAGCACATCCTCATCGAGAAGCCGGTTGCCATGAACGCGGCGGATCTCCATCGCATGGATGCCGCGGTCAAGCAGGCAGGCGTTCGGACGGTGGTGAGCTTTGTGCTGCGCTGGAACCCGCTCTTCGAGACGATCAAGGCGCTGATCGCCGACGGGGCGCTCGGGACCATCTTCTTGGCGGAGACCGGCTACCTGCACGACATCGGGCCCTGGTACAGCGGCTGGGAGTGGGCGCGAACGAAGGCGCGCGGCGGCAGCAACATGCTCTTCGGCGGCTGCCACGCCGTGGATGCGCTGCGCTGGTTTGCCGGGGAGGTCGCCGAGGTCAGCGCCTACGAGACGCGCGGCCACGAGCAGGGCTACGAGTACGCGCCCACCATCGCCGCCGCCGTCAAGTTCGAGCACGGCGGGGTCGGGCTGATCAGCTCCAGCTTCGAGGTACCGGCGCCATACGTGTTTCCAGTCGCATTGCACGGCACACGCGGCGCGCTCCGCGACGGCCGGCTGTACTCCAAGGCCAAGTTTCCTGGTCAAACGGACTGGCTCACCATTCCCTCCATCGCGCCCGACAGTGGCGACGTGGCCCATCATCCCTTCCAGGCTGAGATCGATCACCTGGTGAGCTGCATCGTCGAGGGTGTCGAGTCGCACTGCAACCTGGCCGACGCCGTGAAGACGCACGAGGTCTGCCTCGCCATCGATCAGAGCGCTGCCGAGGGCAGGCCGGTGCGGTTGCCAGCCGGGGAATGATGGGCGCGCTGTTGACGGCGCTCCGCCTGCCCCTACAGACGCGTGATGCGCATTAGAATTTCCAGAGGCATTGATACCTCCATGAGCGGTCCGGCGCTGCCTCCCGAAACGACGCCCTTCTGGGGCCCATGCTATTACAGCCCAATAATGCGCATCACGCGTCTGTAGGGGCAGGCGACCTGAAGACCGCGCGCGTCGCGGCCGCTCGTCACCGCGCCTCGGCCAGCAGGATACGCTCCACTAGTTCCATCGACTTGACCGCGTCGGCGAAGTGGCTGGAGGGCTGCTGGCCGGACTTGATGCAGTCGATGAAATGGCGGCTCTCCTGCCAGAAGCCCAGCCAGTGGTAGGGCTGGGGCTCTTCGCCAGGTCGCGCGAACTGCTGGCCGAAGTGCTTGGACGGCTTGACGTCCGGTTCGCCGTCGTCGGCGACGAAGAAGCTGTCGCGGTCGGCGTCGACGTAAGCGGTGGCGTTGGGACCGTGGAACTCCGCGCGAAAGACGCGACGGCCCGTGACAGTGTTGTAGTGGACGGTACCGACCGCACCGGAGGAAAAGTTGACCAGGGCGAAGAAGGCGTTGCCGACCGGACCGGGGACGTAGCGCTTGCGCGCGTCGGCGCGGACCTCCTCTACCTCGCCGCCGCACAACCACCGCAAGTTGTCGACGGCGTGGATGCCGTCGGAAGTGAGCGGGTCGATCGCGCCATCGTAGAAGCCGGCCGGGGTGTCGAGGCCGCGGCTGGACTTGAGGAAGGCCACTTCCGCGAAGTGGATGGCGCCGCGCTCCTCCACTCGCTGGCGCAGCGCCGTTGCGGCCGGGATGTAGCGGCGCTGGAATCCCACCATGGTCAGGCAGTTGTGCTCGCCCGCGGTGTAGGCCAGCATCCTGGCCTGGTTTGTTGTCAGGGCCAGCGGCTTCTCCACGAACAGGTGGCAGCCCTGCTTCAGCACATTGGCAGCGGGCTCGTAGACGTGCTGCGGCGGCATGAGCACGTAGACCGCCTGTGGCTGCATCTCCGCCAGCATCTTGCGGTAGTCGGTGTAGACGCGATTGGCGGGGATGCCAAAGCGCGTCGCCGTCTGGCGCGCCTTGTCTTCGATCAGGTCGCAGGCTGCGACCAAATCTACGTCGGGAAAGGAGGCGAGCGATGGGTGGTGATAGCGGCTTGCCATCCCTCCGCCACCGATGAGGGCGACCCGCACGCGCTCTGCTTGTCTGTCCATTACGTTCTCCTCCGTACGCTCACACCATGCTCCCTCGCCAGTCGGTACTTCCGCCCCAAAAGTTCGTCCAGATGGTAGAATAAGCTGTCTTGTCCGTCAAGTCGCGTTCGCAGGAGGCCTGGTTGGCGGTTGTTCCCCCGCGCGGCCAGGTGGAAGACGTGCGCTCCGCTAATCGCGCCCTCCTCCTGGCGATTTCGCGCGACTTGCGGGTCGTGTCTTGTCCGACGCTCGCGGAGCGCTCTGGCTTGAGCCGGGCGACCGCCTACGGTATCGCCGAGGAGCTGCAACGGGCGGGGGTCCTTGTCGATGCCGGCGCCGGCAAGTCGACCGGTGGCCGAAGGCCGCAGCTCCTGCGCTTCGAGCCGCAAGCCTGGTTCGCGCTCGGCGTTGAGCTTGGCGAGCGCGACCTGCACGCGGTGGTGACTGACCTGGACGGTACCGTGCTGCAGCGGGAGTTCAGCGTGGCCCGGGGCACGACGCCATCCCAGGTGGTGGAGGCTATCGCCGCGAGCGTCGCGCGGCTCGTCGCGCTATTGCCTCGCCGGCGCGCCCTGGGGCTCGGCTTCGCCGCGCCGGGCCTGGTGGATGTGGACACCGGTGTGGTGCGCACCGCGGTGGGATACGATTGGCGCGACGTCCCGCTGGCCGACCTGCTCCGCGCCCACACCGGTCTGCCCTCCAGCCTGGCCAACCGGAGCAAGGCCGCGGCGTTAGGCGAGCTGTATAGCGGGGCCGGGACCGGAGCGCAGCGCCTCATCTACCTGTATGCCGGGCGCGGCATTGCCGCGGGTATCGTCCGCAACGGCGAGCTCGACGCCGGTGTCAATTCCAGCGCCGGTGAGGTCGGTCACATCACCATCGAGCCGAATGGGGTGTTGTGCGACTGCGGCAATCGCGGTTGTCTGCATACCCTCGCCTCCGGGGCCGTCCTGCTCGCGCGGGCGCGAGCGCAGCTCCGTGAAGGGGACGGGGAGCTGCTTCGGGAGCGCTGCGGACCGGACCCGACGCGCTTGACGACCGTGGATCTGGCCGAGGCGGCGCGCGACGGCGACTCCATCGCGCGGCCCTTGCTGCAGGAAAGCGGCCGCTACCTGGGGATTGCCGCCGCCACGCTCATCAACCTTTTTAATCCGGACCGGCTCATTGTGGGTGGTCCGCTGTCCGCGGCGGGTCCGGTCTTCCTGGACGCGGTTCGGGAAGAGGCCCGGCGTCGCGCGCTGGCGGTGCCATTCAGCGCGGTACAAATCTGCCCCAGCGCCCTGGGCAGCGACGCGGGGGCGATCGGCGCCGCCGCGCTGGTGTTGCGGCACGCGTCGGATCTGATCGTGGACGCCGAGTTTGGTCTCGCGGAAGCGGCAGGCTGAGTCCAAAAAGCCGGCTCCATCTGGCTGGGATCCAAGAAGTGTGCCTAGCTCGTGCAATCTTCGCTCAATTACGATCCTATAGGTCGGCGCGCGAACGTGATGGCGCGGCACCGATGATTCTTGGCCCTATGGCGGGTCATACTTGATGGATGCCGCGGTCTCGTCGCCTGACGAGCGGCCCGAGTGACAACGTCGGCCGGCTGCTTACCGGCCGCGAACGGAGAGGTTGCGCGATGGCTAGCAAGATCAAGGTGGTCAAGCACGGGGAGTGGCTGGAGGCTCGAAAGAAGCATCTCGTCAAAGAAAAAGAGTTCACCCGTCTGCGCGACCAGCTGAGCCGGGAGCGGCGCGAGCTGCCCTGGGAGCTGGTTGAGAAGGACTACGTGTTCGAGGGCGAGCGTGAGAAGCAATCGCTCTCCGATCTGTTCGAGGGCCGCGGCCAGCTCGTCATCTACCACGCCATGTTCAATCCCGAGACCGCCGGCCCTTCCACACCATGGACCAGGGACGCGGCTTGCTTCACGTGCTCGTTCTGGATGGACAACTTCAACGGCATCACGGTGCATCTGAACCACCGGGACATCACCATGGCCGCGGTCTCGCGCGCACCCTTGGCCGCCCTGGCCGCGTACAAGCAGCGGATGGGCTGGTCCTTCCCGTGGTATTCGTCCGCGGGGAGCGACTTCAACTTCGACTACCGCGTCTCGTTCACCGAGACGGAGCTCAAGGCGGAGAAGGTCGACTACAATTACCGCGTGATTCCCTGGTCGGTTTCCGAGGCGCCCGGCATCAGCGTCTTCCTCAAGGATGAGGACGGCCGGATCTTCCACACCTATTCCACGTACGCGCGGGGGCTCGACATGCTGAACGTCGCCTACCACTACATGGACCTCGTGCCCAAAGGCCGCGACGAGGGCGACCGCGGCATTAGGTGGCTGCGGCGGCACGACGAGTATCCGGACTGATGTCAATCCAGTTGCTGCTATCGACCATCGGACTGGTGCGCCCGGCCGGCCGCCGCGGCTTCTGCCCGGCCTGTCGACTCCTCTTGGTCGGTGACGCGCCGCAAGGCTCGAGCGAGCTCGCCATGCCGGCCGTCGCGGTGGCCGCGACCCTCGTCGCGGCCGGGGGGGCCTGGGCGTTGACCATCGCCCAGGCCCGCTCGATGAGCGAGATGGCGATGGGGCTCGGGCCATGGGAGTCGTTCGCCGTGGCCTGGGTCGCGATGATGGCGGCCATGATGCTGCCCTCGGCGATCCCGCTAATCTTCGAGTTCGCCCGCGGGTCGGAGGGCCGGCGCGCCTGGCCGGTGGCGACCGTCGCGCTTGCCCTCACCTACCTCGCGGTGTGGCTGGCGTTCGGCCTCGCGTGCTACGGCGTCTACGTCGCGATCGGGACGCCGTGGCCAAACCAGGGCCGCGCCGGCGGGGTGGCGCTCGTCCTGGCCGGCATCTACGGTCTGACGCCCATCAAGCGGGCCAGCCAGGCCCGGTGCCGGGAATTGTGCGCGCTGCACGGACCTCTGCCGTTCAACCTGCTGCGCAGCGCCGTGACCGCCGGACTCCGGTACGGCCTCAGCTGCGCCGGCTGCAGCGCCGGGCTGATGATCGCGATGGTCCTCATCGGCATGTCCAACCTGCTGGCGGCAGTCTTGCTCGCGGCGGTGGTGCTCGTCTACAAGCTCGCCCCGCCGCTGGCATGGCGCCAGGAAATGCTGCTCTCGCTCGGCCTTGCGGCAGCCGGCCTTGCCTACGCGTTGCTTGCCTGAGGGAGACGGCTCCGGGCGAGCGGCAGCTTCCGGCCGCTCAGGGTGCGAGCGATCCAGGGAGACCGCGCCGGCTGGGATAATGATGCCTCAGCACGCGTGGCACGCGGTGCATGGCGCCCGAGCAACTGGGATAGGGTTAGCGCTTGAACGGCCGACCGGGCACGCAGCATGACCGTGCCGCTGGGCCGGACCTGGCCGCCGCGCTGGCCGGCGATGGGGAGGCCTTCCGCCGGCTCGTGGAGCCCTACCGCCGCGAGCTGCACCTGCACTGCTACCGGATGCTTGGCTCGTTCCACGACGCGGAGGACGCGATGCAAGAGACCTGGCTGCGGGCCTGGCGCCACCTGGCCACCTACCAGGGGCGCAGCCCGTTCCGCGCCTGGCTGTACCGCATCGCCACCAACGTCTGCCTCAGCCGCAGACGTACCACCTCGGCAGACCGCCCCTTGCCGAAGATCCTTGCCGACGAGGTCGCCCGGGGTAACGAGCAGCGGATCAACCTGTCGCCGTACCCCGACGCCCTGCTCAACGAGGTCGAGGCCACCTGGGGCAACCCCGCGGCCGAGTACGACCTCCGCGAGAGTGTCCAGCTGGCCTTCCTTGCGGCGGTGCAGCTGCTCCCGCCGCGGCAGCGGGCGGTCCTCCTCGTGCGCGACGTGCTCGGCTACTCGGCGGAGGAGACGGCGGGGCTGCTCGAGGCGACCGTGGCGAGCGTGAACAGCGCGCTAGCCCGCGCTCGGGCGACGCTGGACCAGCAGCGCGCGGTGGGACGCCTCCAGATGGGGCGGATGGCCCCAGCGGACGAGGTGGAGCAGTACCTGGTGCAGCGCTACGTCGAGGCCTGGCAGGCGCTGGACATGGGCAAGTTGGCGGCGCTATTGAAGAGCAATGTCGTCCTGACGATGCCGCCGCTACCCCTGCGATACACAGGACGCGAGGCGGTAGTTGACTTTTACGCGCGATTGCCTTTCGCCCAGGGCCCGCCGCTGCGCTTCCTCGCCACGCGCGCCAACCGCCAGCCGGCGGTGGCCGTGTACCGGCTCGATCGCGACGAGCGGCGCTATTGAGCGTTGGGCATCTGGGTGCTCGCGGCGGACGGCGAGGCCATCGCCGAGATCACCGCCTTCGTGGATCCCAGGCTGATGGCCGTGTTCGGGTTGCCGGCCGCCCTCAATCTCGATGCCGTGTGATAGAGCCATGCCCAGGCGACGCCTCCGCCGCGGCATCATCACTTGGCCCACGGAACTACCCCCAACTGCAGGGACGCTTGTCCGCGTCAGTCGCCGGCCGGCACGAGGCCTTTGGCGACCAGGTCGCCCCAAGTGATGAATCGGCGCCATCCGTCGAGTCGTATTGGTCGGGAAGTAGGTGAGTGCGAGGAGAGGTGCATCGTGGAGACTGGGCAAGGCCAACTGGCGCTCGTGACCGGCGGCAGCCGGGGCTTCGGGCGCGGCATCGTCGACCGGCGCTTGGCGCCCACCTGGCGCCCCGGCTCGCCGCCTCGGGACTGACGCCATTGAATTAACAGCAATGGAGCGCCACATCGGCTCATCGAATTATCCCCTCTGCTCGCGCCGAACCGGTTAGCTCAATGCGTGTGCGGTAAACGTCTGTACCTGCTCCCAGCGGCGTGTCCCGTCATGTGCCACGCTGCCAGGTCGAGGCGTTCCGGCCTCAACCCTCCGTTACGCTTGCCGGCTCTTGCGCCAGAGCTGCACGCCGAGGACCACAAAGTCCATGATCGCCACGGGCACGACGTAGGTCGTGATCCTGGAGCGACAGTCGTCGCTCGGCATGGTCGCCCCGGCCGCCTGGACGAGCTGCTGGTTGATCGCCATGACGCAGGTCTGGCCGCCGAGCGGCAAGGCGTAGAGCTTGCTCTCCCACTTGAGCGCATTCACCAGTGCGCTGTAGTAGTCCGCCAGATTGAGCTAGCTGGAGGATACCAGGTCATCCAGCGAGCGAATGACGCCCTTGACGGCGAAGCTGACCCAGCCGCTGCCCAGCCAGATCGCGTCTCGCGGCGTGCCCGCCGACGCCATGGCTGTGAGCTTCTGGTAGGGATCCTGCGTGTTCGGCGCGCCGGTGTAGATGCCGTCGACCGTCGTACCGGGGAAGGCCTTCTGATAGCCGTCGGCGATGCGCTTCCCCCAGTCGGCCTTCTCCTGGGTGTAGGTCGGCCACAGCAAGGTCAGCTTGGCGGCGCCCGACGACACCGCGGCGCTGCTGCCGGCGATGGTCGACGCCGCGGTGCTGCTGGCCGACGCCGATGTCGCGGCCGCGCTGCTGACCGAGCTGACGGCGGTGGATGCGCGGGCGATGGTCCACGACGCGGCGGAGGTTGCCGGGTTGCTGCCTGATGCCGCCAAGGAGGCAGCCGCGGGAGCTGTGGACGTGCCGGCGGCGGAGCTCGAGACCGGCGCGGTGGCGGCGACCCCGCCGCAGGCGGCGAGCAACAGGAGCGACCCGCCTAGGGAACCGACCGCCTGCAGAGCCTGACGGCTGCTGGGTCGCAGGTTCCGCGGAGCCTGAACGCTGATCAGGCGGCCCTCCTAACAGGGGTGCGGCCAAGGGAGATTTGCTCAGGCGCAGTATGTGTGGCATGCCCGAGTTTGTAAAGACCAAGTACGAAGTTTGGCGCGACGCAAGATAGGTACGGCCGGCGGAGGTCCGGCGGCGCAGCTTCCGCCCCGCAGCCCGACGGTTCCGCGGCAGGTTCCGCCACCTGATCGCCGCAAGGTCGCTGCACGGCGTCACGACCCCAATTCCTGAACGGTGATTCGTGAGTACGCGGTCTGCTATACTCGCCCCACTGCGCGATTGCTCGCGCCGAACACGTACCTGTCCTGGCGCACCAGCTGGTGCTATTACACGTGCGCTTGAGGGTGGGAGGTTGCCATGACAACATCGGCTGAACGCGCCGTGCTCAGCCGGAGGCGGATGGTACAGCGCGTTGCTGCCGCCACGCTTGCCGCCGCGGGCTCCGCTGTCCTCTCGGCATGCGGTAGCGCCCCGGCAGTCGTCGCCACCGACACGCCAACCCAGCCGGCAACTCCGATCCAAGCTGCTAGGCCCGCCCCAACGGCCAGTCCGGCGGCCGCGTCCACGCCCGCACCGACCTTGGCGCCATCCGCCGCGGGAAAGACCCCGGTGGTCTTCTACCACTCCTTCAACGCGGCGCAGCAGCCGCGTGTCGAAAGCATCCTCGTCTCTAACGTGAAGCGCGACCTCCCCGGCATCGACTTGCAGATCACGCCGACGAAAGCGACCTACACCGATCTGCAGATCCTGATCGCGGGCGGCAGCCAGCCCGACGTTGCCATGAACAACGGCCTCAACCCGCTCGGCATGTTCACCGACCCCACCACCTACATCGCCCGCGACAAGCTCGATCTTGGCCCCTACAACCCGATACTGCTGGACTTCCTGAAATGGGGCGGCGTCCTCTGGAGCCTACCGGCGAGCGTGGGCGGCAACGGTCCCATGTGGGCCTTCAACAAGACGCGTTTCGATAACGCGGGCATCCCCTACCCGCCGGACCAGTGGAATGACCCCACCTGGACCTGGGACGAGCTGGTCAAGCGTGCCAGTCAGCTCACCACCAAGCAGGGAGACAAGACCACGTATGGCTTCGGCCCGCTCTGGGCCTTCCACGCCCAACCGCGGCCCTGGGGGACGCAGTGGATAAAGCTCGACCTCCAGACGGTGACGGCCGATACGCCGGAGATGCATCAAGCCTTCACCGTCTGGCAGGACCTCTTTTGCAAATACGGCGTCCTGCCCAAGCCCAGCGACAAGTCGGGCTACAACACCACTGACGACACCATCCTGGCCGGCGCGTCGGCTATCAAGCCGATTGGCGCCTGGAACTATGCCCAGTATGTGCAGTCCCCCAACGTGACCTGGGCCTTCGCGCCTGTGCCGAAAGGTACGGTTACCGCCTGCGATCAGACCTACTTCGGCGTGAGCATCGTCGCCGGGGCCAAGCATCCCGATGGGGCCTGGCAGTTCGCCCGCTGGCTGGCCACGACACCCGATTACACGCTGGTCCGTCAGGTGCCGCCGGCGCTGCCCGTGCTCTTCGACAAGTGGCTGCCGGCGGTATTCGGCAAACAGGTCACCGAGCGGCGCGCCCACCTCATCAAGGACGGACTGGCATTTGCCGCGCCGTCAGACGGCCTCGTGTACCACCCCAAGCAGAAGCAGATGATCAGTCAGGTCAACCCAATGATCGAGCAGGTCAGCAACTGCGCGCTGAGCCCAGCCGACATGCTCCGCCAAGCGCAGTCCCAACTCTCGGCGCTCGCTGCCGCTCCATAGGTGTTGCATGGTTGATGCTCCACGGTCGCCAGCTCCTCGTAACCGCGCACCGTCCCGCCGGACGGAGTGCGGAAGCCCTACGAAGGCCACCTGGCCCGTCCCGACGAGTACCTGGGCACGATCATCGACTGGACGGGCGAGCCGACCGGGGAGTAATGCCCCCCTTGCGAGGCTTCGTCCCTTGTGCGACCCCAGGTCTGACTTTGGCAGCGACCGAGCGAGGGAGGGCCTGCCCGACATCTCGCTTCGTCGGGTGTATCACAACGTAATGCGTTGAACTGGCGGTGTGCCACGGAGCGCGGGCGTCCCGCCCGCCCCGGGCCGGCCGCGGGGGCAGGCACCCCACCCGCTCGCCCGATACCGCCCCGCCGGTCGCCACCGGGCGGGCGGGACGCCCGCGCTCCGTGGCACACCGCCCTCGGCAGTAGCTTGCTGCCATATTCCGTGGCACACCCGCTTCGTCTACGACCTTGACGAAGTTGCCCACTTGGCCTATACTGCCGGTCGCCGGCAACAACGCGATCTCCTACAAGCAGCGAAGGGGGCAGGTAGCATGGCTGTGCTGGCTCGTTGGCGACATTGTCGTTTTTCTCGTCGTGAGGCGCTCCTGCAGTTCACCGCGTCGGTCGTCCCAGTGGCGCTGCTGGTCGCTTGCGGCGGGACTGCCGCGGAGCAACCCACGGTTGCCGCGGTCGTCAATCCATCCTCCACGGCAGCCGTGGTCTCCTCGGCGAGCGCGGTAGCGTCCACGATGGCGGCGGCGGCCTCGACATCCTCCGCGACCTTGGCGACATCGTCAGCAGCGTCATCGAGCGCGCTGTCTTCCGCGGCTACGCCCTCAGCTACCGCTGCCGCCACGAGCCCAGCTTCAAGCAGCGGAGGCGGCGTCGTCTTTTGGAGCAACTCCGGCTATCCGTACAAGGATCACGTGGGGTCAGACCTGGTCAAGCAGTTCGAGCAAGGCGGCGGGCCCACCGTCGACTTTATCGACACGACCTATAACGACTTCATGGAGAAGCTGCTGACGACGGTTGCCGCGGGTACACCGCCGGACCTGTCTTACGTGGACGACTATGTCCCTCAATCGTATGCCTGTCGCGGCGTGCTCGCGGCGCTGGACGACATGATGAGCCGGTCCAAGGTGGTCAACAGGGGGAACTTCTGGCCCGGCATCGTCGGCAACAACGTCTACAAGGGCAAGATGTACGGCATCCCGCACGGCACCGACGTGGGCTTGCTCTACTACAACGAGGACCTCTTCAAGGCGGCCGGCCTCGACCCCAGCACGCCGCCAGCGACCTGGGACGCCGCGCTGACCGTCGCGGGACAGCTCACGCGCAAGCAAGGCGGCGACCTGCAGCAGGTCGGCTGGCCGCCGTTCTGGGGCTGGTCCGGCACACAGCAGTGGATGCTGCCTTACTGGCAGCTTGGCGGCGAGCTGATCACCGCCGACGAGTCCAAGCCGACCTTCAACAACGACCAGGCGCTCCAGGCGATGGACTGGGGCAAGAAGCTCTACGACCTGCAAGGCGGCTACGATGCCGTCACCAAGCTCATCACCACCGGGCTGAAGGGGCGGCAGGCCTTCGTGACGGGCCGGTCGGCCATGGTGTTTGCCACCCACGCCGCTCAGACCTTGGACTTCAAGGGCAAGACCAACTTCCCGATCGGCTCGACCTTCTGGCCCTTGCCGACCGGCGGGAAACACGCCAACTACATCAGCGGCTGGAGCCTGGTCATCCCGAAGGGGGCGAAGAATGCCGCCGGCGCCTTCCAATTTCTGGAGTTCCTTTGCGGCAACGGTCCGCAGGTGGCCTGGGCGCTCGGCTGGAACTGCCAGCCCTCCGTCGTCGCCGCGGCGCAGTCCCCGCAGTTCCTCAACGCCGATCCGCTGAATAAGCTCGCTATCGCCGAGAGCCCGACGGCCAAGTACATCATCACGGCGCCAGGCGGCGACAAGATTCTTGGCCTCATGGATAAGCTGGTCACGACCGTGATGCGCGGCCAGCAGACACCGCACGACGCCTTGCAGGCAACCAGTGATCTGGTGCAGCAGGCGCTCACCGACGCCGAGAAGAACTGCGTCGTGTAGAAGAAACCGGCCGCGGTAAGGGCGCGGCTTGCGGCGCAGTGACGAGGATCGACCGACGAAGGAGGAGCAGCATGGCAGTGCAGATGGAGCGAGCGGCCTACGGCGCGGCAGCGCAGAATTGGCAGGCGGGCAAGCTGCCCACGCCGTTCCCGCGCACGATCGGGCCCAACGCGATGCGCTATCTCGAAGAGATCGTGCAGAGCGGCCTGCGGGCGAATATGATCTCGCGCTTCGAGCGGCGCTTTGCCGAAGAGATGGGCGTCAAGCACTGCATCGCCACACCCGGCTGCACGCCGGCCCTGCTGCTGCTCGCCATGACGTTGCCCTTCGAAGCCGGCGACGAGGTGATCGTCAGCCCGATCACCGACTACGGCACCATCATGGGGCTGATCCAGCAGCACTACATCCCCGTCTTCGCCGATACCGCGCCGGGGACGGTGAACATCAGCGCGGAGACCATCGCTCCCCTGATCACGGACCGGACGCGGGCCATCCTGGCGGTGCATAAGACCGGCCTGCTCTGCGACATGGACCCGATCGTGGATCTGGCCCGCAGGCGCAACCTGTTGGTGATTGAGGACGTCTGCCAGGCGGTGTTCGGCCGCTACAAAGGGCGGATCGCCGGCACGCTGGGCGATGCCGCCGGTTTCTCCTTCGACTCGGAGAAGACGATGGGATCGGACACCGGCGGCTGCCTGGTGACGAACGACGATACCATCGCCGAGCGGGCGCGCTTCCTGGGTCAAAGTCGCGGAGGGGTGAATAAGCTCGGGTTCGGCCGCATGCACATCGCCGAGGGGAACGCCTTGCGCATGCCGGAATGCACCGCGGCCATCACCTTGGCGCAGTTGGAGATCATCCATGAGCAGGTGGCGCAGCGGGACCGGATGGCGCGCCTCTTGACGAAGGAGCTGGCGCGCATCCCCGGCATCACGCCGCTGCCGATACCAGAGTATGTCGATGTGTTTTCGCCGTGGATAATTGGGTTTAGCATCGATCCGGCGGCCTTCCGCTGCAGCGCGGATGAGTTCGGCCAGCAGTGCGCCGACGGCGGCATCCCTGGCGCCAGCACTGCCCGCTACTACCTGATGCCGGCTGCCTGCACGTTCCTGCAAGAGAAGGCGCGCGCTCACGTCTACCCGTACACTAAGCCGCCGGCCTCGCGCGACTATACCTACAGCGGCGACTCCTGCCCGACCGCCCAGACATTTCTGGAGACGTTCATCCGCTGGTCTTCCTTCTGCGAGAAATACCAGCCGGAGCACTGCGAGCTGGCCGCCGCGATCGTGCGGAGGGTGGCGGACGCGAACCGCGTGTAGGCGAATCTAGGCCTGATGGGCAATCGGGCAAAGATTAGGAGCGGCTGAGTGATCAGGCGGCGCGGCTCGTTAGCGGGGGCGAGATGGCTGGACGAGTGAGCCTTTGGGCCGGCAAGTCCTGGGAGCGACCTATGGCGACGGATGCCCGGCGACTAAAGTCGCGGGCTACAGCCTGCGGAGTCCGCCTTCGCGGACTCCCGGCGGCCAAATCAGCGTCGAGCAGGCCCGCTCGGCCCAGCCCGCGAAGGCGGGCTTCGCAAGGTGTAGCTCGCGACTTATGGAAGTTGTCATTTAGATCCTGGGCTTTCTCGGAGGGAGCCGTCGGCGTGGAGCAGGCCGACGTAGCGCAGGAGGTCGTCGGCGAGGCGGTGCAGGTGGAGGACCTCGGCCTTGAGC